>Ga0302120_10000757_pt1 | contig 14899 bp, 5 predicted proteins | sample AG5_Bottom_MG_FD_203118 | JGI IMG/M metagenome (GOLD analysis project Ga0302120, IMG submission 203118) | Marine microbial communities from Western Arctic Ocean, Canada - AG5_Bottom | ecosystem: Environmental > Aquatic > Marine > Oceanic | place: Canada: Western Arctic Ocean | collected 2017-10-01 | reverse complement strand
GTTGGGCGCCCTGTGGGCCGGGGGGCCGTCTCGGAACCGGCGAATCATGTTTGAGACGCCAAGCGTTGGCGACGGTTTTCCACCGCCAGCGCAGGCAATCGTGTGGCGTCTTGCCTTCGATCAATGTTGGTAGGGCTGCGATCGTCTTTGGATCCGAAGGATAGCCCGAGCCGATGTCGATGCCAAGCGTCTGTCCCAACGCTGTGATGATTCGATCCCGTTCGACCTTGGCTAGGATCGATGCGCCCGCCACGGCGAGGCAGTGTAGGTCGGCGCCGTGGCGGCTGTCGATGGTCCAACCCGGCCACGGCCAGTCGATTCGACTGGCGACATTGTTGCCAAATCTCGAAGCATCCGTGTCACACGCATCCACCTGCAGGATGCCCTCGCCCTCGATGCGGAGACGTCGAGCCAACGCCGCGAATAGACTGACCTCGTGATCGTTGAGATTTGTCGCCATCATCCCGTGGTCGATGTCGGCCGGACTGGAGATGTGCAATTCGAAGGCCCAGCCTTGTGCACGGATCCATGCATCCAGTTCGACCCGTCGCTCCGCGGAGAGAAGCTTGGAATCGGTGACGCCCATCTCGTGCAATCGTGGTAAATCCGCCTCGGGAATGCGCAGGGCGCCGACCACCAGAGGTCCAATGACGGGGCCGCGGCCGGCTTCGTCGATGCCGATTCGCCACATGGGGTCTCACTCACAGGTCGAGGTCAAGGTCGTTTTTGCTGCTCTCCTTCTTCTCGTCGAGCAAATCTCCGACCAAATCATCAATCGCCGCGTAATCGGCCTTTGAGTCGTGGTGTTCAAGGACGGATTGTGCCGCGTCGACGATGGAATCATCCGGCGCGACTCGTTTTGATTTGGGTGTCGCTTTCATCTGGAATCCCGTCGTGAATGCATCGGCGGGCATCGACGGGCTCTCGATGGACTCCGGCGGCTTCTCGCCGCCATTCTCGAACTTCTCCATCCAATCCTCCACCTTTTCGGGCTCGACGTTCACATGCGCGTGGAGCGCCGCCCATTCGGCATCTTTGCGAGCCCGGTGCTCCACGGCACGCAACAGCAACATCGAGCCGATGGCGATGACAATCAGCGATATCAGCACCTGATTCCACGCCACCCAGAAGGCGGCGAGATTCTCGACGAATTTTTCCAAACCACTCGGCTCAACGATGTTCTCGGGCCGCCATTGTTCAGCCAGATAGTCGTGTGTGGTTCGATTGGTGAAGAGGATGCCAGGCTCGAGCGTGCTGCGCATCTCGACCGTGATCTCTGCCGTGCCATTCATCTTCTGATCGCGCGGCAACTCCACCCAAGCTCGGAAAGTGAATTCGGTGCCCGGCGGAATGTCGTGCAGAATGAAGTGATTCGGCGTCCCATCATCGCTCTCCCAATCGCTTGTGAACGGGGGGATCAATCCGAATTCCGTCCACACATTCGTCGACAGGGTCACATCGAGTCCATCGTCGGCATTGCCGGTGTTGACCAGTGTATATGCGACGGTGATATTGTCCAGATCGTCGACCGATTCGCCATTCGATTCAATCTTCCACGAGATCATCGTATCGACCTCGATCTCGGTGAGCGCGAGCGCCATACCGATGCCATCCGCGGTTTCCAGCGTGAACATCGGGTTGAATTCAACGCCCGCCTGAAGGCCTTCATCGAGTTCGAACACGACGGTGATCTGACTGGAATCCCACGGGTTGAGATCAAACTGGGATTCCTCAAGGGAGATGGTCAAGCCCGCCGTCTCGGTGGCGCTGAGTTCGTATGAATCGTGGTAATTGCCCGTGTTCTGGATCCAGATGGTCGCGTCGCAGTGCCCGCCGGGCAGAATCTCATCGCAGCCGGAGACCAAATCGAGAACGGCATTTCTCTCGCGCAAGATACTGACCTCGAGAATGACTGAATAGACCTGTTGGTTGGCCCTGCTGCTCCAGGTCGTGAACTCGACCCACATGGTGCCGGACGGGTCGTCGGGCGCATCGAATTCCAACTGAACTGTGCCGCTGCTATACGCACCGAGATCATTGACATTGTACAACTCGAAAATGCCGACGGACCAGCCACCCTCCTGGAATGAGATGGCGGCTTGTTGACCGGGAATCGGCACCCCCGCCTCGGTCACGGGACGAATCCGAACCGCCAGCGATGCCGCTTCATTGCCGAGATTGCGAACCGTCACCGGCACGCGCACCTTGAGGTCGGGGTCGACGGTGTCATCGATCGGTTCGGCTACGATTTCAGCCCCGTGCCAAGCCATCACCTCGATGGTGAATGACCAGGTGTCCACATCGCCGTCGTCTTGGCTCACGGCCTCGACGGTGAAGCCATGCCTCGACCCCGCCAAGGGCAGCCCCATCTCGACCAGGGGAACCGAGATCGAAAATTGCACCCAGTGCAAGGAATCGCTCTCCATCGGCAGGACCATCGCATTGGCCGGATTTCCATCGCCATTCGACCAGGACATCTCCCAGTCGCTATTCGAAATGATGCGAATCAAGGCGGTGTCGGCAAAGGATGCATTGTTCGTGATGTTGACCGCGATCCCCGTGCTGATGCCCGGCGCGATGCGGAAGTTCGAACCGTCATTGCTACCGAACCAGAGATTGCTCCCCCCGACGCCTCCGCCGGGGCTCTGCCAGGGGTAAACATACGTCGGTGTATTGTTGAAGACGGCCGCATCCGCGGCCTGCTGCAATTGCATTCTCGTGTTCGAATTGAGCCCAACATCATCGGGCAATCCAACCGAGGATGTCCCAGCGAGCGTCGCGTGAATCACACAGGCGGCAAGATACGAACCTCGCGCCGAAGGGTGGGCACCATCACTCGAATACAACGTGTAGAAGAGAGATCCAGAATCGGTCGGTGTTCCACCCGCCGCCACGATATCATCGTAGATCACCTGGAATGCCAACCCCACGGGTGCGATGTAGGCGGTGCGCTCCGCATCCGTCAAGTTCTCAGCATACAATCGATATCCAGATTCAAGATTGGCCTGCATCGTTGGATAATCCGGATTGCGAACCGCATTGGTCGAATCCCCATCACGATATCCCCAGGTCTGGAAGAAGACCGTCTCAGCATCCGCATCCTCAATCATCGAATCGAGACGAATCGCCCCGTCTTTACTGTCCTGCCAATTGGTGGAGGACTCCGGCGGGAAGGACGGAACCTGACTCTGATCCTGCAGCACGACGTAGTCAAAATCGTTCGTCGTCAGCCTCGTATGCCATTGATGGCCCGGTGTCTCGGCATTGTCAGCATGCTCGACCAGCTTCATGCCGCCACCGGTCAGATCGCTGATCGCCGCCGGGTGACCTGCATCATCAAAAACCGATTGCACACGGTCGCGCAAAGAGTTCGCAGACGTGTATGAATTTCCCATCAAGAGCACATCGTGGATGCCATCCGACGGCGACTCCTCACGCGATGGAACCTCTGTGAGGTTCGAGAGAGACGGTGCCCACGACATGCACAGCAGGGCGAGGAGGACGAGGGGGACGAGGAACACACGCCCACGCATGCCCGCCGCGTCGGTTTCGGCTGCTATAATCAGTTGGGGCGGCCTGTGCGGGGCGGTGCATTGAAGATGGGGCCTGAGCACTCGTACACGATGCCCCTGTGGTGGCCCTTCCGCCGTCGAGAGCCGGTCGATACCGGATTTGAGGAAGTCGGCTACACCGGCGAGGAGGATACCGAGGATACCCTCGCCGACCGGTCTCATGTCGAGTCCGAGGAATTCCAGGATGCCATGGCCATTCTCACCGCTTCTACCGAAACTGCACCCGCTGGTGAACCCGCGCCGAAACCCGGCGAAGGCGAGGGTGGATGGGTCGACAATAACGATGGGTACTGGTATTGGAAGAAGGCCGACGGGACCTTCGATCCCACGCCCCACATCAAACGGCCCGATGGCAGCATGGAGCCGTACACCGGTTAGAGAATGGGGTCTGGAATGATCCCGGCGATCTTGTCGACGTCGAATTCGCCGGCATGGATTGGCACCTTTAGTCCAAAGGTCTCGGAGACGGCGGGGTCGATCTCGCCGAAGCAACCGACCCATTGTCCTTCGACGAGGACCTTCGACCCGCGTCCCGCAAGGTAGGCCGAATCATCTTCGAGCGGCTCGAATGTGACCTCGAGTTCTCGACTGAAGGCACCGAGGTCACGAAGCAGCGCTTGTGCGACGCCTTTGGCCGCGGTGAATCCGGTGCCGACCTCGGCACAGGTCCAAGCGACGCGGGTCGCGTTGTGGTGGTCTCTAACAACGGTGCCGAGTTCGTAAACGCGCTGCGGAAGTTCGTGATGTCGATTGGCGGCGAGCAGGTTGAGCAGGCTCGGCATGATGCTTTGCCGCATGATGGTGTGGTCGACGGTGATCGGGTTGTGCAGGGTCGTGACCGCGGTACTGGGTTCGGCACGGATGCGGTCGAATTGATCGGATTCGTTCGACAGGGTCAGGCTTGTGACCTGTTGGAGTCCATTGGCTTGGAGGGATTCCTTGATGCGGCGGTGGAAGTGGCTTGCCGGGAGGGGAATGCCCGCCTTCGATTGGGACGAAAGCGCGGAGCCGAGGCCTTCGTAGCCGATGCCGGTCGCGACCTCTTCGACAAGGTCCACGGGGTGGAGGATGTCCGCGCGCCATCGTGGTATTTCGATGACGTATTCCTGTTCACCGACGGCGGTATCGGCCATGCGGTCGGCGGTGAGCGGGCCGTCGGTGACGGTTCGCATCTGGATGAATCGGCCACCCATGCGGTCGATGGCCGCGGTGATTTCCTGCTTGTTGAATTCGCGGCCGAGAATCTCTTCCAGCAGTCGCTTGGGCAGGAAGACGCGGCGCGGCCGCCCGTTGGGGGTTCGTTCTTCGACGCCGTGACAATCGGTGATGCCAATCGTTTCGACGGTGCCGCCGCGCGCAGTGAAGGCGAGGCAGATGAGGAGGAGGCTCGCCTCACAGGCGCGCTTGTCCCAGCCTGTGACGTCGATGAAGAAGTCAGTCGTGGTCTCGGTCACCGTTGTGTGGTCCCCATTGATGATTGGGGGGAATGAGAGGACGCGGTCCGCCACGTCGACGATGACGGGGAATCGGGTGAATCCTTCGAGCAGATGGGCGTATTCCATGCCTTTGGGATGGCTGTCGAGAATCTCTCGGATGCTTCGGCGTTGGGTCTCTGCGAGCGGGATGAAACTGTAGGCTTCTGGCACAGTGATGACGCGGAAGGGTGGGGCCAGTGTTCCGAGGTCGTGGACGCCGATGGATGCGCGCCGGCGTCGGCGTCCGATGCTGAAGTGAAGTTTCTCCTGATGGTCCATCAATGCCTGGATGAAGGCGTCGTTCTCCTCGGGGGTGGACCCGTTGTCGACGCCGCGAACGATCGCCCCGAGAATGACCGGGCGAACGGTGGCAAGACTAGGGTCGACATCCATCGTGATATCGCCATCGACGGTGGGCAATTCTGGGGCTCCACCCTTGCGATGTAGGAAGGCCCGTGCCGCGTGGGCCATGGTTTCGGGGCTCAGCAGGTCGGCGCGGTCGGGGAAGACCTCGATTTCGATCTCATCGGCGTCGCAGGCTTCGACGACGCAGCCGATGTTGGACAATTCCGCCTCCCACAGCCACGGGTCGTGTTCGACATCATGACGCGCCTGAAGGGCGCGCAGGGTGGCGTGGTCGAAGGTGACTGTTGGCATGGTATTCCCTCACTGCCCCATCCACTGGGGGAGCGGGCGGTCATAGCCGGCGAGTCGGAGCCCGCTCTGTGCTGCCGTGTCATGCTCGAGCGCGCGCAGGTGTCGTCGGTTGAGTTTCTCCATCTCATCGATGCCGAGATCGGTCATGCGCCCGCGCAGGTCGGCGGCGAATTCTGCCAGCCAGGTTTCGATGGCGCTGGCGCGGGCTTTCTGAGTCGAGGGTTCGGTATCTTCACCGAAGGGGTCGACCGCGATCAGGCCGCAGCCGGCGGCCGCGGCGATGAGTGCATCGTCGGCGTTCGCATCCCATGGCAGGTCGAGGATGTGGAGTTCTTCCGCGGTATTTGTATCTCGGGCGGACAGGCCGATTCGAGGCAGGGCGGCCGCGGCGGCCATGCCGAGGCCGGTGGTCAAGCGGATGAGAACGCCATCGATCGGTTGGTCGGCGACCATTCGATGCAGGTTGGAAATCCGGTCGACCCGACCGGAGATGAGCACCGGTTCCGACTCGCCGAGGTGGGTGCGCAATGCGGTGAGGAGTGCAGCGACCTCGCCGTCGTGCAGGGGTGGCAAATCATCGAGGTCGAGCACGAGCCCTGAAGCCTTGGTCAACAGACTGTCGGCATCCTCAATATTGCCCAAGCCAATGCGCACCAAATCGAGCGGGCGCGGGTCGGCATCGACCAGGCAGGGCTGGTTGGAGAGCAGGGTTCCTGTGAGTCCCTTACCGCTGCTGAGCACCGGCAGGACGGGCAAAGGGAATGCGATGCCGTCGTCCTCTTCCCCGCGCGTGAGTAGGCTGACGCAATCCAGAGGCGCGCTCGCATCGATGGCCGTCTCGCCCGAGACCAGACCGATTTCGCTGAAGTCACCCCAGACCGTCTGGAATGGGGCGTTGCTCGGAATGGCTGAGGCTGCATCGGCTTCGATGACGATGGCATCTTTTGAGACCGAGAGTTCGTGTTCTTCGAGAATGGCTGAGATCAATGTGTGCTCGGGCTTGGAGATGGTGCGCTGTTTGGCCCCTTCTCCCTCCGGCTTCACCCGGCCGTCGACGATGATTTTCCCGCCGGTCATGCCTTGGCCTGCATCGACCGCACAATCCCCTGTGATGATGACGAGGCCCTCGGTCATGCCGATGCCGATGCGCCGACCCGCATTGCCGCGGACGATCAGCTCTCCACCGGACATCGCGCCCGCGGATTCATCCCCCACACTGCCGGAGACAAAGATGCGGCCACCGCTCAGGCCGTGTCCACAGCGGGCGCCAGCATCGCGTTCGACGACCAGTCGTCCGTCGGTGGTGAAGGCGCCGAACCAACCGAGCGCATTCCCCTCCAAGGTGAAGGCACCACCTTTGCAGCAAGCCGCTGTGAAATCGCCGAGGTTGCCCAAGAGTCGAACACGCGCCCCCTCCGGTAGATGCGACGCGATGCCGATCTCGCCTTCCTTGGGTTTTGCATCCCCTTGTTGGCCCCAGCCAATCTTGATCGCCCGGTCGAGTTGGATGGCCTTCTCGAGATTGTCCGAGAGGTTGCGGTTGAGCTTGAGGCTCTTCGCAATTTCATCCGACATTGGACTCCCTCACGCCCCTCCGGGGTGCTCTCCCTCTTGATGCTGACCCCGCGATAATGGGCCATGGGTGCAGGTTGTTCAGGGGTTCACACCTGCCGGAGGGTGAAGAACAAAAAACTCAATCTCCACTTCACACCACATGGCCGCACCAGCTTCGACGTTGATTTCGGGGAATGTCGATGCGAAGAGTGCCACCGTCGTCACCGGGGAACGACGGGCTGCGCTCGAGGCCGAGGTCGACGCCACCCGTCGACGTATGCGAATTGGCAAACTGGTCTTCGGACTGATGATGGTGCCCGTCGGGATTTACTTATTTTCAGATGCGAATCGTGGCTCGCCCTTCCTTCTTTCATTCGGAATCACCTCGGCCCCTGCACTCCAAGCAATCTCATGGGCGGGGTTGGCCATTCTCATATCTCCGATCTTTTATCTTGAATATTGTTGGCGGGATGCGAAGAAGCGATTGGAGGCCTTTGAGGAGAACGACTGAACTTCGTTTTCGGTGTTTCCGCACACAGGGGCATGTTCATAGGTGGCCGTCAGGCGGCCTCGGAGTGCTGACTTCAGCGATTCGGGGGCGTAGGAATGGACAAAATCAAGGTCGCAATCAATGGCTACGGCACCATCGGCAAGCGCGTCGCGGACGCCGTCGATGCACAGGATGACATGGAGATTGTCGGCGTCACCAAGACCGGCCCTTCGTTCGGTTGCGACCTCGCCGTCAAGAAGGGATTCCCGCTCTATTGCACCTATGATGCACCCGATAGAATCGCCCGCTTCGCAGAGCAAGGCTACACCTGCGCGGGTGGCTTGTCCGACCTGCTCGCAATCTCCGACATCGTCGTCGATTGCTCACCCGGAAAACTCGGCGATGAGAACCTCGCGAAGTACAAGGCTGCAGGCATCAAGCACATGTTCCAAGGCGGTGAGAAGCACGCCCTCACCGGCCGCTCCTATACATCGTCCGCGAACCACACGGACAACCTGAACGTCGATGGCACCCGTGTTGTCTCCTGCAACACGACTGGTCTCTCTCGCACTCTCGTGCCGCTATACGAGCACTGCGGCTCCCTTCAGGTCGAGTGCACGATGATCCGTCGCGCGGCCGACCCCGGCGATTCCAGCAAAGGACCGATCAATGCCATCAAGCCGGTGCTCAAGGTGCCCAGCCACCACGGACCCGATGTGATGACGGTCAAGCCTGAGATTCAGATCAACAGCCTCGCTGTGGCCGTGCCGACCACCCTGATGCACTTGCACTCCATCATCGCCGACCTGCCCGCAGGGCATGGCCTCACCACCGAGTCGATCATTGAGATGTGGAAAGAGACCCCGCGCGTCATTGTCATGCACGGTGGAGACAACCGCATTCCGACCACCGCTGAGGTCATGGAGATGGCCCGAGACATCGGCCGCAAGTGGGGAGACCTGCACGAGATCTTCGTCTGGGAGGACGGGGTCAAGCTCGTCGGTGACCGTCTGTATTACTTCCAGGCCATCCATCAGGAGTCCGATGTCATTCCCGAGAACGTCGATTGCATTCGCGCCATGATGGGCACCGAGGCCGATTGGCGCGTGTCCGTCGCCAAGACCGATGCCGCAATCTCCGCCTATTACGGCTGCTGAACACCCGCTCAGGCCGGGTGAGCATTGAAGCGTAGGAGGTAGACAGTCGTGTCGATGAGTGAAGCACATCCCCGTCATCGCTTCGGCGGCATCGCACTAATTCTCGCGATGGTGACCATCCTGTTGTCAGGAATCGCCTACGGATCAACGTGGGCGACGGTCCACACCGAGGAAGAAGTCGGCGGTTCAGAGGAGTTTGGGATCCAGGCCACCAACATCACATTCGACGCCGATGTCGGCCTGCGAGACATGGAGGTCAAGATCAATGCGGTCAATGAGCATCCCTTTGTGGATCTTGACGAGACCATGACAGATACCGAGACGCACGAAGAGAACGCGGCGCGGTCAGAAGGCAACGTGACCCAGACATTCGAAGACATGGACTCGGCTGGCGCGACCGCGGAATGGCTGATCATTGGCGGCATCGCTCTCAGCATCGCGACGATGGTCATCGTCTTCCTCTCTCTCGCAGGCATCGCCCCGATTCGCCCCGCATTGTTGACGGCTGGAATCGGCGCGGCTCTGCTGCTCGCCGCCCCCATCGTCTGGTACCTGATGCTGCCTTCAGATGGCGCGTTCACCAACCCTTTCATTCAGCAATATAGTGGTTTTTTGGAGGTGGAGGATCAGATCGAAATCGCCTTCTCACCCACGCCCTCTTACGGTCTGGTTTTGGCTTTCATTGCCGGCATCGCCAGCCTCGCCATGGCGGCGATGGTTGTCAAAATGGAACGATCCGAAGCGGTCGATGAGAAGCCCGGCTGGATGATGCCGCTTGAGAGTGATGTCCTGCCAGAGCCGACGATCGCCCACTTCATTTCACGTGAGGGAGGGAATATCAGCTTCGATTTCAGCGCTCTACCACTCAATCCCAAGCGTCTCGCGATGCCGGTCTTTCACATCGTCTTGGTCACATTGATTCTCCTCTTGCAGGGCGGCGCCTGGGCGAGTTATACGATTGGTGATGAGGGTGGAGATGAAATCGATGTCGCCTTCCTCACCGAAGAGGTCGAGGTTCAGGAATTTGGCGAGACCATCAAGTTGGATTATGGCACCGGATTCCTTGGCGAAGGCATCGGAGAAATGGGCGAGGTCATCAGCAGTTCCAGCACAGCGTTGACGATTGCAACAACGCTTCTCATCCTCGGTTTGCTGTGGCGGTTCGGTGTCGCGACCGGGTTCGCCCAACGTCTGCCTGCGTTATGCCGCCACCATCGCATCTTGGACACCGTTCTGATGACGGGTGGCACGGCCATTGCCTTTGGTGCGATGCTGTACTTCATGATCCAAGCGCCCTCTCAGAGTGAGATATTCGGATTTTCCTCGGACAATTTTGACTTCGAAGGCGGCAATTCGTTCCTGGGCTGGGCTGTTCTCATCACGAGTTTGCCGATCGCTCTGATGACCTACACGCTCGGAGAATATGGTGCACCTGCGCGCCGCTTCCTGCGTTCCTTCGACATCCCGATTCCGGGTGAGGATGAGGCGGCGGAGAAGAAGGGCGATGGGATGACCTTCGTCAATCCGTTCAATGATCCTCGTATCACATCACTCCCATGGGTGATGATTCTCGGCGTGACCTTCGCCTTGATCGTCGCATCGGCGGGCGGGGTCGTGCTCTACAATATCATGACGCCAGAACCGGCGCCGCCGGTCGACCGGGACCCATACACGGTGGAATACCTCACCTGGATGGGCAATGGGTCCAGCCAGGAATCCGATTATGTTCAGGATGGTCAAGAGAAAATTTTCAGCCTTGATATTCCTGCTTATGAAATCCAAGAAAACACCTCTCTCGCTTACATCCGTGTCACCGTCGATTATGATGAGACCGATTTGGACCCGACCTGCGATGTTCTCACAGTGAGCCTTTCCGGCCTGACTGCAGGTGGATTGGATGCAGAGAATTCCACCACCTCTGGCGAGGTTTCCGATTGCTCAGATGTCACACTCTTCCTCTACATCGACCGAACCATGGAGGGCATGTCGAGAGGCTCAAATGTTGAGAATTTGAGTGCGGATGAACTCAACTCATTGTGGGCCCACTACAACGACCATGGCTGGGGGGCCGGTACTTGGGAGATTTCCGTATCCATCAATGATATGGGCTTGCCCCACGAAAACGGTGAAGATGTGACCGTCTACTGGGATGTTTATCACGGCAAGATGCTGACCGAACCCTACGTCGAATCGACCGAATGATGCGACGCCCTACGGGCGTCAACCATCAAAAGGGAGAGAGGGCCCGCCAAGTGATATGCGTCGAGCGTGGCTGCCCTTGTTCTTGGTCGGCTTGATGCTGGCGATGCCATGGTCTTCGATGACACCCACGGCATCGGAAGAAGTCTTGGATTCACCATCTTGGACCGCGGCTGAGGCCGCTGAAATGTGGTCTCCAGCGATCGGTTCACCGGGCCCAGCTGTCGCCATCGAGAGCGGCTCGGGTCAGCTCTGGGTGCAAACCGGAGCCTTTGATCCGTTGACCGAATCGTCCGACATCCCGTTCCATCTGGCCGCCGATGATGATCCGTTCGCGACGGGATTCCTGATTATTCAGTTGCATTCGAATGATGGGGACGTGGCACAAGCGCTGGCGGAGAGTGTCTCCGCTTCGATCGTCGATACGCTACCAGAGGATGCTTGGGTGCTCCGCCTGCCGTCGGGGACGACGGCGCGTTCGGTGGCGATGCTATCGCTGGCCGAGGATGGCCGAGTTCGTTGGGTCGGTGCGCAGCATCCCGCTTGGCGACTCTCGGTACTGTTGCACGATGTGGCCGGCTACGCCGATTTCGATCTGACGCCGGCGCCGGATGCCGACATCGCTGAGTTGGAGTCCGATCTGTTGGCCGCAGGGGCTGAGTTCGTCCGCTGCGATGCCTATCTGTGTCAGGTGATTGGATTGGATGCGGCCTGGTTGCCTTGGTTGGCCCGTGATCACCGATTGCTATTCACTGAGGCCCACGATACAATCGGCTTCTTCAACAATTACGCCCGTTCTCTGACCCAGGTCGATGCGGTTCTCAACAACCACAATGGCGGCTTGAATGGCACCGGTGAAGTCGGTGCGCTGTCCGATTCCGGTCTGGACCAAGACCATGGTGATTTCACCGGCCGGGTGCGTGGATTGTACCACAACTTCGGTCCGGACAATTCCGGCGCTGACATGAACTCGGGTCACGGCACACACGTGGCCGCGACCATGGTCGGAGATGGGTCGGGAGATGGCTCAACCCAAGGTGTGGCGCCGGCCGCGACCTTCCACTTCTATCAGTTGGAGCACGACCAGTCTGGCACATTGGCGCGATGGGGCTCGCTCTACGACATGTTCCGTCACTCGTGGCAGAACAATGCGCGTGTACAGTCCAATTCCTGGGGGGCGCAGTCCTCGTGGGGCCAGTACACTGCCGATTCCCGCTCCGCGGATTCCTTCCTCAACGATTACGACGATTTCCTCGTGCTCTTCGCCGCTGGCAACGAGGGGAGCCAAGGCTCGCAGTCGATCGCGCCACCGGCGACGGCGAAGAATGTCCTGACCGTCGGCGCCTCGACCACGGGCCGTCCGGGTACGGGCGCGGCCGGTTCGGTCGCCTCTTTCTCCAGTATCGGTCCGACCGCGGACGGTCGCATCAAGCCGGACATCGTCGCGCCCGGCGTGCAAATCTGTTCGGCCCGGGCTTACGAAGCCCAGAACCCGGCCGGATGGTCCTGTTCCAGCGCGCGCCACTCCGGCACGTCCACACCGCTCTACATGTCCGCAGATGGCACATCCACCGCCACTCCCGTGGTCGGCGGCGCAGCCCTACTCGCACGTCAATTCCTGCGCCAAGAACTCTTGATCACCTCGCCAGACAGCGCCCTCATCAAGGCGGTATTGATCAACGGCGCCAAGGATCTCGGGACGGCAAACATCCCCAATATGGACGAGGGTTGGGGCCAACTCGACCTCGAGGAAAGTCTGTATCCGATGAATGGCATCATCGCCAAGAATATTTTCCACGACACTTCTCAAACACTCGCCCCGGGCTTGTCCTATGCCTACAATTACGCCCTCGATGGTTCCTATGGGTTGGATGTCACCTTGGTGTGGAATGATCAGGAGGGTTCCTCCTCCGCCACGCAGTCTGCCTCTCGCTTGGTCAATGATTTGGATCTCGTCGTGACCGCGCCGGATGGCACGGTCTACAAGGGCAATGATTTCGCCTCTGGCTTTTCGACGACGGGTGGGTCGAAGGATTCGCTGAACAATGTCGAGAGGGTTCGCCTCTCCTCAGGTCCAGTGGGTGATTGGAGGGTCACAGTGAGTCATGCCGGCGGCTCTTCGCAGGGATATGCGTTGGTCATCTCCGCGGTGGGCAACGCGAATCCGATGAGCGATCTCGCAGTCTTCGGCGGCTCGATGTGGGCCAGTCAGACGACGCCGCTTGAGAATGACTACGTCCTCCTTCGCGCGTCATGGGTGAACCAGGCCCCCGCGATGACCGGCGCCTACGAGGTCAAGGTCGAGGATCTGACCGACAGCGTCGTCTTGTGGGAGGGTACTCGGGATGGGCTCGCCGGCGGTGCCTCGGATTCATTCTCATTCCAGAAGCGCTTCACGACCACTGGTGTTCACTCGATTCGGCTCTCCATCGATGTGACCAACAATGTCACCGAGATGAATGACGAGGTCGATGGCACGAACAATAACGTTCAGATCCTCGATCTCAACGTGACGGCGATCGGTGTCCGCATCACCGCGCACGAGCAGGACGGGACATTACCGACCGACCCGGCCGATATCAGCGCTGCTCGTCGATTGACCCTCGACCCCTCGACCGGTTCGGAGGTCTCGTGGGATGTGACGATCGCCAATGAGGGGACGAGTGATGAAGAGGTTGAATTCGCCGTGGCCCCGGTCCAGTTGCTGGCCTCCGATGGCACATTACATGCCCCCTCGGATGAATGGGAGAAGCTCATCTCTGGCCAGAGTCCGTTCGACTTGACCGCTTCGGGCGGGACGTTGGACAGCACGATCGTGACCGTGACGATGCGAGATCTCGATGCTGACCTCACTGCCTTCAATGGGCCACGATATGCATTGCCTGGCACATATGTCGTCGATGTAATCGCCTATTATCGGATGAATCCGACCGTGTCTCACACCATTCGCCTCGAGGTTGAAGTCCTCCGTGTCGAGGGCCTTGAAACCGTCCTTGCGGGCACCAATGACCTCGGTGCAAAACCCGGTGAGGTCGCCGCCTTCTCGCTATCTGTTCTGAACACTGGTAACGGGCAGACAACCTACCAGGTCTCCTGTGAAACCCCACTTCGCTGGCAGATTGAACTCGGCAATGGGAATTCTTCTTCGCTCACCCTCGAACCGCTGGCGCGCCTGCAATTCCTGCCCGTTCAGGTGCGCGTGCGCGTCCCCAGTATCGTCGATGGTCTGCCGGCCTCCGGCACGACCGAAGATGTGACCTGTGAAACCTCCAGCCTTGCAGACCCGACGAAATTGACCACCGAATCCGCTGTTGTCGAGGTTCTCGAGAGCCGAGATTTCCGCGTCAATCTCTTCGATGATGGTGGGGTGGAGATGGGACCCGCTGCAACCGTAGAGGACATTTCGGTTCTCAATGGGGATCGTATCGAGCATACGCTGCAGGTCGAAAACCGAGGCAATATCGCCCTCGATTTCACCTTGCGCGCATCGCCAGGATTGCCGAATTGGGCGATGGAATTGACCGCGGGCACCCTGACGGATTCCCGTGTGCTCACATTTACGCTTCAGCCGGGAAGTTCGCTGATGGTCGATGTCCTCGTTCTCGTGCCTGCGAACGTTGCGAATGGGGACACGAATCAGATCAACTTCCGTACCGAATTATCCGCCTCTGAATTCCGACAGAATCGCACCCGCCTCGTCGTCGAAGAACGGGTTGATTTCGCCTTCCATCTGCCTGAATCCGGTACACTCTCGGCGGCCATTGGCACCTACGGTACGGCAGAGGTGAGTCTGGA
>Ga0302120_10000756_pt1 | contig 14905 bp, 14 predicted proteins | sample AG5_Bottom_MG_FD_203118 | JGI IMG/M metagenome (GOLD analysis project Ga0302120, IMG submission 203118) | Marine microbial communities from Western Arctic Ocean, Canada - AG5_Bottom | ecosystem: Environmental > Aquatic > Marine > Oceanic | place: Canada: Western Arctic Ocean | collected 2017-10-01 | reverse complement strand
TGGTGGCCGGGTCCAACTCGATCCTCCGGCCGTCGAACTGGATCCAACCGGACCACCGGCCGAGCTGCGTGAAGCGTGTGGTGTCCATGACCCGGCGGATGTCGCCGCCCCAGTAGTGGCGGGGTTCCTCGACGTTGCCGGTCCGACCCTCGAAGGTCAGGTCGCAGGAGAAGTCGGTCTCGTTCTCCTCCAACACGATCCGACAGGAGCGCATCGGCTCCAGGATTTCGATGCGGAACGGCCCGACCTGCTGGTCGGCGGGGTCACCCTCGGCCCTGCACGAGGCGTGGAAGGAGTGCTGCACGCCGTCGACGGCGATGCTGATTCCGCAGTCCCGGATTCCGAGGTGCGGGTAGTGGGCCGTGCCGATGCCCAGGTACATGTCGCCGGCGGTGGAGTAGGCGTTGAACCAGTACCGCTCGTAGACGTCCTTGTCGCTGGAGGCTGGTGTGGCCAGCGGGTCCGGCGTCTGGTGGATCGGGTAGTCGTCGAACTTCGAGAGCACGGGTGGCCTCCTCGGCAGGGTCAGCGATTCAGTGGGTCAGCGGGTCAGCGGGTCAGCGGGTCAGCGGGTTCCCGGCGGGCATGTCACCAGGCCAGCTTCGGTCCGCCCCGTTCGCCGGGCCAGCGCGAGCCGCCGATGGTGTCGGCGAACGGCCAGAAGGCGTCGGGGTCCAGCGGGCCGGCGTTGGTTATCTCCCGTTCCTTGTGGCGCGAGGTGACCAGCCGGGCATCGACGAGCTCCTCGCAGGGCAGCAGCTCGGTGTAGGGGTCCCAGGGGCTGTCCCTGAGCGTCAGGTCGCCGTCCAGCAGCTCGATGTGGACCGGCTCGCTGACCTGGCGGACCCGGACCACGTGCGGCGGGTAGTCCCACTCCCGCTCGCCGCCCCCGATGGCCCGCGAGTACTTGGTCCACCATTCGTTGTGCTCCACGTCGGCCCCGTCGGGCTCCACTTCGCGGGTCACCGTCCCCCGGAATTCCATGAAGGTGTAGCCCTGATGCATGCAGGTGACCTCGACGCGGTCCCCGAGGCGGAAGTAGCGGGTGGTGCACGGGAACTTGGGTTGCCCGTTGGTCTCGGCGCTGACGAAGATGGCTGCCTCCTGGTCGATGCCGATGCCCAGCGAGTACTGGCCGACGATGCCGTTCCATTCGGCGTCCACCTTTGTGGAGATGCCGTACTCGGGCTCGTTGCGGATCGGCACGCAGTAGACGCCGAGGTACACGTACGGGCTGTCCACCGGGTTGATGCCCGGTGGGAGCAGGGCGGCGACCCTGGTCGGGTCTGAGCGGTACCGGATGTTCAGCTTCGGGAAGCTGGATATCTCACCTGGTCTGGCTGTGGGGGTGTCGGACACGGATCCTCCGGAGTGCGGGCGCCTGATCGTGTCCAGCCTGTCCGATAGTCGGGGCCGAGGCCCAATCGGTCGCCTCGCCGTGCCTGTGTCGCCCGGGGCCAGCCGGGGGTGGGTCACATGTCCCGGCGGCGGGCCTCCTTGGCGGCCAGCTTGGCGGACAACTTCACGTCGTTTCGCTCCACCGCGGTCTTGGCCGCCAGCATGATCGCCTGCACCACGGTGAAGATGATGGACAGCAGCACCAGCACCGGCCATCCGAGGACCAGCCCGGCGATGAGGGCCACGAGACCCAGGACGGTGGCTATGAGCATGGGCTGAACCCTAGGGCCACGGCACCCGGCCGGACCGGCCCGCAAAGGTCACCTGTTTCGCGGGCCTCAGTGTGGGCCGGTGGTCCGGGCGGGTGGATCCGGAGGGAAGTCACCGGCCGCCTGGCGCAGTGCCATTAGGGCGTCGTCGGTCCGGGATGTCTCGAGGTCGGACATGCCATCAAGCCCATAGCCGATGTCGGCCAGGGCGGCGGCCGCAGCGGTGACCGCCCTGCGTCCCGAGTCGGTCAGTTCGGCGAGGGTGGTTCGCCGATCGGTGGGGTGCGGTACCCGGGCCACCAGGCCGTCGGCCTCCAGCCGGTCGATGGTGTTGGTGACGCTGGTGGGGTGGACCTGGAGTCGGTCGCCGATCTTTCCGAGGGGGAGGGAGCCGGTCCGGCTGAAGGACAGGAGAGCCAGGGCCTCGAAGCGGCTGAAGACCAGGCCGTGGGGTTCGAGGGCTGTATCGATCCGGTGGAGGAGGATCTGGTGGGCCCGGGTTATCGAGGTGGCGGCCGACATCCGGTCGGCGGCTCCCCAGCCGTGTGCCTCCCAGTTGCGTCGGGCCTCGGCGATCGGATCGAAGGAAAGTGGCACGCCGGCAGTCTAGGGGACAGCCGATAGATGATCGGGTGGCAAATAGTCGGAAGTCCTAGTAATCTTGCGGAATGGTGAACTCCGACTCACGAACCGACTCCGGCCCCGGTTTCCGAACCCTCTCCGGTATCCCGGTGGACGGCGTCTACGGCGATGGTCCGCTCCCGGGCGAGTTCCCCTACACCCGGGGCGTGCACGCCGAGATGTACCGGTCCCGCCTCTGGACGATGCGGATGTTCGCCGGCTTCGGAACGGCCGGTGACACGAACGCCCGCTTCCACGACCTGCTCCGCGCCGGAGGCACAGGTGTCTCGACGGCGTTTGACATGCCGACCCTCATGGGTCGCGACTCCGACCACTCCTGGGCACTGGGCGAGGTCGGTAGGGCCGGCGTGGCCGTCGACACCGTCGAGGACATGGTCGACCTGTTCGCCGGCATCGACCTGGGGACCATCTCCACGTCGATGACGATCAACGGACCGGCGCCCATCCTGCTGGCCATGTACGTGGCGATGGCCGAAGAGGGCGGCGTTGAGAGGAGCCTCCTGTCCGGCACCCTCCAGAACGACATCCTGAAGGAGTACCAGGCGCAGAAGGAGTACGTCTTTCCGCCACGCCCGTCAGTGCGCCTGGTGACCGACGTGATCCGCTTCACCACCGCCGAGATGCCCCGTTGGAACCCGGTGTCCATCTCCGGCTACCACATCAGGGAGGCGGGTTCCACGGCAGCCCACGAGCTGGCCTTCACCCTGGCCAACGGCTTCGCCTACGTGGAGGCTGCCATGGCGGCCGGCCTCGACGTCGACGATTTCGCCCCCCGCCTGAGCTTCTTCTTCAACAGCCACAACGACTTCTTCGAGGAGGTCGGCAAGTTCCGGGCCGCTCGCCGCATCTGGGCCAACTGGATGCGCGACCGCTACGGAGCCACCGACGAGCGGAGCCTCAAGCTGCGGTTCCACACCCAGACCGCCGGAGTCTCGCTGACCGCCCAGCAGCCCGAGGTGAACATCGCCCGCGTGGCTCTGCAGGCCCTCGCCGGCGTGATGGGTGGCACCCAGAGCCTCCACACCGACAGCCACGATGAGGCCCTCGCACTTCCCAGCGAGGGGGCGGCCCGTATTGCGTTGCGTACCCAGCAGGTGATTGCCCACGAGACCGGTGTGGCCAACGTGGCTGATCCGCTGGGCGGTTCGCACTACGTGGAGTGGATGACCGACGAGATGGAGCGCCGTGCCACCGACGTGTTCACCCACCTGGACGACCTGGGCGGCGGATCCATCCTGGAGGGCGTCTACGCCGGGATCGAGAGCGGATGGTTCGCGGGTGAGATCGCCGACGCCGCCTACCGGTACGAGCGTGAGATAAACGCCGGCGAACGGATCGTCGTCGGGGTGAATGCCTTCACCGAAGGCAATGACGCCGAGCGGGCACGTCTTCTGCGCATCGGCCAGGAGACCGAGGACCTCCAGTTGAAGCGCCTCGCCACCGTGAAGCAGGCCCGCGACGACCGTGCGGTCGCCGACTCGCTCCGCCGGGTCGTGGCCGACGCCGGGAATCCCACCACCAACCTCATGCCGGCGCTCATGGAGGCCGTCACCGTACGCACGACGGTCGGCGAGATCGTCGAGGCCCTGGAGGGCGTGTTCGGTACATACGTCGAGCAGGCGGTCATCTGATGGCCGACGAGACGCCGGTCAGGGTGGTGCTGGCCAAGCTGGGCCTGGACGGTCACGACCGTGGCCTGAAGGTGGTTGCCAGGATGCTGCGGGACGGCGGCATGGAGGTCGTCTACCTGGGGCTGCGCCAGACCACGGCGAGCATCATCGACGCAGTCGAGCAGGAGGACGCCGACGTCGTCGGGATCTCGATGCTCAACGCCGGCCACCTCACGCTCGGTCCCCTCATGGTCGATGCCCTGGCTGATGCCGGTCTGGACGTGCCTGTGGTCATTGGCGGCATCGTGCCCGATGAGGACCGCCCGATACTGGCGGCCGCCGGGGTGGCAGGCGTTCTCGGTCCCGGCTCGCCGGCCGCCGATGTAGTTGCCTGCGTCCAGGCCGCTGTGGCCGGCCGCGGCCACTGACCGGCTCCGACACATGGCACCCGTGGCCGACCGCAATATCGCCGAACTCGTAGCAGCGGCGCGTGGTGGGGAGCTGCGGGCCACCGCACGCCTCCTGACCTTCGTGGAACGTGGCGGGGACCTGGCCGAGCAGGTCGCCGAGGCGACACACCGTCATGTCGGCAATGCCCACGTGGTCGGGCTGACCGGCCCACCGGGTTCCGGAAAGTCCACCCTCACCGCCGCATGGACCATCCTCCTGGCTGAGAACGGGCGCCGACCGGCTGTGCTGGCAGTGGACCCGTCGTCGCCTCTCACCGGCGGCGCCATCCTCGGCGACAGGGTCCGGATGGCCGGCGCCACCGCCGCCGGGGTCTTCATCCGCTCCGTGGCCACCCGGGGCCACGCCGGAGGCCTGGCCCTGGCAGTACCGGGCATGGTGCGCGTCCTGGACATGGCCGGATTCGATCCCGTCATCGTCGAGACGGTCGGGGTGGGACAGGTCGAGGTGGACGTCACGGCGGCGACCGACACGGCGGTGGTGGTTGTAACGCCCGGCATGGGCGATGCCGTGCAGGCCAACAAGGCCGGCCTCCTGGAGGTGGCCGACCTGTTCGCCGTCAACAAGTTCGACCGGCCTGATGCCGCCGACGTCCGACGGGACCTGGAGCTGATGCTGGACCTCTCGAAGCTGACCGGGCATGGTCGCTCCGACGCGGTTGCCAGGCCCACGATCGTGTCCACCGTCGCCACCACCGGCAGGGGGGTGTCCGAGCTGGCCGATGCCGTCGACACCCACCTGGAGGCGCTCCTGGCCGCCGGGCTGCTGGAAGCGCGGCGAGAGGGCCGACGCCGGGCCGAGGTCCGTTCCCACCTCGAGCATCTGGTCCTGGCGGCATCCGCAGCAGTGGTGGAGGCTGCCTTCGGCGATGTCGTAGACGGGGCTGAGAACCCGGACGAACCACCGGGTGTGACGGCCAGGCGCCTGGCCGAACGCCTCCTCACGGACCCGGATTCCTGACCGAAATTGTTCCCTCATGGGACTCCGGCCGGGGCTGGCGAACGGGAGTCCACATGCCATCGAAGTGGGCGTCGTCGTTAGGCTGCCCCGTCGTGGCCTCCAACCCTTTCTCCCTCCCGAAACGCCTCTGGCGGGACCACGGGCAGACCCTGATCCGCTTCTTCAGGGTCTCGATGGTCAACATCGTCGTCGGCCAGAGCCTGTTGTTCACCTTCCACAGCGTGCTGGGCTGGCCCGGTGCGTTCGCCAACGCCGCAGCCGTCGCCATCAGCAGCTGGCCCGCCTACTGGCTGAGCCGCCACTACGTCTGGGAACAGGACCAGGGCGGCCACACCGTTGGCGAGATAGCCCCCTTCTGGATCCTCTCCTTCGCCGGCCTTTTCCTCTCCACTGCGGTCGTCGGCGTGGTCGATTCCATATTCGGTGGCGCCCTGTCGGTCCAGTTGGCCAACGCCGGGGCCTTCGCAGCCCTCTGGATCGTCCGCTACATGGTCTTCCACCACGTCATATGGGGGGACAGGCCGGAGGGCGGCGACAGCGCCACGGGATCCTGAGGATGTCCGAAGCCGGCCCCATCTCCGAACGCACCGCCGAGGTGCTGGCACACGCCGACGCCGCCCGCGGCTTCATGCCGCCAGACGAGGGCCGGGCGCTCTACCGGCATGCAGCGGCGGTGTCCGCTGAGGGTCCGTTCCTGGAGGTGGGCAGCTACTGCGGCAGGTCGACCTGCTATCTGGGAGCTGCTGCGCTCGAAGCGGGCAGGCTGCTCTTCGCACTGGACCACCATCGGGGCTCAGAGGAGAACCAGGTCGGCTGGGAGTGGCACGAGCCCGACCTGGTGGACCCGGCCACGGGTCTGATGGACACGCTGCCACTGTTTCGCCGGACCATCCACGGGGCGGGGCTGGAGGGCACGGTGGTTGCCCTCGTGGGCGATTCGCCGGCCGTTGCCGCCGCATGGGACACCCCGCTGGCGCTGCTGTTCATCGATGGTGGCCACGGCACGGAGCCGGCGCACCTGGACTACGAGGGTTGGATGCCGCAGGTGGCCCCCGGTGGCACCGTGCTCATCCACGACGTGTTCGAGGACCCGGCCGACGGTGGGCGTCCTCCGTACGAGATCTGGACCCGGGCCCTCGGATCGGGTTGCTTCGCCGAGGTGGACGCCGTCGGGTCGCTGCGCGTTCTGGTGCGCATCGGCGCCGGGATCTGACGCGGGGGGCGGACCCTGCGGAGGTGCCAGCTGGTTCGGCGCCTGTCAGTTCAGTGCCAGTTGGTCCAACGCCCGTTCGCCCGACGCTCGTTATTACTTATTACACCGACTGGTCGGCCTCGTGCACCAGCGGTTCGATGTCGATGATGTCGGGCAGTGTGGAGTGGTCGACGAAGATCCCCGACGCCGGGCTGGACCCGCTCAGGGCGTCGCTGGCCAGCACCACGGCGGCGGCGGTGTAGGTGGAGCACTCGTTGTCGGGGAAGGTCACCAGGTCCGGGTAGACGATTCCCGTCAGGTAGCGGCCGTCGTCGCGGCGCATCGGGGTGGTGGTCGCCAACAGGTCCATGGCGATCTGGTGCTCTCCCGCCAACTGGTAGGCAATGGCGCATTCGCTCGTCTCGGCAGCGGTCGCCCAGTCCTTGTCGCTGACGCAGCGCACGCCCCGGCCGTCCATCACGAACTCGTGTCGGCGTTCGGCCAGGTGGCGCCGGGCATCGGCGCCACAGATGGCGCCACTCAGCACGGGGTAGTACCAGTCCATTGCCCAGCGGTCCTTCGGGGCGAAGGCCCCTTCGGGACGGGTACGCACCACGTGGGCAAGATGTCCCAGCGAGAGTTCCCAGTCGGGACGCTCACGGCCCATCTCCTCGGCCACTGCCACGGCGCAGCGCAGGCTGTGGCAGATGCTGGCAGATCCCGTCAGAAGGGCGAACGACCATGGCGTGCCGTCCTCGTGCCGGGCCCAGAGGATCTCGCCACGGGGCGTCTGCAGGTCCAGAACGAAGTCGATCGCCCGCTCCACCACCGACCACATCGACTCCAGGAATCCCCGGTCACCGGTCAGGAGCCAGTGGTGCCACACCCCGGTGGCCACGTAGGCAGTCACATTGCCGTCGAACTTGGGGTCCTCGATCCCGTCGGCCAGGTAGAACTGGTGCCAGGCGCCCGACGGGTGCTGGTTCTCCACCAGCCACCGGTATGCGGCCTCCGCCTCGTCCAGGTGTCCGGCGACGGCCATTGCCATGGCGGCCTCCACGTGGTTCCACGGGTCGGCGTGGCCGCCGGGAAACCACGGGATCATCCCGTTGGGCAGCTGCCACTCGGCGATCGTCCCGGCAGTGAGGACCAGGTCGTCAGCTGTCAGGAGGCCGGGTAGTTCAGGCAGGGACACCGGCCACCTCCCTCCGGTCCGGTGATGGGCCCGTCGACACGGTGCCGCCGGGCTTGCGGGCGTAGACCACGAGGCTCTTGCCCAGCACGGGGGTCAGGATTCGTTCTGCGATGCGGGTAGTCCGCGGAGCCTTCACGATGTCCCATGTGAGGAGACGGTGGTACAACGAGACCAGTCGGCTGTCGGCGATGGGGCGGTTCGGACCCACGGCGCAACGCAGCCACCAGTAGGGGCTGTGGAGGGCGTGGGCCCGGTGGGCGCCTATCCCCTCCAGACCCGATGCGGTCATCTTGTCCTGCAGTTCGTGTCGTCCGTAGATGCGGACGTGTCCTCCCACCTGGGCGGGGGCGTGGTAGTCCGACGAGAGCGCCCAGCAGATCCGCTCTGGTAGTCGTGCCGGAATGGTCACCGCCAGCACGCCTCCCGGACGTAGCACCCGGACCAGCTCGGCGAGGGCACCCTCGTCGTCGTCGATGTGCTCCATCACCTCTGAGGCGATGATCCGGTCGAAGGACCCGTCGGCGAAGGGCAGCCCGGTGGCGTCGCCGTTGACGGACTCCAGGATCGTGTCGTCGGCGACCTCGCCGTCGGCGCGCATGACGGCTCCGATGGAGAGGACCTGGCGGAGTTCGTCGAGGCCCAGGTCACAGGCCACCACGTGGGCGCCGCGTCGCAGCGCCTCGTAGGCGTGGCGTCCGAAGCCGCAGCCGAGGTCCAGGACCAGCTCGCCGGGCTTAAGGCCCAACCTCTCGTAGTCGGCGGTCAGCACAGGTGCCTCAGCGCCGGGAGGTCTCGTCCAGGAGCGCCCGGTACTGCTCCACGGTCCGCAGGGCGGTGTGTCGCCAGCTCCACTGATCGATGACCCGCTGACGGCCGGCCGCACCCACGCGGTCGCGGAGCCCCGGGTCGTCCAGGACGGTCCGGAGCATCGCGGCCAGGGCGTCGCCGTCGCCCGGCGGTACCTGGAAGCAGGTTTCGGCATGCGTGCCGGTCACCTCGGGTAGGGCTCCACCGGTCGTGGTCACGAGCGGCACGCCGCACGACATCGCCTCGATGGCGGGAAGCGAGAACCCCTCGTAGAGCGACGGCACACAGGCCACCTCGGCCTCGCTGTAGAGCTCGACGATCCGCTGGTCTGACACGCCGTGTACGTAGCTCACGCAGTCGGTCAGGCCGAGGTCCTCGAAGACCTTGGTGGAGGCGCTGTCGGAGTTCGGCTTCCCGATGATGACGAGCTCCACGTGGCGTTCGGTGCGGAGCTTGGCAATGGCCTCCAGCAGGTACTTGAGGCCCTTCATGACCACGTCGGCGCTGGCGGTGGTGACTATGCGGCCGGGGACCCGTTTGACACCGGCTACGGGCAGGAACAGGTCCGGGTCGACACCAACGGGAACCACGTGGATCCGCGACGGGTCCACGCGGTGGTCGGCGGCGATGTCGCCGGCCGAGGACTTCGAGACGGTCATGACCCTGGGCATACGCTTGGCGACCTGGGTCTGCATTCTGGTGAATGCGTACCAACGACGCTTCCCGAACTCCTCCCAGCGGGTCCGGGCGTGCTGGATCTCGAGCCTGCGGTCCACGGTGATCGGATGGTGGATGGTGGACAGGACCGGGTAGCCGTCGCGCTCCTGCATGAGCAGCACGCCCCAGCCGAGGCACTGGTTGTCATGCACCAGGTCGAACTCGTGGGTGCGGTGGCGGAGGTGGTCCCTGGCCCTCATGCTGAACGCCATGGGTTCGGAGAAGTTGCCGGTGTTGAACGACATCGCCTCGGCGACGTCCCAGCGGTCCTTCATCTCCCAGATGCGGGGCTTGCGCATCGGAAAATGGTCGTTGTAGAGCTCCAGGCTGGGCAACGTGACCAGCGGGACCCGCTCGTCCAGATCTGGGTACGGCGGGCCGGCCAGCACCTCGACATGGTGGCCGAGGTCCACGAGCGCCCTGGTCAGGTGGCGGGTGTAGACGCCCTGTCCGCCACAGTGGGGCTTGCCTCGGTAGGCGAGGTAGGCGATCCGTAGGGGGTCGTCCGCTGCCGGTGCCGGACGTTTCGCGTCGCCGGCGTTCAGGGTTGGGGAAGGCATCCGACAAGTCTGGCTGCCGGTCGGACCGATACCTACTCCGGGTAGGGGTGACCCATGTCGCCGCCAGCCGGCCTGCGCCTAGGGTCGCCGGAATGCGAGCACTGGTCCAGAGGGTGTCCCGTGCTTCGGTGTCGGTGGATGCCGCAGTGGTGGGCGAGGTGGGTTCCGGCCTCTGCGTGTTCGTAGGTATCACCCACGGTGACGGTCCGGACGAGGCGGACAGGCTGGCTGGCCGGCTGGCGGGGCTGCGGATCATGGACGATGCCGATGGTGTCATGAACCTCTCGGTCTCCGAGGTGGGTGGGGAGGTCCTGGTGGTCAGTCAGTTCACCCTCTACGGCGACACCACCAGGGGTCGGCGTCCCGGTTGGAGTGCCGCTGCCGGACCTGAACACGCCGAGCCGCTTGTCGAGATGGTGGTGGCTGGTCTGAGGGAGCGGGGGCTGACGGTGGCCACCGGTCGGTTCCGGGCCGACATGGTCGTGGAGATCACCAACGAGGGTCCAGCCACCCTGATGCTGGAGGTCTGAGGTGGCCGACGGTCCGGGCGTGGACGGCAACCGCTTCGGTTCGGCCGCCGCCGACTACGCCGTCCACAGGGCCGACTTCCCGACGGCCGGGATAGATCGGATGGTCGCACTGGGCATCGGGACGCCCGGGCAGAGGCTGCTTGACCTGGGCTGCGGTACCGGCACCCTGGCCCGACAGTTCGCCGCCCGTGGATGCGCTGTCACCGGCTCTGACGTGGACGCCCGGATGCTCGCGGCAGGCAGTTCCCTCGCTGAATCGGCGGACCTGGACGTGTCATGGCGGGAGTGCCCTGCAGAGGACACGGGCCTCACCTCGGAGTCATTCGAGGCGGTGACGGCCGCCCAGTGCTGGCACTGGTTCGATGGCGATGCCGCCGCTGCCGAGGTGAGACGACTGCTGGTGCCCGGCGGTCGCGTGGCCGTGTGCGGCTTCGACTGGCTGCCGCTGCCAGACACGGTCTCGGGGGTCACCGAGCAGCTCATCCAGGCGCACAACCCGTCATGGAAACTCGGTGGCATCAGGAACCCGGGCCCGGCGGCCCGCGGACAACTGGTCGGAGCCGGAATGGAGGTCGTCGAGACGTTCACCTTCGACGTGGACGTCGCGTACGCCGTGGACTCATGGCGTAGGCGGATATCGGCCAGCGCCGCGGTCCTGGATCTGGGCGCCGACCAGGCGGCGGCATTTGACGCCGAGCTGGCCGAGGTTCTGGCCGACCGATTCCCGGGTGACGACCTGATCGCCCCCCACCGGGTCTGGGCCGAGGTGGCGGTCAGGACGGACTGAGCGGGCCGGACCGCCCGGGGCGCTGCCGGGTCAGCCTGTGATCGGGTCGATCGGGGTGATGGTGCCCAGCGCCGCCTCGATATCGGCTGCAGTGGTCAACGCCAGGTCGTCACGCCAACGGTCGGCGATGCACTGCACACCCTGGGGAAGGCCGTCGGCCACGCCGACCGGAACGGCCACCGATGGCAGGCCCAGCAGGTTGGGTGGGGTGATGTAGCGGAGGATCCCGGTGATGCGATCGGTGGCTTCTTCGTCGAGGTCGAACCCGTGGGGGAACGGCGGCTGGGTCCAGATCGGGGTGACCAGCACCGGATGTTCGACGAAGAACAATGCCCAGAGTCGGGCCAGCCGGACGTACTCGGTGTGGGCCGTCGCCGGCGTCATGGCCTCAGGCGGGTACTGCTCGACCAGGCCGTCGAGCACTACCGCCAACTCCCCGCTCAGCAGCGGACGGGCGAAGGTCATCATGACGCCGATGTCGTTGGCCAGGAGGTGCGCCCACACGTCGGTGCAGTGGGGTAGTTCGGGTGGTGTGGCCTCGACGACCTCCCAACCGGCGGCTGCCAGGGCGTCGGCTGCCCGGGTGACGCCGTCCAGCACCGACTGGTGGCAGGCAGCGCCATCCATGTCGGCGACGATTGCCGCCCGCCGTGGAACCGTGGGCCCGTCGAGTGGGATGGTCACCGATCGGGGGTCCCTGGGGTCGCGGCCGTGGAGCACCTCCATGGCTGTCCTGAGGTCGGCCACCGAGCGGGCCATCGGGCCCTCGGTGGCCATGACCTGGAATGAGAGCGGCGGATTCTGGTCGTGCTCGAAGGTGCTGTAGGTCGGTAGCCGACCGTGGGTGGGTTTGATCGACGTGATCCCGCAGCAGAAGGCCGGGTTGCGGACCGAGCCGCCGATGTCGTTGCCCAACCCCAGGGGGGACATGCCCGACGCTATTGCCGAGCCCTCGCCCCCCGATGAGCCGCCGGCGGTGAGGTCGGGATGCCAGGGGTTGCGGGTGAGGCCGTGGAGAGGGTTGTCGGTGCTGATCCGCAGGCCCAGCTCCGGGAGGTTGGTGCGGCCGACGGGGATCGCTCCGGCGGCTCTCAGGCGTTCCACCACCGGGGCATCCACCGGCGAGACCAGGTCGGCGAACGCAGGTAGCCCCTGCGTGGTGGGCGTGCCGGCCACGTCGATGTTCTCCTTAATGGTGCACGGCACGCCGTGGAACGGGCCGAGAGTGTCTCCGGCTGCCACCGCCGCATCAGCTTTGTCGGCGCCGGCACGGGCCTCGACGGCGAGTACACGGGTGACGGCGTTGCAGTGGCCGTTCACCTCGTGGATGCGGTCGAGGTGGGCATCGACCACCTCGCGGCTGGATACTTCGCCTGTGGCGATCATGGAGGCCATCTCCACACCCGTCCGCTGCCAGAGCTCGTCACCCATGGTGGCAACCTAGCCAGCGTCAGTCGAGCGAGGGGAACTGGATGCCGCAGGCGAGCAGCAACGGAATGGTCCTGGAGTACGAGACGTTCGGCGATCGGGCTGGTCCGCCGGTCCTGCTGATAATGGGCCTCGGAGCCCAGATGACCGTCTGGCCCGACGGATTCTGTCAGCAACTGGCCGACCAGGGCCATTACGTGATCCGGTTCGACAACCGGGACATCGGCCTGTCCACCCATCTCGACCATCTGGGCCTGTCGGATGGAGTTGCCGCCTTCATGGCGGTGATCGCCGGCGAGGTCGTTGACGCGCCATATTCGCTTGGCGACATGGCCGACGACGCCGCCGGGCTGCTCGACGCGCTCGACATCGCCGAAGCGCACATCGTCGGAGCGTCGATGGGCGGCATGATCGCCCAGCGTTTCGCCACCGGTCATCCGGAGCGCACCAACAGCCTCACCTCGATCTTTTCGATGCCGCGTTTCATCCTCGGCGAGGAGCAGGTCGTCGCGGTGCTCATGGCTCCGGACCCGGGTACCCGTGAGGGCCGGATCGAGGCCGGGGTCGCGGCGGCCAGGCTCACCAGCGGTGGGGGCTTCGGCTTCGACGAGGAGCTGACCCGCAAGCGGATGATCGAGGGCATCGACCGGTCCTGGCACCCAGATGGTCAGGCTCGTCAGGTGTCGGCGATCCTGGCCGACGGCGATCGGACCGAGGGCCTCGCAGGTATCACCGCACCGACGCTCGTCATCCACGGCACGGCCGACCCGCTGGTCGTGCCCCAGGGCGGGCAGGAGACAGCGGACGCCATTCCCGGTGCCGAGCTGGTCTGGATCGAGGGCATGGGGCATGAGATGCCCGAGGCAGCCTGGCCCCAGATTCTGGATCCGATCTGCGCCCTGATAGAGCGTGCAGAGGTGGCTGCCGGTGAAGCCCGGGGTCAGGGGCCAGCAGTGATGTCGACCACGACGTCCGCCGAGTAGATCGCGGCGGTAGAGCCAGCCTGCAGGTCGAGGTGGAACCCGGGAGCCAGGTCGAACGAACCCATCCCAGAGTCGAGGTCGGCGGAGACGACCCTGTGGGAGGCCGTCAGGCCTGTATGACGATCAGGCGTTCCTCTGTCATCTCGCGCACCGTGTAGGAGGGCCCCTCCCGGGTATTGCCGGAGTCGCGGATCCCGCCGTAGGGCATGTGGTCGGCCCTCCACGACGGTGATTCGTTGATCATCACCCCGCCGTACTCGAGTACGTCCGCGGCCCGCAGGGCCTTGGACAGGTCGTTGGTGAACACGGCGGCCTGCAGGCCGTAGATGCTGGCGTTGGCCCGTTTCAGGGCGTCCTCGAAGTCCGTGTAGGTGGCTATGCCGACCACCGGTCCGAATACCTCGATGCAGCTCACCTTCATGTCATCGGTGACGCCGGAGAGGATGGTTGGGGCCAGCACGCCGTCGACCATGGTGCCGCCACAGACGAGGGTGGCGCCGGCCGCTGTGGCCTCGTCGATCCAGGAGGTGACCCGGTCTGTCTCGCCACTGTCGATCAGCGAGGAGAGGTCTGTCGCCGGGTCGGAGGGGTCGCCCACCTTCAGTGAGGCCGCCTCGGCGGCCATGGCTTCGGTGAACGCTGTGGCGATGTCGACGTGTACATAGATCCGCTGTGTGGAGATGCAGGTCTGGCCTGAGTACCCGAAGGCTGCGCCCTTCAACTTGGCCGCGACAGCGGCGACGTCCACGTCGGGTTCGATGATGATCGGTGAGTTGTTGCCGAGCTCCAGCGACACCTTCTTCTTCGGTGCCGTGGCCCGGATGTTCCAGCCGACCGGCGGTGAGCCGGTGAAGGTGATCATCGCCACGTCGTCGTGTTCGACCATGTGGGCGGCGGTCCGGCCGGGGCAGGTGACGACGTTCAGCCAGCCGGGGGGAAGGCCGCATTCCTCGAGCAGGACCTCGGCCAGGCGTATGGCGGTCAGTGGGGTTGAAGATGCCGGCTTCAGCACGACCGGGCATCCGGCGGCGATCGCGGGTGCGATCTTGTGGCAGACGAGGTTCAGGGGGAAGTTGAACGGTGAGATGGCTCCCACGATGCCGACCGGTACCCGCTTCACGAAGCCGGTCTTGCCTTCGCCCGCGGAGCTGGCGTCCATGGTGATCAGCTCGCCACCCATGGTGCGGGCCGCGGCGGCTGCGAACCGGGCGGTGTCGACGGCTCGGGCCGCCTCGCCACGTGCGGTGGTGATCGGCTTGGCGGATTCCGCCGAGATGCTCTGGGCGAACTCCTCGTGGTGGGCGGTGAGGGAATCGGCCAGCCGGTCCAGGATGGATGCCCGTTCGTGGGTGGGGATCG
>Ga0302120_10000755_pt1 | contig 14921 bp, 11 predicted proteins | sample AG5_Bottom_MG_FD_203118 | JGI IMG/M metagenome (GOLD analysis project Ga0302120, IMG submission 203118) | Marine microbial communities from Western Arctic Ocean, Canada - AG5_Bottom | ecosystem: Environmental > Aquatic > Marine > Oceanic | place: Canada: Western Arctic Ocean | collected 2017-10-01 | reverse complement strand
CGTGGTTGGAAGACGAATCAGTCTCCGCTAGAGATCGGGCTGCACAACGACTCGCATCCATGAAATTACTTCTCTTCACAATCGCTCTCGTCCCGCTTGTCCCTCTTCTCGTCGGCTGTGGAGAATCCAATTCCTCCGAGGGAAGCAAGGATGGAAAGTATCGCATTGCCGTTATTCCAAAGGGGACCAACCACACCTTCTGGAAGACCATTCACGCCGGCGCCAACAAAGGCGCGGAAGAGGAAGGAGTCGAAATCATCTGGAAGGGACCTCTGATTGAAAGCGACCGCGAAGCTCAGATCAAGGTGGTGGAGAACTTCGTCACCCAGCAGGTGGATGCCATCACGATCGCTCCGCTTGACGACAAGGCCATGATTCGCCCGATCAAGGAGGCGCACGATGACGGCATCAAGGTCGTCATCTGGGACTCGGGACTCGACCCGAGCGGCGACAAGCATTGGGACAGCTTCGTGGCCACCGACAACTTTGCAGCAGGAGTAAAATGCGGAGAGGCGCTCGCGGACTTGATGGAGGGCAAAGGGAACGCCATTCTTTTACGCCACATGGTCGGCTCTGCCAGCACGCACAAGCGCGCGGAAGGCTTCCTCAAGGGCCTCAGGGAGGCCGCGCCCGAGATCGTGCTCATCTCCTCCGACAAGTATGCCGGCGCAACGGTGGAAGAATCTCAGGAAGCAGCCAACAATCTGCTCAACCAATTTGCGGACGACGTGGATGGAATCTTCGTTCCCAACGAGTCCGCGACCGAAGGAATGATGGCGGCGATGAAGGCCGCGGGCATTGCGGGCAAAGTGAAGTTTGTCGGGTTCGACGGCAATGATGCGATCATCAAAGGGATTGAGGAGGGAGTGATCGATGCGGTTTGTCTGCAGGACCCCTTCAACATGGGCTACAGCGCGGTGAAACACGCCGTGGCCCACTTGAAAGGCGAAACGGTTGAGCGCGTGGTCGATACTGGTTCCGTCATCCTGACCAAGGAGAATCTTCAGGAGCCGCGCATGCAGGAGCTTGTGAATCCTCCACTCAAAAAGTGGCTGAAGGAATAGCAGCTCCGGCGCTCCAACCGCCGCTTCTTCGCCTCGAATCGATTACAAAATCATTCGGCCCAGTCCCCGCCCTGCGCGAGGTCTCACTCGACATTCGCGCCGGAGAGGTCCTTGCTCTCATTGGGGAAAACGGCGCAGGGAAGAGCACGCTCATGAAGGTGCTCAGCGGGGCGCACCGCCCTGATGGGGGATCGGTTGAGATGAATGGGCACCCGCTCGCCCTCTCGGGACCGCTCGCGGCCCGCAAGGCAGGCATCGCCATGATCTATCAGGAACTCACCCTCGCTCCCCATCTTACCGTGGAGGAAAACGTGACCCTCGGCCTCGAAGAGGGTCGCTGCGGATTCCTCCAATCGCAGGGCGCCAAGGTCTCCGCGGCCCTCGCCCTCCTCGGACGCGAGGACATTTCTCCCCGACAAAAGGCAGGATCGCTTACGATCGCGCGGCAACAAGTGGTTGAAATCGCACGGGCGATCGTCAGTAATGCCCGGGTGGTCATCATGGACGAGCCCACCAGCTCACTTTCCAAGGAAGACAAGGAAGCCCTCTTTCGGGTCATTCGTAAGCTGCGGGAGGAGGGCATCGCCGTTGTCTACATCAGTCACTTCCTCGAGGAGGTGAACGAGATCGCCGATCGCTACACCATTTTGCGCGATGGCGAGAGTGTCTGCGAAGGGGTGATCGCAGATTCCACCCCGGAATCGCTGGTGGAGCAGATGATTGGTCGCAAGCTCGACGACATGTACCCGCATCCGAGCCACCAGATCGGGGAAACGGTCTTGACCGTTCAAGGAGTGGAGGGCAGCCCCCTTCCCCGGGGAATCTCGTTTGATCTGGGACGGGGCGAAATCTTCGGCATCTTCGGGCTGGTCGGAGCGGGACGGACCGAACTCGCGCGCGCGATTTTCGGACTCGATTCCGTCAAGGCTGGCGTGATTGAACTCGCCTCGGGAGCTCGCATCACACTCGCCGGTTTGACCCCGCTGGGCGCCTTGCAGGGTGGGCTCGACTATCTCAGCGAGAACCGCAAGGACGAAGGACTCGCTCAAAATCTGAGCATCACGGAGAACACGACCCTCTCTGCCATCCGCAAGACGTCGCGCTTTGGATTTCTCAATATGAATGCAGAGCAAGCGGCCGCTGACAACTGCACAAAGAAACTCGGCGTTCGCTGCGCAAACACGAATCAGCCCGTGAACGCGCTCTCCGGTGGCAATCAACAAAAGGTCGTTCTCGCTCGCATGATTCATCACGATAGCGACATCTTCCTCATGGACGAACCCACGCGTGGAATCGATGTCGGGAGCAAACATGAAATTTACGAGCTGATTCAATCCCTCGCCGCGAGCGGGAAGAGCGTGATCATGATCAGCTCCTACCTTCCGGAACTCATCGGCACCTGTCACAGCCTGGCGGTCATGCATCGTGGGATCCTCAGTGGGAAACGCGGCGCCAACGATTGGAACGAACGCGAGATCATGCTCTACGCCACCACCGGAAAGAACTAACGAAGCCCATGACCACCCTTTCAGCCCCCACGACGAACTGGAGATCACTGCTCCTGCCCTTCATCGGCTTGCTCTTCGTCTTCGGGCTCTTCACCGCCCTCATCGCAATCTTCAAACCGGAGAATCTCGACGCCTTTCTCTCCTCCAAAAACGCCAAAACAATCATCACCCAAACTGTCATCGTAGGCGTGGGCGCGCTCGGAATGACAATGGTGATCACCAGTGGCGGAATCGATCTCAGCGCCGGATCGCAGATCGCACTCACCTCGGTGGCCTGCGCCATGACCCTGAATGGATTTGCGGATGGCGACCCTGCAAGCATCGGAGCCCTGGGGATGACCGTCGCGGTTTTCGCCGCCATGGCAGCGGGGGCTGCGGCCGGGGCCTTCAATGGAAGTGTGTCCTGCTTCCTCAAAATCCCCCCCTTCATCGTCACCCTCGGGACCATGATGATCGCACGAGGGGTCGCGGAGGGAATTGCCAAGCAATCCCAGGTCCGCACTCCCGACAATACGCTCCAGACCTTCATGCTGCGCAACCCGGAGCCTGAATGGCTCTTCTTTGCCCCAGGAGTCTGGATCATGATTGCCCTCCTCGTGGTCGTGGGAGTGACCATGCGATACACCATTCTGGGGCGATACATTTACGCCCTTGGCTCCAGCGAATCGACCGCCCGACTGTGCGGCATCCCGGTCACCAAGTGTCGGATTCTCATCTACACCCTGTGCGGAATCCTGATGGGGATCTCCGGAGTGATGTCCTACGCCTTCCTCGGAAGTGGCGATCCCACCACCGCAGTGGCCAAGGAACTCGACATCATCGCAGCAGTCGTGATCGGCGGTGGTTCCCTGAGCGGAGGGCAGGGAAGTCCGATTGGCAGCATCGCGGGAGCCTTGATCATGACCCTCCTCGTGAGCGGTTGCTCCATGCTGAACGTCGAAGATTACAATCAGAAGATCATCATCGGATTGATCATCATTGGAGCGGTGGCAGTGGACATGTGGAAGACTCGGCGGCAAGCGGAAGCCTAGTCGCCTGGGGCCGCTCTCGAGAGGGCCTCACTCCAACTCCCTTGCGTTCGCTGGAGATCTTGCCTACCGTGATTCCTGATGCAGGAGGCTCCCAACAACGCCCCCCTCGCCGATCTCGATGAGTGGGAGGACGATCTCCTCCGGAGGTATCCTGAAGAAGGGGACAAGAAATTCCGCGATTACGACGCGGATGCACGACCCAGCGTGCGAGAGTTTTATCAACTGAACCATCGCTACCAGACGATGGAGTTCGTGAGGGAAAAGCATGCGGAGTATCTGCCCCTGCAGAAGCGGCAGATGACTGTTTGGGAAGCGCTCGAGTATCTCAACACGCTCGTGGACGAGAGCGATCCCGACATCGATCTCCCGCAGATCGAACACCTCCTGCAAACCGCGGAAGCGATTCGCAAGGACGGCCATCCCCGCTGGTTCATCCTGACGGGACTCATTCACGATCTCGGCAAGATCCTCTGTCTCTTCGGCGAACCGCAGTGGGCCGTGGTGGGAGACACCTTTCCAGTCGGATGCCGCTTCTCCGAGAAGATCGTGTTTCACGAATTCTTTGCCGACAATCCGGACTCGGAGAGCGCGGACTACTCGACTCCGAGCGGGATCTACCAAGAGGGCTGCGGCCTCGACAAGGTCACGATGTCCTGGGGCCATGACGAGTATCTCTATCACGTCGTCAAGGATCACCTGCCCGATCCCGCCCTCTACATGATTCGCTACCATTCGTTCTATCCATCCCACAAGGAAGGCGAATACGGACATCTCATGAACGACCGGGATCGCGAACTGTTCGCCTGGGTCCGCAAATTCAATCCCTACGATCTCTACACCAAGAGCAGCGAGCGGGTGGACGTCACCGCCCTGCGTCCCTTCTACGAAGAACTCATCACCGAGTTTCTTCCCGGGAAGCTGTCGTGGTGAGCGACGATTGGCCCCTTCCTGCTAGGCAATAATCTCGCGGATCACTTCACCCGCCACATCAGTAAGTCGGAAGTCGCGGCCGGCGTAACGGTAGGTAAACTGCTCGTGATCAAAGCCCAAGAGGTGCAGGATCGTGGCGTGAAGATCGTGCGCTTCGACGGGGTTGTCCGTTGCTTCGAACCCGAACTCATCCGTCGCGCCGTAAACCGTGCCGCCCTTGATGCCGCCGCCGGCCATCCAGACCGTGAAGCCGTAGGGATTGTGATCACGACCCAACTTTGACTTGCCGGCCCCAGTGAGTTCCACCGTGGGAGTACGACCAAATTCGCCCCCGAAGATGACCAGGGTGTCTTCCAACATTCCGCGCTGCTTGAGATCGGTGAGCAGGGCTGCAACCGGCCCATCAAGCTCGCGCGCGAGCTTGCTGTGGTTCTCCTTGATCTTGTCGTGGTGATCCCAGGGCTGTCCCGCACCATGCCACAGTTGCACGTAGCGCACTCCCCGTTCCAGAAGACGACGAGCAATGAGCGTCTGGCGGCCGTGGACTTCGCGACCGTAAAGATCGCGAATGTGATCCGGCTCACGCTCGAGATCAAAGGCATCCGTCGCTTCCATCTGCATCCGGTAGGCCAACTCGAAACTCTGGATCCGAGCCCGCAGTTCATCATCCGTTCCACCTCGCGCAGCAAGGTGGCTTCGATTCAGAGTCTGCAAAAAGTCGAGCTGCGCGCGCTGCTGGTGGGGCGATTGACCATGGTTGCGGATGTTCTCGATGAGCTTCTCGACCTGGCTGTGTTTACTGTCGATGAAGGTGCCCTGAAATGCTCCAGGCAAGAACCCGGCCTGCCAGTTTTGTGCGCCCTTGATGGGATATCCTCCCGGACACATCGCGATGAAGGCAGGAAGATTCGCATTGTCGGAACCCAGTCCATAAGTCGCCCAGGACCCCACGCTCGGTCGACTCAGAATGGCGTCGCCGCAGTTCATGAGCATGAGCGATGGTTCATGATTGGGCAGCTTGGCCTTCATAGAGCGAATGACCGCAATGTCATCGATACAGGCTCCGATCTTGGGGAAGATGCTACTCACTTCGATCCCGCTTTGGCCGTAGGGCTTGAACTCGAAGGGCGACGGAAAAGCCGCGCCGGTCTTGCGTTCGGTCCGCAACTTTCCCTCCGGTAATTCCTTACCTGCGTATTTTTGCAAGGCAGGCTTGGGGTCGAAGGTGTCGATGTGCGACGGCCCGCCGTTGAGAAAAAAGTGGACCACCCTCTTCGCCCGACCGGGAAAATGGGGAAGGGCTCCTGCCGCGGCGGCCTCCGATCGGAGAAGATCCCCCAACCCCAACGCTCCCACCCCCATGCCGCAGCGGCGCAGGAAGTGACGTCGATCGAGAACTGATCTGGTCGGGTTCATGATGTGTTTCTAGTCCAAAAACATCGCCTCGTTTGAGATTAAGAGAGCCTGCGCCAATCGCTCCCAGACATTCAGCGGCTCCGCTTCGCTCACACTGCCCGCGAAATTTTGAACGGCATCCCACACACCCTTGCGGGTCGACAATTCAAGGCGTGGTGCCCAGGTAAATCCATCACAAGAAAAGTTGTTGGCCTCACCGCAATCGATCACGAAGTCGAGAATCTCACCCGCCTCGACTTCGATTTCCGCGATCCCGGCCGATTGCGGTTTCCCAAATTCGATTTGCCAGGCCTGTAGGATTCCCAGTCGGCTACTTGACACCCAGGCCCGAAGCCCGTCTCCACAATCTTCGATCTTGGCAATCGTACCTGAGAGCTTGAGCGTTCCCGTCACCGGTGAGGTCCAGCGCCGCACCGCGGCGTGAGCAACCTTGTTCCCGGTGTGTCCTCCCTCGGCGGTGAGTCGCAACCAACCAAGCGCACCGTCCGGCCACCTCTTACCTCCGCCCCATGCCTGACCATCGTAGTGGGGCAGCTTGTGAAACTTCGCGATTCCTCCCTTCTTCTCATCAAACTTGCCATAGCCGTAGCTCCAGGCCTCGGTCGCAGGATCGGGCGCATCTTCGTCAGCCCCCGCGGGCATGGAGGTCAGGAAGCGCAGGCTGCTCGCCAGCTCCTCCTCGGTGGGCCTTCGCTGGTAGACATGCTGGAAGAGGCGACTGAGTTTCTCGCTCTCATTCTCCGCCGAGCTCTCCATTTCTACACGAGCTGCCAGTGCCTGGGCCCGCATCACCGTGAACGGGGAATTCATCAGAAAGAGCGCCTGTTGCGGCACATTGGTCCGGTAGCGAGCCGGGCTGTGCAGTTCCGGGTTGGCGAAGTCGAATACCAGCAGAGTGGAGGGCAGGAATTGTCGATCGATGCGTCCATAAATGCTCCGACGATGCGATGCTCCGGCACCGAAGAGCGGCCCAGGCGGACCGCCCATCTTTAGATCCAGTTCCCCAGACGCATTCAACATCGAATCACGCATTGCTTCGAAATCGAGGCGACGCCGCGGATAGACTGAAAGCAGACGATTTTCCGCGTCGGCCTTCGGGGGTTCCCCCGCTCGCCGGCGATAGATCGCGGAGGTCGTGATGAGGCGTTGCAGGTGCTTGAGCGACCAACCACTATCCATCACTTCGGCTGCCAGAAAGTCGAGCAACTCGGGATGGCTGGGTTGCTCGCTTCTCGTTCCAAAGTCGCTCTCGGTGCGCACCAGACCTTCCCCAAAGTGCGCCTTCCAAAGACGATTGACGATCACCCGAGCGGTGAGCGGGTTGCTGGTCGCCGTGATCTCGCGGGCGAGCTCTAACCGCCCCGAGCCCTTGCGATAGATTGGTCGCTTGCCCCCGTGCAAGATCGCGATGGAACCACGGCCGACCTCTCCAAGCTGAGTGGGATAGTGGCCTCGCTCGAAAATCCTGACATTCTGAGCGACTCCCCGATCAACCATCACAAGGGCATGAGGGGCTTTCCGCTCCAAACCCAGGATCTCCCGCTCAATCGCGGCTTCTTGTTTCTTGAGCGGGTTCTTGGACCCGTCGTCGAAGAGCCACTCCACATCGTGGATGTAGTCGCGCGGAATACGAATCGGGGAAGCGGGGCCAATCACAACATCACGAATCTCCCGCCACTCTGCAGCCTTGTTGCCCCCCTCTTCCTTCACCGCCCGCCCAAAGAGCGCCTGGTAGCTTTCTGCCGCCTTCTTCAAATCTGCCCCGGAGCTTCGGAGGGCGTCCACAACGAGCACATTGGCAGATGGAAGCTCATGAATTCCCCCTCTCGATAATGCCAACCAGGGGCCGAAGACCGGATCCTCCCGCCGCGATTCCTGCGACAGGAATTCGTACCATCGCCTAATCTGCGCCGGATTGAGATCATCCTTTTCAATGACCTCAGCGAAATCCGGTGGCGGCACGACCGAAATATCGAGCGCGGCCACCATGTAATCGGCGGCGCGTTCGAGGAAGCGACTCTCCACCTCACGGGCCCTCTTTTCGAAGTCTGCCGAGAGCGCTTTCTTCTTTTTTTCGAGTCCTTCATGCTCGCGCGCGGCATCCGGATCAATGGCCTGCAGGTCCTCTCTTGAGCTTTTGAAGACGCCGTAAAGTGCATAGTAGTCCGCCGTCGGGATAGGATCGAATTTGTGATCGTGACATCGCGCACAGGAGACCGTGAGGCCCAGCAATCCGCGTGTTACAACATCGATCCGATCATCAATGATTTCGGGTTCCACACCGATGAAGCGCCGGCCGAGGGTGAGGAACCCCATCGCAGCAAGGTCTTCGCGGTCACACCGCTTCTTCTCCAAGAGGAGATCCGCCGCGATCTGGCGCTGGATGAATTGATCATAGGGAAGATCCTCATTGAACGCCTTCACCACCCAGTCGCGATAGACCCAGGCGTGGGGGAAGTCGAACTCTTCACCACCGTAGGCATAGCCCTTGGTATCCGAGTAGCGCGCAACATCGAGCCAGTGCCGCGCCCAGCGTTCTCCGTAGTGCGGAGAGGACAGGAGGTCCTCGACGAGGCGCTTGGCAAGGGTGCGCTCAGCCTCCTCGGAAGCGAGATGAGCTTTCAGTGTTTTGAACTCAGGAGGCAGTCCGGTCAGATTTAAATAAAGTCGCCGCACCCAGTCCCGACGCGCTGCGGTTGGGGCACCGGACAAACCCGCCTCCTGCAGGCCCTGCCCTATGAACCAGCTGATCGGATCTTCGGTCGCAGAATCGGGAATCCTGGGGCGCTCCACCGGGCGGAAAGCCCAGTGCTCCTCTGCAGCCAGCAGGAGCGGACAGAGGAATGCCAAGATCCCAGCCAAAAGACTCATTCTCATCCCGTTCAACAGGATGAGCGCCCTCCCCTTCCAATCCAGCAAAAACGCGAACACACCCGTGCTCTCCAGATTGACAACGAGGGAGAGACCGCGCACAGGTTGACGCGATGATGAACACTGCCCGCGCGCTCGTAGTCCTCACCGCTTTGTCAGCAAGTGCCTTAGCCGCCGATTTGACCCTCGACAAGGTCGACCGCGCCAAGCCGGTCAACATCGTTTATATTCTCTCCGATGATCACCGCTACGACGTGATGGGGTTTCTCGGTCACCCCTGGGTGGAAACTCCAGCCATGGATGCGATGGCGAAGGAAGGCGTCTATTTCCGCAATGCGATGGTAACGACTTCGCTGTGCTCACCAAGCCGGGCCTCGATCCTGACCGGGCAGTACATGCACAACCACGGCGTGGTCGACAACAACGTGCTCACTCCCAAGGGCACGATCTTCTTCCCCCAATACCTGCAGGCCGCCGGCTACCAAACCGGCTACTTCGGCAAGTGGCACATGGGTGGTCACTCTGATGCGCCACGTCCCGGCTTTGACAAGTGGGTCTCCTTCCGCGGGCAGGGGCACTACTATCCTCCCAAGGGCAGGAAATGGTCGCTCAATATCGATGGGCAATCCGTGCCGCAAAAGGGCTACATCACCGACGAACTCACCGACTACGCCCTGGAGTGGCTGGCCGGCCCCGCAAAAAAGAGTGCCAAGCCCTTCTTCGTCTACCTCTCGCACAAGGGCGTGCACGGCATGTTCCATCCCGCCAAGCGCCACGCCGGTCGCTACAAGGACAAGCCTCTGCCCATCCCCAAGACGATGGGCAACACTCCCGCGAACTACAAGGACAAGCCCATGTGGCTGAAGAACCAGCGCAACAGTTGGCACGGCGTGGATTTCGCCTACCACCAAGCCACCGACATCGCCCAACACTACCGGCTCTACTGCGAAGCACTCCTGAGCGTCGACGATTCGATCGCCCGCGTGCGCCAGTGGTTGAAGGAGAACGATCTCGCTGACAACACGCTCGTCTTTTACATGGGCGACAACGGATTCCAGTGGGGCGAGCACGGCTTGATCGACAAGCGCACCGCCTACGAGGCATCCATGCGCGTTCCCCTGCTCGGAGTTTGCCCATCGCGCTGGAAGGCAGGCCAGACCGTCGACCAGGTCGTGGCCAACATCGACATCGGACCCACCATTCTCGAAGCGGCCGGCCTCAAGACCCCCGCCCAAATGGACGGGCGGAGCTTCCTCCAGCTCGCAACTGACGGAGCGGAACCATCCGAGTGGCGAGAGAATCTCCTCTACGAGTACTACTGGGAGTACAGCTACCCACACACCCCGACCACCTTCGCGCTCCTCACCCAGCGATTCAAATTCATCCAGTACCACGGCATCTGGGACCTCGACGAACTCTACGACTTGCAGGAAGATCCTCACGAAGAGCACAACCTGATCTTTGAGAAGGACCACCAGCAGCGCATCACTCAGATGCGCGCCGAACTCCACAACATCCTCGTTGCCTCCAATGCCAACCGGGTGCCCTTCAGTCACAAGCGCCGGATGGGATCGAATCTTCGGAACAGGAACGGCTCCAAGCCCGCTGAATTCCCGCCGCAGCTGATGCGTGGGAAGGAAGTCAGCGAATAACACGCCCGCTCAGAAACTCATCCCACCGGGACACTCCAAGATTCCATCCTAGACCGACTCCGATATGAAGGCCGCAACGGCACGAAGAACATTTCTCCGCACCAGCGCCGCGACAGCAGTCTCCGTGAGTGCGGCTGCGACTGCCAAGGTGCCCCATGAGAGAATCAAGATCGGTCAGCTTGGAACCAAGCATGCCCATGCTCGCGGGAAGCTGGATACCATCCTGAAGCTCTCCGGCCTCCCCGGAACTTCAACCGGAAACCCCTCTTCCGGGTGGAACTCAAGAAGGTTTACGGGGGAACTCCGAGGCCATCGTCACTGTGGAGGCGGCCATTCCTATCATGCGCAGCAGGAGGAGCTTCACGTGGCAACTGAAACGGGCTTGGCCAGAGATGTCAATCGACGCGGATGAGACTGGTGGGGCCGTATGGAATCGAATGGATCTTCGCATCGCGCGAAAGCGGCCCGTGAGCACTCCGTCATATTCAGAAATCCAAATCCTGCAAATCCTGCTGATTTGCAGTCTGTTGGAGCGAGCTTCTGATCATGCCAGACGGCCAGAAGACTGACTTGCTTCAGAAACCTGACCTCTCGGCGCAGGACACCAGCGGGCGCGTGATCCGCCGAAGCAGGTTTGGTATTCAAGGGCTTCAGTAAGTCGCTCTCCCCCCGGAGAGATCAAAGACCGCCCCTGTGCTGAAGGAGCAGTCCGCCGAGCAAAGCCACCCAACGAGGGCGGCGGCCTCCTCGGTCATGCCGAAGCGACCCATGGGGATTTTTGAGAGCATGTAGTCGATGTGCTCCTGGGTGATCTGCTTGAGAATGTCGGTCTCGATCACGGCTGGCGTGACGCAGTTCACGATCACTCCGCTCTGCGCGGTTTCCTTGGCAAGAGACTTGGTAAGACCGATCACTCCCGCCTTGGCCGCGCTGTAATGCGAAGCGTTGGGATTGCCTTCCTTGCCGGCAATGGAGGCGATGTTGACGATGCGTCCATAACCGCGTTCGACCATTTGGGAAACAATCGCGCGGCAGCAGAGAAAGACGCCAAAGAGGTCAACTTGCAGGACCTCTTGCCACTCCTCCGGACTGTAGTCCCAGAGCTTCTTGCTCGAACCCGCGATGCCGGCATTGTTGACCAGAATATCGATACCCCCGAGTTGCTCCAGGGTAGCTCTGGTGGCGGTTGCCACCGAATCCGCGTCGGTCACATCAACAATAACTGCCGCCGCGCCCTCAAGAGATTGGGCGGCCGCGATTGCAGCATCGGGATCAAGATCCCAAATTGCACATCGCGCACCGGAAGCAGTGAGCCGTTGAGCGATCGCGAATCCAATTCCACGAGCGCCTCCCGTGATAATAGCGGTCCTGTCCTTGAGATCGATCTGATTCATGGGAGGTGATTACTCTGGTAAATGGGTTCTCAGGAAGCGAATGAAGTTTCCGTGGAAGATCTTGTTGATGTCGGCCTCGGAGTATCCTCGATTCTCCAGGAGACCTTCCAGGCGCGCGAGATCCGCGATGGAGTTCAAATCCTGCGCGGTTTGTTCAGTTCCAAATCCTCCATCGAGATCGGAACCAATCCCCACGTGATCGGCATTCCCGGCCAACTGGCAGATCCGATCGGTATGATCGAGCATGTGATCGAGTATGACGCCGGACCCTTCCGGAGTGCTCAACCCCCGGTGCCACCCGGGCACCAGCATCCACGCATCAAGCGCGGCCCCGATCACCGATCCACGTTCAATGAGGCGCTTGATTTGCTCATCCGTAAACTGCCTCGGGTCATCAACGAGGACGCGGCAGTTTGAGTGACTGGCCCAGACTGGACCCTGGTAGAGCTCGAGGGCATCGTGGAAGGTCCAATCACAGAGATGGGTGACATCGAGAATCATGCCGAGACGATCCATCTCACGGACAAATTCGCGGCCCACCTCAGAGAGCGGGCCGTCGCGGTCGTGACCGAGCGCGTAGCGGCCGACCCCAAAGTGGGAGGGACCGAGGGCGCGCAGTCCCTGGGCGTAGGCGGCCTCAAGGTGACCGACGGTTCGGATCGAATCAGCGCCTTCCAAGCTGAGCAGGTAACCAAGCGCTCCTTCAGATTCTCCGTCCTTCCATCGTGCAAGAACTCGCTCGAGAGACTTCCGGTCCGTGATTTGCTCCAACTCTCCCAGCTCTTCCATGGCCCGATACCAGGAAAGCTGACCCTGAGTTTGGGCCCAGGCGATCTCCGGGGCATTCCATCCGGAAGCCACCGCACCAGGCTTCATGCAGCCGGCAAGAAGAGTGGCCACGCAAAGGCCGATCCCGCCCCGACGCATCTCGGGAAAGCAAACCACCCCGTTGCCGCGACCACCAAGATCGCTCTTTCCGACCTCCTCGGCACGAATGGTGTCCAGCTCCTGACGCAGATCGCGGTTGTAGTCGAGCGCGTTGAGCGAAAGGTCGAGGTGGGCATCGAAGATCAGTTTCATACCGTGATTCTGCGGTTGCGGGCGGTCACTTCCCATCGTTCGCCGGTGGCTTCTCCCCCCCGAACAAGAAAGGCTTCCTGGTGGAGAGCCACGGTGGGACAAATGTGATGCGGGATGCCAAGAACGCAGTGGCCGAGTTCGAAGAGGCTCGCATCCTCCACCTCCACCACAAGGTGCTCCTCGCTGTGCTGCACTGGCTTGGCACCTTCCAGGCCGAGCAGCCGTACTCGATTTTCCAACGGGCCTTCGGAAGCGATCGCCTTGTGTCCCAAGTCGAGACAGAGTCGATTGTTCCCTGGCTTGCTAATCACCCGGGTCAGGATGGCGGCTGCTGATTCAAAGGGCAAATCAGGAAAAGCCGCGCCATACCCGCCATCCCAAAACACGGTCGTGCCCGGGCTGCATTGCCAGCCCTGCTTGGCGGCGTGAAGTCCAAAGGTGGGCGATCCTCCCCCAACCACCGCCTCGACCCTCAGCCCGCTCTCTTGCAAGGCTTTCACCAGCCGCCGGACCGAGTCCATCGCGGCATCCCAAATCCGTTCCCGTTCCTCCACCGAAGCAACGCGCACATGACCATCGTAGGCATGCACTCCGGAAAAACAGAGTGAGCCGGATTCATGGACGGCAGCGGCAAGTCGCAGCGACTCCGCGATGGAGTCGGTCCCGGTCCGTTGCATTCCACAATCGAAGTCAAGGAAGACCCCCAGTTCAATCCCAGCCTCCTCGCACCGACGGTCCATGGAAGTCACGACCTCCGCGTTGTCGGCGAGAAACTGAACCGTGGCCTCCGGATACCGGGTCGCGAGCTGCACGAGACGTCCCCGGTTGGGACCCACCAGCGGATAAGCCAGCAAGACCTCCCGCGCACCAGCGGCCAGACAAAGCTCCAACTCGGCAATGGTCGCAGCCTTGAACCTCTCGATCCCGGAGGCGAGATGCATCCGCACCACCGCATCCATCTTGTGGGTCTTGACATGCGGGCGCAGGCGAGCGGGATCCCCGGCCAGATCAATCATGCGCTCGATGTTCGCCTGCACGCGATCAGGCCAGACCAGCAATGCGGGAGAGGGCACCCGGTCCAGATTCGCAACTTGGCCGAGCTCCTTCATTCCGGCGCAATCTCAACGATCATCTCGATCTCCACCGCAATTCCTCCCGGCAAAGTATTCGATGGAAGTGCACTCCGGGCGCCCACTCCATTCTCCGTTCCGTAGAGTTCCGCAAACAAATCACTGCAGCCATTGATGACCTTCGGTTGATCTTCGAAGTTGTCCGCCGAATTCACGAAGCCCAGGGTCTTCACCACGCGCTGCACGCGATCAAGACTACCCAGCGAGGCCTTCAGGGTGGAGAGCAGCGAGAGACCGGTTTCTCTGGCCGCCTGGTAGCCCGCGGTCAGGTCCATGTTTTCACCCACCCTCCCGACGGTGAGGGTCTTGTCCTCCTTCAACGGTCCATGGCCGGAGAGGTAGGCGAGGGTGCCCACAATCACGATCGGCTTGTAGACGCCCATCGGTTTGGGAGCCGGCGGCAAGGTGAGGTTGAGTTCTTGAAATCTGGATTCTGCGCTCATCGGTGATTTGGAAGGTAGCGAGGGAGATCCTCAGGGCAAGGAACGGAAAGAGCTCTTCCTCCCGGATCCTGTCTAGCGAGAGATTGCTCAGGTTCCGAAGTAACGCTCCACGAGCTCCCGGTCTGGTTTCTGGCCGGAGATGCTGAGCCGCACGACTACCAACAGATTCGCGAGCGATGCCCAGATGAAGGGGTGGATGTCCAACGGATTGTAGGAGCTGAATCTTCCGAACTCGGACCACCCTTTCAGATAGCACCCCAACATGACGACCGCTCCCACCATCATCCCCGCAACCGCAGCTCGCGAGGTCATTCGCTTCCAATAGAGAGCGAGGATAACGGGGACCAGGAAGGAGGCTCCCAGGCCACCAGAGGCAAAAATGATCAGGGTCTGGAGAAACTC
>Ga0302120_10000752_pt1 | contig 14963 bp, 6 predicted proteins | sample AG5_Bottom_MG_FD_203118 | JGI IMG/M metagenome (GOLD analysis project Ga0302120, IMG submission 203118) | Marine microbial communities from Western Arctic Ocean, Canada - AG5_Bottom | ecosystem: Environmental > Aquatic > Marine > Oceanic | place: Canada: Western Arctic Ocean | collected 2017-10-01 | reverse complement strand
GGGATTCAGACACAGGCGCTGCAGAAGGAACGGAGACGGTTTCGGGTACTTCCATTACAGGCGTAGTCACCGGTTCGGCAGGGGGTTCAGTGGGAGTCTCCGAATCTTCCTCAAGACCTATAGCGTTTCCGAAGGCATCATCGAACACGTTGTCGGCCCGGACTTCCACCTGCCTGACTGTCAAATCTTCGACCGGTACATCGTCATCTATCTGAGGCGGAGAGGACACTATCTCCGAACCATCGATTGGCAAAGGAATGACGATTTCTGGGGTCAATTCCGGAACCGGCGTTGCAGACTGGGGAAGAGGAACATCCACATCAACCTGTACTTGTGCTTGATGACCAGATGTGGGTGGGCTGGCAAGTTGTGGGCTGGCAAGTTGTGGACTTGCAACCTCGGGCTGGATACCGGGTAAAGGCACATTGGGCTGTGATGATGCATCACTGGAAAATATCGCCTCACCACCGATTGTCAGCGCCTCGATGGGCTCGGGATAATTTCCTTCCTTGGCATTGGCTAGGGCATTGACATAGCCTTGGCCAACCTCAAGCAAAGTCGCGAGATTCACTGACGGGGTGACAAGTAGACTTTCGAGAGTCCGAGCATAGGTTACCACCATACCTTGTCCCGCGGTTAGGAAGCCAACCGCCATCAGCCCGAGAAGGGGCATAGCATTAGTCAAATTGGTCAACAATTCGATTTCCCCGGGAGGAAGTTGGCAGGGGTCGCCCGGATTCCCTTCACTATCTTCCATTCCAAGGAATTTTCTCAGCGGGTCACACATCGCACTGAAGCGGAAATGACTGATGACGAGATAGTAGATTTCTCCGCCTTCGCAATTCAATCTCTCGCTGGCGGCGGAATAATCAAACTCTTCGGAACTGAGGTGGAGGTCGGCGGTGAGTTCGATGAATCGAGCCAATGCTATATGCCGGTCTATCTGTTGCAATTCATTGAGGATATCACTGCTCTGAGTGATGCCGAAATATGCCGCAGTCTCATCGACCTCGATGCCCTCTGGCATTGATGCTCCAGACAATTCAATTTCAGACATAATCATCTTCTCGCTCATCGTTATTTTATCATTAATTCAAGTTTGGTATAATGAAAGGGGATTGAATTCAGTATTTATTCGCCTCGTCAATTATCGCCCGAGACTGTTCCACTGACCAACCGGTTTCCTGAAGTTGCATCAAGATATTACGTTCCGAGGTCGAGGCTTGCATTTCATCCCAGGCCCAGCCGATGCTGGATGCTTTATTATCCTCATCTGAATCTGTGAATAACTGCTCATCCTCTTCCATCCATGGGGGTCGATAATCTGTAGTCTCTTCGGCCTTCACCGCTCGTGCACGCCTTACTTTGTTTCCGTTGCCTTCCGACTCTTCAATTACATCTGCTCCAGTTACTTTCTTGCGCGATGCCTTCACCTTTACCCCCCCGTGGGAGGGTGCCCTTCCTCTAGTCGGTGCTGTACCGGATGGGGGGCCGCCACTTGGACCGCCTCTGTCACTGGGAGGGCCGCCGCTAGGGCCGCTGGGAGGTCCGCCACTTGGACCGCCGCTAAATCCACCACTTTGGCTGGGAGGAGGTGATTTCATTGCATTGGGATTTGACTTTCGCTTTGGTGCCGCGCCGAAGCTGGAAAGTAATTCTCCATCTTCTTCATCCTCATAATAATCATCTTCATCCCAGTCATCATCATCATCGTCGTCGTAATCATCATTGCGAAGAATAACCAAGACGATGATGAACAGGAATATCACTCCACCAGCAATTCCACCAGATATCAACAAAGTGTTCGTACTCATACCGAGCAGGCCTTCATCGTTGCCGTCACCTTCCCCACCACTATCATCCAGAGGACAACCTCCATTTGAGAACGGCCCTAATAGATTCGGGCAGGTGTCGGAAATATCGGCAATACCATCTCCATCGGTATCTATTTGATTTGCAGCACAGCCATTTTCGTCAACTTTGTCGAGCCAGCCGAAACCCGTATCCTGGCAATAGTCGGCATTTACGCCACTAAGATTATCGCCAAATCCATCCAAGTCTGCATCTCTCCATTGCGAAGGTTCGTCGATGAAAGCGTCGGCACCACTGGAAACCCCCCAAGTTCCCACCGCGTCAGGGTCTGACCAGCCATCGCCATCGCTATCTGGACATCCTTGTCGGTCTTCACTACTCGAGCCGTTTACAGTTGGGCAGCGGTCAGAGTTCAATCCAGTGCTATTGTCGCCATAACCATCGCCATCTTGGTCTGACCACTGGGTAGAATCTCCGGGGAACGGATCGTCAACGTCGTCGATGCCGTCTGCATCCGAATCTACTCCGGCAACGATGCAACCATCACCATCGACGGCTGCACCGGTTGGGGTGCCGGGGCATAGGTCAGCCAAATCGCTGACACCGTCTTCGTCACTATCACGCTGGTCTGCTGAGCAACCATCCGAATCAACCTCAGCATCTGTGGCTGTTTCCGGGCAATTATCGCTGGGGTCAAGAACTCCATCACCATCGCTATCGGTCTCGCTCTGGCTTTGACTGCAACCGATTTCATCGACGCTCTCACCGGTGACCGTACCGGGACAACTATCTAGCGAATTGGCGATGCCATCCAAGTCATCATCGAGTTGACTTTCTGAGCATCCAGAGAAATTGACGGTTTCACCATCCGGGGTCTCTTCGCATTGATCCTCGTCGTTACCCACTCCATCCAAATCATCATCATCAGTATTTACTATTGGACAACCGGGGCCCAAAGTGCCGTTATAGAAACCGACTACGGTCGGGCACATATCACCTAGAATGCCGGACGGATTATCACCAAAACCATCGCCATCGGTGTCCTGCCATTGGCTGGCTTCAAGCGGAAATGGATCTCCTAAGTCGGAGGTTCCATCACCATCCGAATCTGGACAGCCGAATCGGTCACGGAATGACTCTCCAAAGCCGTCCACCCCAGGGCAATCATCAAGATTCAAGCCACTGGTGTTACTGCTATTAGTGAATAATGAGGTCCAAGCATCGGGATAGCCATCGTTGTCATTGTCGATTGCCGCCACCGGAATTGCAGGGAACTTATCCGGATTGGTCGCATCATCGCTTGAATTATCGCCATGGCCGTCACCATCCGAATCCCACCATTGCGTGCTGTCGTCAGACCATTTATCGGCGCCGGCGGCCTCATCCCAAGAACCCGATGCATCGGAATAACCATCGCCATCTGAATCCGGACATCCCGGGCGGTCATTATGTGACAGGCCGTAGACGAGTGTGCACTGGTCGCCGCTTTCATGCGAATAATTGTCACCATAGCCATCACCATCGGTATCGACCCACTGATGGTAATTGTGTGGGAATGGATCGGGGTCGGTCGAATTATCTTCAAATCCGGTTGAGGGATGAAAGGTGGTGCAGCAATCTGGGCCATGATTATCACCCCGAGTATCTCCATCGGTATCCTTGGTCTGTTTCCAATTCGACATGTAGGCATCGCCATTCAACCAGCCGACGCCATTGTCTGACCAACCATCCTGGTCGAGGTCATCACAACCGATTCGGTCGAGGAAGGAGTCTCCAGCATCGATGGTGCAGCCCGAGGTTTCGATGTGGTTCGGCCATCCATCGCCATCGATATCAGCACAACCGAATTCAATCCGATCGCTCGTGCCAGATGTGATCTTGCAGGCATCGGTTGCCGGACCATCGGGATTGTCACCCCAGCCATCGCCATCCTGATCAAGCCACTGTCCACTCACCGAGGGTAAATCATCATCGATATCAGGGATATTATCTCCATCAGAATCCGCTTCTAGGCGATAGATTACCATATCGCGTAGAACGGTGTCAAACAGAGCGATTCTCAATCCGCCATCGGAGGTCTGGGCAAATGCAATTGGCCCTGAAGTAGGCCCGGTAGCCAAACTAGCGGGCATAGTAGCGAAAGAGCCATGATTGACCAATGAAATGCCTTCATCGGGAGTGCGCATCAGGAAAGCACCGGATTGAGAATGTGCCTCCATCGCAGAAATATTGGCATTGGCGCCGCCATTTCTATGGGTGATGGCCTGGATACCATCGGGGATGAACTCAGCGACCGGGTCTGCGGACGATACTCCGATAACACCGGATTGGTTCACGACGTGAAGCAAAGTTGAGTTATAATATTCATAGGCATGAAAATCTCCACGGGAATTATCGTTGTAGAGCGCCACATAAGTGACATTGTCACGCTGAGATATAGTCACTCCTGCAGCGGTTGAGTTTTTCTCCCCCCATGTGTCGAGAAGAGTCCAATTACCGTCTTCCTCACCGAGATTTGTGATGATGCCACCTTCGCCGCTGGTGTTCGACCAAGCCAATAGAATCGAACCGTTTGGAAGAGATGCCGCGCGGTAAGTAGAATCGCTTTGAATCAATAGTGGAACCGCAGAGAAATTGTCGGTATTGCCGTCACGTGGCATGAAACCAAAGGTAGAATTACCGGAAATATTCCAACTCGACAGATGGTGAGTACCATTGGCCAATTCGACCTGTACATGGCTGGAGATGGTGGTTTCTCCGATTGTATCCTCGCTCCAAGAACCACTTGATTTGGTTGCAAGGTATAGGGTTTCATCGCCTTCATCACGATAAATCAACTCGGTCGAGGAAGAGTCAAGGCCAATTAGAATGTCAGATGAAATGCTGATTTGGCTTCTCACCGTCTCGGTTACCCAACCGGTCTGGCTCTCCTTCGAATACCATAGCCGGTTGGTACTATTATCGAAGAAGGCGACGTGAATCATATCACTCTCATCGACGGCAAGGGCTGGGAAATTACCGATATCTCCGGTTTCCGCTAACCTATTGGACATTGAAACCCATGACATCACCGGCTGGAACATCTCCAGTGCAACTCCCCCGTGGGGTAAGTCACTGACCATCATTGCCCAAGCCCTACCACCACCATCGACTACCAGTTCAGCCTCGACCGACCCAGAAATCGAGATAATCTCGGTCTGAACCCAGCGAGGAATCGCGCTACCGTCACTATCTTGTCGCATTAGAATAACCGAGTTAAGGCCATTTGACTGATTGGTGATTAGAATAAACGATTCTCCGTCAGGGCCAACCCCGAGATCGGCATCTTGAATTGTACCACCGACCTGAATATCGATAGATTCCCAATCCTGTTCAGAGACCAAAGAAAGGCTGGCATTCCAAGAGCTGGCGTTTTCGACTTGACGGTGGCTGAAGACTATTTCTGACATCCCGTCACCGTTCAGGTCGCCTCCGGTAGCCAGTGACCAGCCATTTCTCTCACCCGGTCCACCCGATGCAATCAATTGACCAGAGTCTTCCAAGCCGGACGCCGAACCCAACCATAACTCAACGTTGCCACCCTTACTTCCGATGCCACCCATGGTGATGATGAGGTCTTCATAGCCGTCTTCGTTTACATCTCCAGCGGCGCTGAGCGCTACCCCGGTCAAGGCACTGTTCTGGGTTGGAGAAAGACTCCAAGCAGGACTGGTGGTCACATTGGAATCGGAAACCCCGTGGAATAACCATACCTTTCCGGAAAGGTAACCCGTGCTCGAATTATAGGGTTCTCCTATCGCTAAATCGTCATTACCGTCACCGTTTACATCGCTCCAAGCCAAACTGAAACCGAATAGTTTACCCTGCGCAGTTGAGGAGATTCTGCGCTCCGGTTCGGCGGTCGGGCCATATTCCGCTCCGGCCCAAAGCAATACTTCAGAATAACCGAAATAATCATCCATCGTACCGGTAGCTGAGATTGCGAAATCATCGTAACCATCACCGTTGAAATCGGCTTGCCCAGCCATCGTCGTACCGAAGTGTGAATCCAATGTGGTTCCATTCCTAGACCAGTCAGGGCTTGATGCAAGACCACTCGACGAGCCGAAGAATAGGTCGACGATGCCGAATAATTCGGTGCCTACCCCACCACTGCCGCTCGAAGAGGTATTTGCTCCGCGTGATGAGACCAGCAGGTCTTCATATCCATCGGCGTTGGTATTTCCTGCACACTCCAGTGCCCAACCGGTTTGGTTATCATGGCCTCGGCCAAAGTAATTCCACGATGGGTTAGCGGCTAATCCAGCAGTAGTTCCCGAATACAATACTACCGCTCCGGTATTGGAAGTACCTGCCCCTGGCCGTCCTATAGCCAAATCGTCTTTACCGTCGCCATCGACATCACAAACTGCCAGACCATGACCAAAATGCTCGCCATCAAAAGTTCCGTTCAGCACTATATCTGCGATATCGCTCAAGCCATTCTCAGCACCGAGATGAATCGACACTAGGCCGGTTTCATTCCCCCCTATATCAGCCATCGGCTCGGCCCAGATCAGGTCACTATAGCCATCGCCGTTGATATCAGCGTCGGAGATTACTCGCATTGCCATGTCACCTTGAGCGATGGTTGGGGTTGTCCATCGCGGCGTGGTGTCGATTCTCCCGGTATCCTTCCCCGCAAGATTTCTCAGCAAGCGCACAGTTCCGCTATCGTTTTTCAGGGTATAGAGAACCTGCTCATTGCCATTCGGTTCTTGCGCAACGGCAATCGTGGAGCCGGATAATTCACCCCCTTCCAAAACCCGAAGGGAAATATCTTCTGATGAGGTGAACTCAACCAGGCGAATCTCTTCGGTCAACAGGTCGAGGTATACCACGCTGATTAGACCTGATTCGTCTATTCCTACATTGAATTGTTTACCGATTGGCCGGTCGAGAACCTTCCAGGTAGTCCAGTATGAACTGGTATAATTGGTCATCCACAATTTGTTGGTGGTGGAGTTTCGCCACAAAATGTATTCCTTGGCATCAGCATCAATAACGATTTGCAATGAATCAGCATCTTGATTATCCATCACGGTGCGGTTGTGAAAAGTACGCTCGCTATTGATATAACTTGGCGAAACTTGGCGGCCAATAGATATCGAATTATCATCGCCGTTAATCCACGCCATCCTTTGGTCACCACGTAAATCGATGGCAAAGTCACAGGAGATTCCCGGATTACGAGAATCGGAAACCCGTGTCTTTTCAACCACGCCTTCGTCGTCATAAGTCGCTGACCAAAGCGAATAATTGGTCGATGAGGCATTGTCGTGTTGTCGCCAACAGGCATGGATTTGACCAAATGCATCGATGCCCATGGACAGTTCTTCCTTGTCGGCGAGGTCGTCAGCAGAACTGCCGTGCAACTGTACCCAAGCGTGGCGCTCAAGCGCAGTTTGCGGGTTGACATCCCATGTTATTCCATTGATATTCTGAGTGCCGAGCAGGTACTGGCTTCCGGCACCACTGCCAAAACCGACCGCCGACATACGCAGGTCAATTTCACCACCCTCGTCGCCGAGGGAGGTTGTGGTTGGAAAAATTGCCAAGTCAGCAATCGGTGCGGCTAGAGAAAGTATCATCAACAGAGACAGGGTGAGAGAATGAAAACGCTTCAGCGCCATTTTCGATTCCGTCATGGCGTGCTCACATCACCCCCCCTTCAAAACGCTTCGCGCCCGCCGGACGCCGTAGGCGCCCGGCGTGAACTTGAGATATGGCAGGCGATGGGCAAATAATCAGGCACTCCCTAGCAGTGGAAATGAACGAGCAGAAATGGCTGGTTGCTGCTGCCGGAGAGTGGCCAGATTCGGCAATTTGGCAGCCACTTGTAGAAGCCGCTGAGCGCATTATCGCGGTCGACGGCGGAGTCGCCGAATTGGCATCCAACAAGGTCGAGGCCGCTGTCGTTATCGGCGACCTCGATTCAGCCGACAGTGTCGCAATCGCCAGCCACCCTATGGCTCGCATTATCGAGGTTTCCGAGCAAGGGAATTCCGATCTAGTCAAGGCTCTGAATTGGTGTGACGAAAACGGTGCTTCTGCTGTCGATGTCATCGGCGTCGCCGGCGGGCGCACAGATCACGTGCTCGGAACTTTTGCCGCAATGTTGGAAGTGCCGACAAATCTTGAGGTGAAACTGCATTTTGGGGATTGTACCGCGACGTTGCTCAAACCCGTTGCTATTATCGATGCTCAAAAAGGTCAGCAGGTATCGATTTTCGCCCTTGGCGGCGATATTGAAGACCTGAATTTGCGTGGGTTTGAATACGAAGTCGAATCTGAGAGAATATCATTCTCAACCCGTGGCCTTCACAATCGAGCAACAGTAGATAATCCGGAGATTTCTTTCTCTGAAAATTCGCCGGGGAGGCTTCTGGTGATGATTTTCTACTGACGAATCGCCAATGAATATTCGCTGGTTCCTAAGGTTCCTAGGCCAGCCTCTCGCGCCTTTTCTGTTATCGCTGCAGCGGCCTTGGTCTTCTCTAATCCACCCTTATCCACCAGCATGCCACGGCGCAAAGCAAGATGGTCAACATATCCGGGCAATAATGCCCGCCAAGAAAGTGGTAATCGACCTGGGGTCACAGTGTTTATCTCCCTGATGATGGCAGTGGAGCAGGTCTTGGTCAAGGTGTTGTAGAACTCCGGTTTCTCAGCCAATTCGTTGGTACGGGAAATCATGCGCAGGAGCATTCCTTCGCGCTTGTGTGGCTCTACGACGGTGGGATAGAGATAGACATCATTGCCCCGACCATTGGTGCGCAGACCAATGAGGTCTCGCTCACTTCCCCAGGCAAGATATAACTCGAATGCCCGCCACAACCCAGTCCACGGGTGGTATCTCTCACCAACTTCACGACGCGCCTCAAAGGAGGCGGTCATGTAGCGATTATCAGTGAATTCAAAGGTCAGCATGGTGTGTGCCATTCCTTGAAAACTATGAAAATGGTCGAGAACGAACCATATGTCGACCAACTCATCGATGCTGGCAGAAAAAGATCCCCAATGCTGGTCTTTGTCCTTGGTCGTCCTCCAAGTGAAGTCTCGATAATTATGGAGGGTAAAAGTACGGCCATCTTCACCCATCTCAAAGTATGGAATCTGGGCACAATCATCTACCCATTCTCGGTCGAATCTTGCCTTTTTCCAACCGACATTCTTGTACCACATGAAATACGAAAAAATGAGGATTATTACTAGGGTAGTGATTAGCCCGACCACTAGTGCGTTATTCTCGACAAATTGTAATAATTCCATAAGCTCATCTCATTCAAAACGTACCCAAAGTAACTTTTGGTAATCCCACCAATCAACCTGGCCATCGTCGTAGCGGCGCCAAGTTATCCCTTCCTCATCGGTAAATACGGGTAATCCTTCAGCATCAGGCTCGGCAATGTCCGGGGGAACATATCCCAATCCATCGCTCAATAGCATCTCCTCAGGAGTTGGGTGATTCTCTCCGCCATCGCCACTCTCGAGACCATCCTTGTTCTTCTTGGTCATCAACAGGGTTAACAGAAATACCACCAATGAAACTCCTCCAATCACAATCCAACCATTCTGATTCTGCCCCACTTCACTTCCGAGTGAGCGAGTCGGCCAAACCGTCGAGTTTTCTGATTGATTCTCTTCACTGAACAGCGGTGGCAGGCGGACGATGTTGAGACCGCGTGTGGTGGAAATCTCCTCGCTATTGGTTACCTTTACCACAATCTTGTGAATACCGGGTGACCACTGCGAACAATCTATGCTAGAAACATTCCCGATTATCTGATTGGGAATAACTTCCCATTCCCGCCTATTCGATGATAGAGTTTCAGTGGTCGATTTTGGTTGGAGAGTCACACTGCAGGTGCTGCCGGCCTCATCGCCATCGCCGACGATGCTGAGATTGAAGTTAGGTGCAGGGCGATTATTGATTGAGAAAGTCAGTTCGACCTCGCTGGACTGCCCCAAGCCGTTTTGATAAGATTCGCGTAAAGAATACGCGCCCGCAGGCCAACCACTGCAGTCGATTATTTCGTCACTTGCGAAAACTTGGAATGGTGCCCCAGTGAATGTTCTACTACCCAACATCCCATATCTGGACCCGACCCCATCACTGAAAACTCTGGTCACCTGACAGGTGTCACCGGTTTGCAAATAGGCTGGAGCGGAGAGACTCAGACGCAAGGTTGGGAGAGTGAGGGAGGGTTCAAACCAATATGAGCCCAAATCCAGATTGACCAACATCGACATGCTCTGAGGGTCGTACATCTGCAAGGTCATGCTGTATTGACCGACTTCCCAAGACTCGATGGTTATGGTAAAGTTCTCCTGGCCATCGACACTTGTATTCACCCATTGCTCGATTGTCCTCGGGCCGGTGCTGGCGAGCAATACCATGTTGACATCAGCGATTTCGGCGGTCGCATTCAGAACGATGACGACACGGAAAGCATCAGCCTGCCCATCATCATTGGTATCGAGGGCGGTGTCATTTCGCATCGATACCAAACGCAGACCGACGTCTGCCAGACTCAAGTCATCTCCCTCTTCTGAAGCAACCGTAGGAACTGCACTCGGCAACAGAAGAATGGCAACCAAAATATACATCAAGATTCGCTTATCCACTATTATCACCTCCCACATCGTAGGGGGCTTGAGTAGCAGTAGCACCATAGGTAGCACTGGGGTCAAGTTGTTGAGCACCGGAATAATGTGATAGTTCTTCAGCCATCTCTGGAGTTACATCCTGAATCTGTCCGGTATTCATATCGATGACGGGAACCGTCGCGGCGGTCGCAGGCCCTTCAAGATCGGCCAAAACTTTACCGTCATTCCGTTGCCGGCCACCGAACAGACTTCTCGCCGAGGAACCGAATCTGGTAATCATCAAAGCCAGAAAAATCGAGCCGGCCAAACTAGCGAAGGATAACCAGGACCCGGTTGGGCTGGAACCCATTATCGTCACCGCGGCGGCAAATTCACCGTATTCATTGCTGAAACCATCCTTGTTCTTATCCGGACAGCCCTGGAAATCGATTGTCGAAGTTCCGGCTATTTTCGGGCAGTCATCGCGCTTTGCACCGATTGCATTGTCACCGAAACCATCGAAATCGCTGTCCTTCCATTGCATTCGGTCGTTTGGAAAGGCATCACCACCATCGAGAATAGTCCATTGTTCGCTAGAGTCTGACCAACCGTCTGCATCGCTGTCGCGGCAGCCAAATCTGTCGAATAGACTGTCTCCTCGCATGGTAGGGCAGGCATCACCTTCGTGTCCCAGCATGTTATCTCCCCAACCATCACCATCAGAGTCTCGCCACTGCGACGGCTCGTGAATAAAGGCATCCCCCAAGTCAGACCACCCATCACCATCGGTATCGTGGCAACCCCAACGGTCGCCACCCGCATCATAGCCGGCACTGGTACCGGGTGTGTCAGGGCATACATCGGCCTGTGTGCCGAGCGGATTATCGCCATAACCATCACCATCTCGGTCATGCCACTGTGTCGCATCCTCGGGCCAGGCATCGGCCAATCCCTGTGGGCTGGCCAACCAATCCCAAGTTGGATTAGACCAACCATCGCCATCCGAATCCGGGCAACCCCAGCGGTCATCGGTCGAGGTTCCTGGGGTTGCGATGCAAGAATCGCCGCGGTAGGCGGAGACCATTCCTCCTTCGCTGAACCATTCCATATTGTCACCATAACCATCACCATCGGTATCGTGCCATTGGCTGGGATCATTGGGGAAAGAGTCAGCAAATCCCTCTGGATTGGCGACCCAATTGCTGGTCGGGTTGGAATATCCATCTTTGTCGCCGTCATAGCATCCAAAGCGGTCGTGGCGTGAAATCTGCCCGTTGGCGACGTGTTCAACTAAAGATTCAGGGCATACATCTCCCTCGAATCCGCTGAGATTATCGCCAAAACCATCACCATCGAAATCAGCCCACTGGCTTGCCTCAAGGGTGAAGTTGTCGACCTGCCAAGCACCGTGTGTCTGGTTATCGCCATACCCATCATCATCGATATCCAGCCATTGCGTCGGGTTATCGGGGAAATCATCGACTTGGGTCGCTCCCGCGCTCTGGTTATCGCCCCAGCCATCGTTATCGCGGTCGTGCCACTGGCTCGGATTGTCGGCAAAGGCGTCGCCACCATCGGCAACGGTCCAATTCTGGTCGGGGTTCGACCAACCATCACCATCGGTATCGGGGCAACCCCAACGATCGTTTAGTGAAATTCCCGGAGTAGACGGACAGGCGTCTGGCTCGGTCGCATTTCCTACCCACTGACCTAGTGGCTCAGTTTCGTTTACTCGCGAGTCATTCCATGACCCATCTTCCCAATTATCGCCATAGCCATCATCGTCGGTATCATTCCATTGGCTGGCATCGAGAACAAAGGCATCAGCTTGACCGAGCGGGTGTGCCGGCCATGGCGCAGTGCTGTTGAGACCCAGCGGGTCAGGGTCTGACCACCCATCGACGTCACTGTCGAAACAACCGAAGCGGTCGTTGTGAGAAAAACCACGGTCATAGGTGCAGTGATCGCCTTGGAATCCGATCAGTTCATCGCCGTAGCCATCGCCATCGGTATCGTGCCACTGAGTCGGTTCAAAGGCAAATGCATCGGCTTGACCCTGGGGGTGAGCTGACCATCCCGGTTCAGCATCCGAGTATCCGTCACCATCGGAATCGAGACAACCATTCCTATCATTTGTCGAGTTGCCCGTAGTATCATCGCAATCATCCTCGGTATCAGTGAATCCATCATCATCGGTATCGCGGTTATCCTTGTTTATTGACGGAGTCAAAGTGTAATCGATTCCGTCGTTGCATAGTGTATCGTCAGATTTGATTCGTAGGTGAACCCAATCCGCGCTGGTCACTTGTGTGGATAGTATTACTGATGAAGAAGCATCTGAAAAAGATGAATCTCCTGCTAGAGTATTTCCTAATGGATCTGTGAGTTTGATGTACCCTTCATACCCATCAAAGGGGCACAACCAGAAAGGGTTGTTCATTGAGGATGTCATTGAGACTTCGACCACATCGCCGGTGTAGGCATAGATTTTCCACCAGTCACGCACATCGCCATCGTAGTCGACGTCGCCAGTAACGGAATTTCCATCGGTCATAATCGCCGAGGAAGCGAGGTCATCGTCGGCACTTACCGTAGGTAACAGTGGCAACAGCATCAAGGAGATAGCCAACAAGATGGCAAGGCGTGGCTGTCGCTCCATGCCGTAGGCATGGCGATTCAGCATTTGAAAGGCGCGGCTTCATTTCTCAGCAATAACTTCGCGACCAATCCCATTCGAATGTTGACATCCGCCACCGGCCTTCCCGTTAATTGTAGGATTGAAGAAATTCAAAGCATGAAATTTCCGCGCACGAATTTGATGTATCTCTGCTCCTCATTATCCTCAAAGGGATGCAGGCCAACATTCTGCTGATAGGCGATGCCAATCCAAGTGCCGTCGGGGGAGATTACGGTCTCAAAGAAATCGTGCAGAGCGTGCACATCACTGTTCGACTCCTCGTAATCTGTGACCACGTGCAAAGGCGTAGGGTCTGCGATTGCGAATTCCCAGGTATCGTTCTCTTGAGGGCTTTGTAGAGCCCCGGCATAAAGGTACCATTCCTTACCGGCAACATAGCCATCTTCGGCACCACCCTGGCCATAGTCAAGACCATAGAAGGCGATGCTGATAACATCGTCCTCACTGATGGAAACGAAGGGATACATATTGATTCCGCGCTCAAACGGCGTGGCGTTCCAAGATGACCAGTTGGTTCCATTATCATATGAGACGGCAACTTGCAAAGCCCATGGTCCGATATCTCCACTAGGACAATCCGCCCAGACTACCGCTACCGTTCCACCTTCGTTATTGTTGACCACCGGGTAGCCCTCGGGGCAATTTCCATTTCTTGGCCCCAAATCCACAGGTTCTTTCCAAGAGCCATCCGAGGGACCAGGGCCCGTGCCCTCGCCATAAGCATCGGAAATACGTATCTGAACAGTTCCAGAGTTACTATCGGCGTTTTCTTGTGCCACGAAGACATATGGGCCATGCTTCTGACTGGAGATAGTTGACCAGCCGCCGGGCATTGAATAGCACTGGCTGAATGAATTTCCACCGTTCACTGAACGGTAGTACCAATATCGGCCGCTGTCTAAACTGCACTCAGGTGGGCTTGTACCGGAATTTCCGAGATAATGGATGATACCATCGCCTTGCGCCGCCACCCACGGTCGGTCATCGGCGGCCATGGTATTCATTCGCTGACAGGAACCCATCTCGTAGGATTCTCCGCCCTCAGAAAAACGATGCCACCAATTGTCCTCAAGAGTGGTATCAAGATAGTAGATCACGTCATTTGCATCTACAGCAATATCTCCTTCATCACCCAGACATTCAGAGCCACCTGCTAGATAATTCGCCAATAGCATGTTTCCTGGTGTTGGCTCAAAACCATCTCCATGAGTCCAATTACTACCATTGCTGGTGGAAATCCAGAACCATGATGCCCAGTAATCCCATGAAGTGCTGTCACCATCACTGCAAGCAAACCACAATCCCGGGTCATCGGGGTCAAGGAAGATTGGAATCGGTGCATCTTCACCCCCCCAACGCAAATCCTTGTGGGCAGTAATCTGCATATTGCCCATTGAATCTATCGAAAGTGAGGGTTCGTATCCAACCCCATAACCGATATAATCTGCATCCTGCCCATTGTCCGAATCGATGCATTCCTCGTGCCGCGGCATGTATATCGGTTCCATCCACGATATTCCAATTGCCTGTTCATCGGTATTCCGCTCGGTAAAGGCCTCAGCCATTTTAGCATCGAGTATTACCGAGAGAATGGTTGCCAGAGCAATGATGATGGCGATGCTGGCCAATGCCATGTTGAAGTCGAGCAGATCGCGCCGTTCACCGGCCAACTGCGCCGGGTCATCGACCATGACCGCGTCTACGGCCTCAGCCATTTCTGCCTCATACGCATCCGCCATGAAGATACCAACCGACACCTAGCCTTGAGGCTCACGGTCAGTGGATGATTCAATAAATACCAAAACCGGTGATTACTCAAGTATGG
>Ga0302120_10000750_pt1 | contig 15005 bp, 11 predicted proteins | sample AG5_Bottom_MG_FD_203118 | JGI IMG/M metagenome (GOLD analysis project Ga0302120, IMG submission 203118) | Marine microbial communities from Western Arctic Ocean, Canada - AG5_Bottom | ecosystem: Environmental > Aquatic > Marine > Oceanic | place: Canada: Western Arctic Ocean | collected 2017-10-01 | reverse complement strand
CAAGGTGCCCTGGGGCACCAGCTCCAGTTCGATCTTGCCCGACCGGTAGAGGTCTGGGAAAACGGTCGAGTTCATGGAGCGCGGGTAGGAACAGATCATCTTGGCGACGCAGCCCGCCTTGATCAGGGCGGCGAGGCCAACCTCTCCGCTGCCTGTGTTGTTGTTGATGACGGTCAAGTCCTTGGCGCCGTGGTCAATCAGTGCATGGATCAACTCTATGGGGCTTCCGGCTTCGCCGAAGCCCCCGACCATCACCGTCGCGCCATCAGTGATACCCCCGACGGCGATCGCCAGGCTCTCGACGGTCTTGTCAATCATGATGTTCTCGGTGCGACTGAACGATTAGCGGGCATCCTCTAACTCATGAACACTGGGTTTCAAGCTGCTCGGGGCTTCCACCCGGGCATAGTCAAACAGCCCGGCTTCATCGAGGATGACTCTATCCTCGTAACCGTCAAACCAGATGGCATCCGGATTGCGCCGCACAATGCAGATTCTGCCACGCTCTTCGGCTCCTGCGGCACTCCGTATCAACTTGAAGATAACCACGCCGTCCTCCGTTCCTTCCACACCTGGAATCGGCCCTTCAGTGACGGCAACGACCTCGGTCTTGCCCTTGTAGTGAGTGATCGACAGACGTGCGTGAGACTCGACACCAGAGAGGCCCTTTTGGGACTCGTTCATGATCCGCCAGGCTTCCTCAATCGGCACATTGAAGGCCTTGTGAGCGATAATATCCCGACCGCAGAAGAAGTAGTGATTCTCAGCGCCCACGCCCTTCATGGCGCGCTGCATGATGCGCAGGGCGTCCGGGTCATTGTTGACGCCGCGAATGATCGGCGACTGGTTTTCGACACGTAGCCAACCCCGCGAGACAACGCCTTCCATCGCGCGCTGAGTGGAGGGATGCCACTTGAGCACTCCGGTATCCTCTTCCACGTAGTTGCCATCATCGTCCATAAGGAGGAACTCGTCCGGATGATTGAAGTGAATCATCATGCGCACGCTCACGTGCGGCCAGGTCTCGTGGAACAGGTCCATCATCGCTAGAAACGTATCGTCGAAGCGATCGGGAAAGAAGGCCATCTCCTTGGTGCCAATGCGGATAGCCTCGACTCCGGCTTCGGCCAAGGCCCCCAGCCAGATGGCGAGCTTCGTGTTCGAGAGAACCATGGGATCGCCGCCCGAGAGAAGAATCTCGCGCAGTTTCTCCCGGCCGGTTTCGGGGTGACGCCCACCGTTATCCGCTACGATTTTGTTGTGACGCCGCATGTAGTCGGTCACTTCCCCCACCTGCGCCATGCCCTTCTTGGCCACGGTGCCGTCCTGGCGCTCGATCTCCTTGCGACTGATCAACTCCTCCCGGTAGCAGAATCGGCAGTGAGCAGAGCAGGTCGAGACGACGTACATCAGACCCATCTCGTACTTGTGCAGCAGACCTTCGACTGGGCTGTAATCCATCTGGTGGCCCGGATCTTCCGAACCCACCAGGTTCTCGGTCTCTTCAGGGGTCGCCTTAACCAGATCTCGAATGGGCAGACTCTTCTGTGCCAGATCGAAGTAGTGACGGGTCATCTTGACCGGCATGCGAGCTTCCACGTCACGTTCCGTGCCCTGCAGCTTGCTCAACACGTCGAGCTCGTCGCTGCTGTAGAAATTCTGCACCTCGTCAGCCACACGCCCATCCATGAAGGGCTTGAGCCCGTTGATGCTCTCGCGTTCGTAGCGGGGGCTCTCGACCTGTTCGAGGAAGGCCTGCTCGCGGTCTGAGGGGACGTACTTTTGTGCGTTGCTCATGAGTTCATTCCAACCAGCTCCGGGAGGACCGGCATGATTCGCCAACCTGGGCCCGGGAAGGGCCAGACTGTAACGTATTCCACATTGAGCCGCTCGGTAATGTACAGTTATGTACGAGGAACATGCATTGGTGACCATATCAGAGAAGATTGCAGCGGCAAGCGGGCGCCTAACTCCGACGGAGCGCCGGATCGCAGAGGCCGTCCTCGCCGACCCCACCCTGCTCGCCTTCGGAACCGTCGCCCATCTGGCAACTCTAGTCGAGACCAGTCACCCGACCATCGTTCGCTTCGCGACGAAGCTCGGGTTCGAGGGGTACTCGGACCTGCAGGAACACGTACGCGCTGGTTTTACTCAGCAGCTACTACGGCCCAGCCAACGGATCCGCCATCAACAACCTTCTTCAGCACTAGCCGCCATGGAGGGTGCCTTGTCTTCCGTGATCCAAGCGGTGGACAATGGTCAGTTGGTCGCGCTCGCCAAGCCCATCCGCAAAGCGAGACGGGTATGGATCCTCTCCGGTGAAACCTCACGCGCCGGGGCATTGGCTCTCCATAGTGGCTTGGCCATGATCCGACCTGGCGTGAGGCTGATCGACGAGCACTCAAGCGGCGGTGCCCTAAGCAGCTCTTCTTCGCGGGACGTGGCCATCGTCATTGACTTCGCACGCTATCGAAGACACTGCATCTCCATGGCCAAGGCACTCGCGAAGAACGACGTGCCGATTGTCGCCATCACCGACAGCCCCCTCTCACCTCTGGCCGCCTTGACCAATACCTGGTGCGAGCTCACCGTTCCAGCAGTCGGTCCCTTCGACAGTTCGATACAAGCCGTAGCCCTGGCCGAACTTCTGGTGGCCGAGGTCGCCGCCTCCTTGGGAGACAAGGCACGAGACCACATCGACCGCACCGAGGCCCTGTGGAGGGCGACCGACACGTTTATCTAGAGCAACGCGTTCTCCGCTAGGTCGCAGCCCATAGACGGAAGCAGCCGGGTATCCTAGAGGTAATCCCATGCGCATATCCCTCGCTCTACTGACCGTTATCCTGGCCCCGCTGGCCCATGGTCAGCGTTTCCAGCAAAGTCCTGCGCCCCGGCTGTTTCCGGTCTGGACGAACGACGGGGGGGACAAAGTCATACAGACCGACCTGCGGGCCAGCCTTGATGCCTCCAGCGTCTTGAACTCGACCTGGGATGGAAACCGCATCCGACTGTTCGGTGCCCGCAACGAGGTGGTTGGCTTCAACCTCGTCATCGAGGCTCCCCGGGTGACCCTAGAGAATGCCTCCGTGGATTTCAAACGCCTGGACTCGGGGCTCGGGCACGTCATCCAGTCCCATCCTGCCCCAGGACAAGATCTGTTCGACTGGACTTCGCGGCCGATTGAGTTGTTCTTCGTTAGATACCTGACGATCGAGGGCTTGAGCAAGCTCTCCTACGAGACCTATGACGAACGCCACATTCCCGAACGCATGCGCCGCCCGTGGACGGGTCTGGGGTCTGGCAGCGGAACCTGGTGGGATCGCCCCGATCACGATCAGGCCTATCCGGAGATCGCGGTTCCGATCGAACTCGTCCCCCACTTCGACGTTGCACAAGGAACCAATCAGTCCGTCTGGATAGACGTCTACATCCCCAAAGACGCATTGCCCGCAACCTATACAGGGACGGTCCTAATTCGCGCGGGCGGCGTCGTGCTGCACAGTATTCCCGTGGAGCTGAATGTCCGTGACTTTGAGCTGGCCGATGATCCGAGCTGCGAGACGATGGCCGTCTTGGGCTATCCCGACATCAACTTGCGCTACACAGGCCTTTCCTGGCCGAACTGCGGTACGCCCCAAGACATAACGTCCAAGCTCGTCAGGGATCGGCACTTCATGATGGCGCATCGCCATCGAATCTCCCTCATTGACTCGGAGACGTCGGGCTGCAGCGTCTGGAAGAACGACGCGCCGCGACCCGAATGGCTGCCACGGCTGGACGGCAGCCTGTTTACGGCGGCCACGGGGTACGAAGGGCCAGGGGAGGGGATCGGAAACGGCGTCTACTCGATCGGGAACTACGGCTCGTGGTGGTGGAAAGGTCAGGGCCAGGCGGCCATGTGGGCCCGCACTGACGGTTGGGTCAACTGGTTCGAGGCCAACTCGCCCACGACGGAACGCTTCCTGTATCTCATAGACGAATCGACCAACTACGCGCAGACCGAGCAGTGGGCCGGATGGATCGAGAGCAACCCCGGCCCTGGCAACCGCCTCATGTCCTTGGCCACCCAGGACCTGCCCGCAACCTTGTCCTCGTCGCCGTCCCTGGACGTCACGGCCAGCTGGATGCGTGTCGGGATCACCTCGGTCTGGGACAACGCGGCAGCGACCATCGCAGCGGACCCGACCAAGCGCTTCGACCTCTACAACGGCCACAGACCTGCTGGCGGATCGTTCGCCACGGAGGACGACGGTGTGGCCTTGCGCGTGCTTGCCTGGGCTCAATTCAAGAAGGAAATCGACCGCTGGTTCTATTGGGAAACGACCTACTACAACAACTACCAGGCCGGGATGGGACAGACGAATGTCTTCGAATCCGCCCACACCTTCGGATCCCACAGCACCTTCGACAACATCATCGGCGAAACCGGCTGGAACTACTCCAATGGCGACGGTGTCCTCTTCTACCCGGGGACCGACAGCGTCTATCCGAGCAGTTCCTATGGAATCCTGGGGCCCATCGCCAGCTTGCGACTCAAGCACTGGCGCCGGGGAATCCAGGACTACGAGTACCTGAAGATGGCCCAGGCCAAGAACCCCGCCGCTGTGGCGAGCCTAGTGGATTCCATGATTCCCAAGGTTCTCTGGGAGTACGGGGTAAACGACCCCAACGACCCGACCTGGGTGCGTACCGACATTAGCTGGTCCATCGACCCCGATCTGTGGGAGAACGCGAGACTCCAGCTGGCGCAGATCATCGAAGGGCCCTAACCCCATCCTGAAATCCGGTACCGTGTGTCCGCCTTGACGGACTCTGCTCCCATGCTACGTATCGGCTTCGACACTTCTCCTTTGCTTCCCGGCCATCCGCCGGGGGTACGGCGTGTCGTCGAGAGGAGTCTCGCCGCCCTAGAGCAGCGCGGCCGGGTCGAGGTTCTACGGCTGACACCCGATAGCCCCAAAGGGTTGCGCAGCTGGAGGCAGCGCGAACTGCCCCGGGCTGTTCGAGAGATGGAGCTCGTTGGTATTCACTCTTTCGTCTCGGCTTTTGCATGGCGCGGCCCCGGACACCGGGTGCAGACACTGCACGAAGCACCCTGGCGCCATGGCGTGCAGGAGAACGCCGACCTGCGGCACCGTTTCTGGGCTTGGGCGGGAGCGCGACGCGCCTCTGCAGTAATCACCCCTAGTGCAGCTACGGCAAGAGACCTTGGTCTGACAAATGGACGCCTCGCGGATCGCACCCACGTCATCCCCTGGGGTGTCGGCGCACCCTTCGAAGGGGAGGCGCCTCCGCACTCTATGGACGAAGTCCTGTTGGGTAAGTACCACTTGCCCGATCGCCCGTTGCTTCTCTGTCCTGGTGCAGTGCGCGCCAAGAAGAACTTGCGCGCGACCCTCGAAGGTCTAGCGCACTTGAAGCAAGCAGGCGCCCTGCCCGTTCAACTCGTCGTCACAGGTCCCGATACAGCAGACCTGCGATCAAACCTGGGTCTCGTTCAACGGCTGGGGCTCACGCGACACGTCTCCACCCCTGGAGAAATCAGTGACGCGGACCTGGCCGGACTGATGCGGCTGTCCTGCGCAGTCGCGGTGCTCTCCACGAGCGAGGGGTTTGGGCTACCCGTGCTCGAAGCCATGGCCTGCGGAACACCCGCAATCGTCCCCGCGGGAGGCGCCCTGGAAGAAGTCGGTGGCACACATGCAATCGTGGTGGACCCATCCGATGCCGGCAGCGTCGGCCAAGCCATCGTGCGAGCATTGGAAACCCGTGAAGAATTGCGGTCGGCCCTGACCGAACAGGCCTCACGATTCACGTGGGATTCCACAGCGGAGGCCATCGAGAACGTCTGGGCAGGATTCGCATGAGCGTCACGCGAGTCCTGGTCTCCGGCATCGTGCTCGACCAGCCGATGGGAGGCGTCCGGCGCCACAATGCCGAGCTCCTGCCGCGCATCGCGGAACTTCTCGAAGCCAGGGGCGGCGAGCTAGCTCTCTTGGCGGGCCGTGGAGGGCTGGGCTTCGACCTTCCTGCCAGGGTGCGCGTGATCCCATCCGAGGTGCCTTCTTCTCCACTGCTCGTGCGAGCGGCACGTGAGACCAAGGCTCTCGGTGCGGCCATCGCTCAAGCGGCCGAGGCCGGCCGGCCCTTCGATGTGGTGCACGTGGCTCACCTGCCCGCTCCGCGCACCCTGCCCATCCCCATGAGCCTAACCCTGCACGACCTGCGCAGCTTGGACTTAGAGCACACGCCCTTCTCACGGAGACTGGTAGCCAAGACCGTTGTGGGCAGCGCCCTGCAACGGGCGCAGCGGGTGTTCACGGTCTCCAAGCACATGCACGACCGGCTCTTGCAAGGCTGGCCAGAGGTGAAAGCAAAACTCCTTGTCGCTCCCAACGGTGCCGACCACCTGCCCGTCCTGCCGCGCAACCCGGCATCCGATGCACCTTTGCTCCACGTAGGACATATAGAACCGCGCAAGAACCTGGAGCTCCTACTGCAAGCCCTGGCACTGGATGCCACCTTGCCAGATCTACTCTTGGTGGGTGCCCCCAAAGGAGACCAAGACCAGCGCCTCTTCGCTCTCGCGCAGACTCTGGATGTCGCACACCGGGTTCGCTTGGCCGGCCCCTGCCAAGATGAAGACCTCCCGGCTCTGCTGGCCAGCGCCGCCGCCGTGGTCCTACCCTCACACCTTGAGGGCTTCGGCATCGTCGCCCTGGAGGCCCAGCGAGCTCGCGTGCCCCTGGCCATCTCTTCCGCTGGAGCCCTGTCCGAGACCGCAGCCGATAGCGCCTGCGTCTTCCCCCCCGGCGATCCGCAAGCGTGCGCCCGAGCCATTCGCCAAGCCCTGCAGCAAACACCGGCCCTACTCGAGCCCGCCGCAATTCGGGCCGAAGGATTCACATGGGACGCGGCGGCCCAGATATTCCTGGACGGTTGGTCTGTGTAGACCTGGAAACCTATTCGGTTTCCGAGATCGTCCCATCCGTTCGGCGCAGCCCCGCAGTCACTTGATAGGCGCCCCACATAAGTCCGCCAAGCACGGCCACAAGCAATAGATACAAGAGTGCCCGCACAAGAAGGGACTGTTGACTGATGTCCGTTGCGAAGAGACCGCTGCGGTTATCAACCTTCTTGTACTGCAACACCTTGCCGCCAGCCGCGGTACGCCCGGCAGCGCCCGGGGCAGAGGCTCCCATGGCCTGTACTCTGCGCGCCGCATCTGCTGCCGAACCCCCGGTCTGACCCTTCGGCCGGGCTTGGGATATGGGAGCTGCCAAAGGACGCTGAAGAGGTGCATCGGGAATGGCAACGTTCGCGTTCCAATCACCTTCCAGTTCCAGATCGTTACTTGAGGAAGGGTCCGGCTGGGAGGCAGGCGCCGGTGTGGGTGGAGGCGTCGGCGCTGCTACGGGAGCCGGGGCCGGTGTGACGATCGGAGCGGGTGGCGCTTCGGAAGCAACGGGCGCATCCAGCCTCAAGCGCAACTCAACGTCCCCAAGGTTGAACGTCTCTCCGTCCATGAGGGAGCAGGGTCCGTTCAGGCGTTGCCCCTCCACTAGCGTTCCATTGCTCGATCCCAGATCGGACAGGACCCACCGCCCGCCTGCGTCCTGCTCGAGGCGCGCGTGGAGACGGCTGACGGACTTGCCCCCAATGACCACATCCGCCTCCTTTCCCCGGCCCAAGCTGCATGGGCCGGTCAGATCGTGGGTCTGGCCTATGTGGTCGCCGGAGAGAATAAAGAGTCGTGCCATGGGGTAGCTCAAGTTGCTGCGATGATCCGCATGATACGGGCTGGGGCTCGTGGGTAGAATGCACCCCATGTCCAGTCCCCCAAACACCACGCACGAAGCACCGGCCCTGGAACTCTCCGATCTGGGCTCCTGCTACCGTGTCGGGCTGTTACAGCGCAAGCGCGAGGTTCTCCACGGGGTCAATCTGACCCTAGAGCGTGGGCGTTGCTTGGGGCTGGTGGGGCCCAACGGATCAGGCAAGTCCACCCTGCTTCAGATTCTGGCTGGTGTGCAGCGCTCCGAACGAGGGGTGGTGCGCGTCTTGGGGCACGATCCCCGACGGGCCCGTACCCGGGCGCGGCTGGCGTATCTACCGGAGGACTCTCCCTTTCCCGCCGAGCTCTCGGCGCTCGCGGCCCTAGACCTCTTGGGCGCCTTGGCTGGCCTGCCCCGCAAAGAGGTGCGCTCACGCGCCGAACGCCTCCTGGAACGGGTGGGCTTGTCCGACAAACGCCTCGCCCCCTTGCGTACTTTCTCGCGCGGGATGATGCGACGCTTCGGATTGGCACAAGCATTCCTGTCCGAACCTGAAGTCGTCCTGCTGGACGAGCCCACGGCGGGATTGGACGCACCCGGTTTTGCCGTACTCGAAGATCTGGTTAGCGAAGCGCGACATCGAGGAGCGAGCCTGGTCCTGGCTTCGCATTTGCCCTCGGACGTTCTACGACACTGCGACGACCTGGCACTCCTGCTCGACGGACACTTACGTGCCCACGGCCCAACGAACGAGCTACTAGCCGTCGAAGGCCGGGTGCAATTAGAGCTGGAGGGCATGGGACCCGCGCCGTTGAAGGAACTTGAGATGTGGGTCCGTGAGGCGGGTGGCAAAGTGCGCTCCACGTCGCCATCGGGTCGCTCTCTACTCGAGCTCTACGGGCAAGCGGAGACGCATGCCTAGCGTCGAAGGCAGAGGTCGGTATGGAGAACTGTTTCGCCTCTGGATGAGGCGCAGCCTCGCCCCCTATTGGTCCCTCTCACTACTGGGATTGCTAGGGCTGCTGAGTTTCGCAGACTGGACACCGGGGGCACTGCAAGCGGGTGGCATGACGACTCCCAGGCTTGCGCGCGGGCTCGAGCGCCAAGCCCTCTGGAGCATCGCCTTGCTGCTTATCAGCGGCTGGACGGTCTGGCATGGAGCGCGCGTCATGAGCCGCTGGCGTGAAGGCGAGTGGAGTTGGATCGCGAGCCGGCCCGTCTCTAGCTTCCGGGTCTGGATGGCTACTTGGTCCGGCGCCAGTGTGGGCCTTGGCTTGCTCCTCATTGCGGTGGGCCTCGTCGTGGAAGTGGGCGCGGGCCTCGGTGCTGACACGGTGCGACTAGCCGCAACCCAAGCAGTAGATGACGCGCGCCTCGAACCCGGGCAGACGTTGGAACTCCCCTGGCAAGTCGGCACTCCCGACACCGGAACCGTACGCATCTTCTTGCGCTCCTCACCGGGTATAGACCCCACGACGGACGTACGCATGGAAGCTCGGCGTGGAAAGAAGGTCGCACACACCGAGGTACGATTGGATGGTCGAAGGGGTGTCGAGGTCGAGGTGCCAACGCAATCCAACCGACCCTTGACTCTAATCCTCATAAACACGGGAGGAGGCGCCCTCGCCCTGGATGGAAGCAGCCCCATGGAACTGTGGCGTCCTTCTGGTTCAGAATGGCTCGGATCCTGCAGCGTTATCTGGCGTGCTTTCTTGGGCCTCTCCGCTCTACTTGGATTGGCCATGGGACTGGGTGGTCGGATGAGCGCGGCCAGTGCCGCTGGACTGTCCGGTTCCCTCCTGCTGACGGCCACGACCGGGAGCGTGGGCTACCGGCTACCCTGGATTCCACTAGCAGACCTGCCCGCCGCAGTGACCATCGTGGGCGAGGGGCGACTCCCCATGGCCGGGCATCTCTTGCTGCCTCTGATCGCCATCATTGTTGGTGCGAGTGCGTGGTGCCTCGCAGGGAGGGTGCGATGAAGTGGCGCGTACTCGCGGTTTTCGGTTGGCCCATCGTGGCCCTGTGCTGCTGGCCCTGGCAGGCCGCGGGGCGACAACCAAGTCGGGGAACGTCAGCCCTCGCCGCCACCGACCACGGGCCGAATGTGCTTCAAGGCCTCATGGGACCTGTTGCCGGTTTAGCGGCCAGCGCAGAGTGGGTGCGATTCGATTGGTACATCCGAGAGGGTCGTCATGAGCGTGCTTACGCCGCTGCTGACCGTGCACTGGCTCTGGAACCAAGAGCCACGCAAGGCTGGACCCATCTGGCATCCCACTTGGCTTTCGGGCGGGCATCACTCGAGAGCGAACCCAAGTCCCTATCCCGCTTACGCTGGATCCGGGCAGGGTTGGACATACTCAAGAAAGGCGAGCAGCAGGCTGCCGTGCCCGCGGACCTTGCCTACCTACGGGGACTGATTCTGACATGGGTAGCAGACCTTGAGACTCTTGGCAGCCCGGCCGCCCCGGGTTGGCCAGGTGGAACGGATGGTGCGCGCCTGGCAGCAGCGGATGCGTTCCACTCCGCAGGTGAAGCGGGGAATCTGGAGGGCTACCTGATGGAGGGCATCCTGCGCACAGGCAAGTATCTGGAGCCCCCCGGCGTGGGTCAGGGGGATTGAACGGACCGGGAGTGAACGAGGGTCCTGTCTACGCCCACGGCGGGCAGTCGATGCGCGCGGATCGCCCCGTGTCCCTTGGTCTGGCTAGTCGTCAGCGTAGATCCGAATCCCTCCCCCCCAGTCACTGAGGATGAGGTCGGCTGAGCCGTCAGCACGAGGTCTAACCTCGACCCCACTGGGCCGCCCCGGGGTTTGGATGCGCTTGACGTTGATCAACTCCGCAGAGAGCGGGTCCTTCCTATCGGGCGTGAACTTCAGCACCTGGATGCCAACCCGCGGGCTCGTCACGTAGATCCGGGCGGAGCGCCCTCCGCGATAGTCAATGGCCAGATCGAACAGCAAGGAGTCGAGGTCATCGAACAGGTTGGGGGCTGTCTCCCATTCAGCAACCAAGTACCGATCCTCGAGAGCCGTGTGTGGGCTCGGGGGAGGATTCAGGATGTCCCGCAAGGAGTACACATAGAGGTGTCCACCAAAGTCCGCGCAGAACAGGTACACCTCCTCCTGCCCGCCGACGGTCATGCTCAAGGCCTCGAGGTGATGGATGTTCGTTCCCGCGTCAGGAACAACAATCTTCTTCAGGGGTGAGACCCCCCTGGCACCCCCATCCCTAATCACCGCGGGCCTGAATTCTCCGTCGGCACCGAGCTGCATCTCCCAGAACTGCACAAGCCCATGGCCGAAGCCGGTCTCCCAAATGGACCCACGGGGAGGAAGCCATCCAGGGTAGTCCTCGTAGATGGCCCAATCCGGGTCGGCGTGGATCTGACCGCAAGGCGCCGCCAGCACCCAGCGGCCCTCTCTCACCGGGATGAGCTTGGGGGGCCAGGACAGGATGAGACCGCGTTCATCGTCCCGGTACTTCACGTCCCCTCCGCTCGTTGTCCACCACTTTGAACCCACCGAATCGTCGGGCATGTTGTTGAATTCGGGATGGGTCGTCAGGAGCTTCGTGGAAACAAGGTCATCCGCATGAGTGAGCGGGGTCCCATCGGGGTTCGCGGCTGCAAGTACCTCCGCGCGGTCGAGCACGGCGAGGCCCTCGGAGGTCCTCTGCCACGTCGCGAACAGGTGACGCCGCACGGCTCCCGTTCCATCAAGGAACTGGTTGAACGTGGGACTGCAATAGCCGTTCTGATAGTACACGCGGCCGGGGTTCGAGTACCGATCCTCTGGAGCTCCCAGGAAGAGGGTCGAGAGTTGTTCAGGCGCATTGAGATAGGCATCCCCCCCCGGAACCTCGATGTGCATGAGCTTAAAACAGGCCGTCTCCACTCCGACCTGATCGTGGTGGTTCCCCCCGGACCACACATGATGCCTCGTGGTAGGAGCCGCTGGATCGAGCCACTGTGCCTCCGTGTCCAAGATTATTCGTCCCGCCCCTCGGCAGTCATCACCTCCCTGGTAGTACTGCTTGAATTCGTAATCTCCGACGGGGTTCTTGCCCATGACAAGAAACCCATCACCGGGAAGGCCCACGTCGTTCCCCCCTGTGATCAGCAGATTGTTGTCGAGAATGCTGTATCCAACGTTGAAGCACATCCGACCGGCCATGGAAGTGACCGGGCGCCGGAAGGCCTCGACCGCTCCCATCGCGGGCGGTGTGGGAAAGCGGGCCATGCTCACGCCCGGAGTTCCCGAAGATGACGCACCACTGAGTTTTGGGCTCAAGAACGCGGATAGTTTTCCCCGCAAGCCCTGGAGCGGAGGTGAATGCAGACCCGATCCCCCCTCGGGATGTTCACCCACGAAGTTGCTCAAGGCGCTCGGGTAAGTCGCTTCGATCTTGTACAGAAAGGTCGCCGTCTCTCCCGGGTAGCCCACAGAAATACCGCCAGAGGCCAGGAACGCGTTGAACCCATAGGCCGCGTGAGCCGTGGTGGTGAAGTCCTGGTGAATGGAACCTCTGATCGCCGAGACGAGCAGGAACGGTCCATCCGTGGGGTGGGCCACAACCTGCAGCGCTCGTCCAAAGACCGCGCTCGTCCCATTCGTCCGTGCGCTGATCAATGGATGGCTGTAGCTGTTGTCGGAGTTGTTGCCCGTCGTCCCTGCCATGAACATGCGCCCCTCATGGTGGTGGATCGGCATGGTCGGGCCAAAGGGCTGATCCAGATCGAAGGACAGCCAGAACAGGCTATCCACGGCGACGAAGAGCTGGTGAGTGGGAGGCCCCTCGTAGCCACTTCCCCCGAAGGCCTTCCCTTCGTATACCGCCACATCAACGAACATGGTGGCCTCTCGCCGCTCTTCTCGGGGTTCGTCCAGGAATCGCAACGGGGCCTTGTAGATCAGGTCGCCATATAACCCGGCCGCCCGCTCTTGGGGATCCGGGACCAACCCGGCCGGGCCCCCGATGTCATAGGGGGAACCCCTTCCGAAGACAGGCCCCCAGACGGGATCACTCGTGCCTGCGGAGATCGCCGCGGCATCGAGAGTCACTCGGGCCAAGCCGTGGGGCCCCATGGCGACGTACACCTGCGCGTGGCACGACGGCGTCCCCTCATTCTCAGGGTCAACGGCCATGCGCAAGGCAACGGGTCGACTGAATCTGGTCCGCGGTCCGGCGGGATCGGGCACCACAGGCGCACCGCCCGGATGAGAGGAGAGAACGGCTTGATAAACCGGAGGAATCTCATGCCCCAGTTCCGAGTTTGTTGCTCCCGGTGAGGCGAGAGCGCGGACGTCGGACAGGTTGTAGGCCCGCAGCACCGAATCCCCCTTCTTGGTGAACAGGGCCAAAAGGTAGCGGGTGTTCCCGACTCGACACGTGGCCACGTCGGAACACCAGCGCCGGCTCAACTGTGTGCCGGCCTGGATGTCCCCCGAATCGTCCACCCGCCAGGCCCTGTTCGTGACCGAAGGCCCCGTGCCCACGTCCGCTTCCATGATCCAGAGCCCATCACGGCCGCAGGCCATGTACAACAGATTGAGGGGCTCAATCCCGGCCACGTTGGGACCCGGGACGAGGTCGGCATCGGGGTCCAGGATCATGCGTGCGACAAGCACGCCCATCGCACTCACGGGGACGCGCTTCGCACCGTTCTCAGCGGTGAAATTCGCCGGAAGTGGATTTGGGCTGGAGGCATCCGCCTGGACGAAGACCAAGCTACCTCCCTCCGCGTGATACAGCCATTTTCCATCATGGCTGCTGGTGAACCCGTGCCCGTAGGAAGGCGAGTGGTTGAGGACCTCCGTATCCAGTATTGGAGGACTCTGCGGAGAGGAGAGTCCCGGCACGGCGTTCAGCACCATGAGCAGGAGAAGGAAAACGGTAACGCGCGAAGAACGTCGAACGCCATCACAGATGAACCGGGCTAGCAGGTGAATTGAGGGCATGAGATTTTCGTCAGGCGCAGCCCGGCGGCGAACTCGGGACATTGTAATTCAATGGCGTGACAGTCGGTGAATCCGCCTTCCTAAAGCGGGCACGAGACCGCGTACCGATTCATTGGCTGGTGCGGGTGCGGCGTGAGCGTCCCGATTCGGAACAGCGGGCGTTGCACACTGCATGCTGAGCCCGGGACGGCAAGGGTTCCAACAGGGCCTGTGGCTCGATCGCGCCACTTGGCCGAACCCGGCACGACCTTTCCCCAAGGGCAGCGGGGGTGGTAGCATTCGGCCATGCTGCTGGCCCTGATCGCTGAGAACATCCTCAAGGTCTTCTTCGACCGATTCGGCTACCTGGCACCCTTCGCATTCCTTGTGGGAGCCGGCGCGGGGCTGCCGGTACCCGAAGAGGTCACCATGGTGGGCTCGGGCTTCCTGCTGCACCGCGGTCTGGTGGACCCCTTCCAAATCATCGCCACGTGTTATGTGGCGACTTTGATCGGGGACTCCATCCCCTTCTGGCTGGGACGGCACTTCGGAATGAGCCTGGTGGAGAAACCCTGGGCACGCAGGATCCTACACCCAGAGCGCATGGTGCTCTTGCGTGAACGGTTCGACCGGCACGGAAACTGGGCCATCTTCACCTGTCGATTCTTGCCGGGCGTCAGAATGCCAGGGTTCTTCACGGCTGGCACGGCGGGCTTGTCCTACCCCAGGTTCCTGCTCTTCGATGGACTGGGAGCTCTCATCATGACGCCCACCTGGATCTATCTGGGCAGGTCTTTCGGGGAGAGCATCGCCGACCTTGAGGGCACGGTGTCTAACCTCAACCAGTACCTAGGCTTCGGCTTGGCCGCGTCCGTCCTGATCCTGGTCCTGAGGGGACTTGTCGGGCGGAGGGAACAGCAGGTCCGGGATATTGAAGACCGTGACAACCCCTCTCAGCCTCCGGGAGAGTAGGGCTGGCCCCAATTGGGGCACTAGGATGCAAAGGGACGGCCCCCTGCTGTTGACCCTTAGAGGGCCGTAAGTACCCTGTTTGGCCCAGTATCCCTTAGGAAGCTGTCCCGAATACCCTTCGGGGACCTGAGCTGAACCGCTGGTGCCCCACAAGCCTGCCTGAGCCCCCAACGGGCACCCCACACTATGACGAACAACTCCATCTTCACCCTCGCTGCTGTTTCTGCAGCCATCGCCCTCGTGTTCGCTGTAGTCAAGTACTTCAGCATTATGAAGCGCGACACGGGCAACGACACCATGCGCGACATCTCGCGCCA
>Ga0302120_10000749_pt1 | contig 15012 bp, 18 predicted proteins | sample AG5_Bottom_MG_FD_203118 | JGI IMG/M metagenome (GOLD analysis project Ga0302120, IMG submission 203118) | Marine microbial communities from Western Arctic Ocean, Canada - AG5_Bottom | ecosystem: Environmental > Aquatic > Marine > Oceanic | place: Canada: Western Arctic Ocean | collected 2017-10-01 | reverse complement strand
GGCCGAGGGTGAACTGGGGCGGCTCAGGTGACTTCGCCATAACAGCCCGATCGTCGGGCAGGTCCAGATACACCCGTAGTTCCTCAATCATCCCTGCGACTTCATACAGGTCGGGCAGCATGAGTTCCGGCGTAACGTCCAGCAAAGTGGTCGTAGGGGGCACCGGAGCAGCCGTCGTCGTGGTCGTCGTGGGAATCTCGTAATGGAATTCGATGCTCTCTACCGGCATGGCTACCGTGGACACAAGTTCAGGTTCGGGTGAATCCATCACCCGCTCCCCACTCATCCCAAGCGGAAACGACTGGTTTGAACAAGCCACCACAGTCAAGATAACCGCTGCCAAATATCTCATTGAGCCTTCCCTGACAGGCCTAGCGCCAGCGCCTCAAGCGGATTCTCGTGCTTCCACATGTGGTGGACTCTGCACAGAACTTGGCAGTTTTCTGGATCGAGCCAATCGCCGCCTCTGCCCCTGCCGATAATCTCGTCCACGTCGAGGGGACCCCAGCAAGGGATGTGAACCAACAAATATTTGGCTTGGCAGGTGTGATCGTCTCGGGCCAACACTTCTTCCCGAACCTGAGCGCGTTGTTCCAATTCATCTCTGCGCTTCCTGCTCATCGGACTAATCCGTTTGCGGGAGCGTAGGGGCGTGCGACGACGCGGGGGGCCAGAGCGCTTCAACTAGTGGAGTGGTTTGAGCGGCTAACGGAGCCGCTTATTCGCCGAAACTTGATAGTCCTGACGGTTGGTCACCTCAGTGACCTTGGCTTCCATGGCAGGCAACCCAGCAGATTCGATGGGAAGGACCCCGTGCTTAATCGCGAAGTCAGGGGTCACCCTTTCGCCCTTGCGAGCGACGAGCGTTCTAACCCCGCCTTTGTCCTCAAAGAGGTCACGGTCGAGAACAACGGTCCTCATAGTGTCAACTGCCATAGACACAGTATAGCGGAGCGAACGTATAGAAGCGAGAGGTCCCGAAAACCACAACGGGGGCCGGGCTGCCCAATCGCAACCCGACCCCTGTTATGTCAGTCCCCCAGAGGGGAGAGGAGGACTATGTGACTACCGACTAGATGCCGGTAACGATGGTGAACGACTCAGGCCGCTTCACGGCGAGAGCAATCCGCTCTTCGGCGAGGATCGCAACAGCGTTCCTCACGAAGAAGTCCGAGTGGTTCTCGGAAATCCGCACGCTGCCTTCCATGCGGTCATAGAGCGTCGCACCGATACCAAAGGAGCCGACAAGGCCGGTCCCCTCAGTCATCGCAGCGGTCTCCACAACCGGCAGGCGCCAGATGCGGGCTTCGGCACCGAGAGCGATCGAGGTGGCAAGCATGTGACGTTCGTCGCCATCCTTCTCAAGTTCGATCTGCTCCATGTCGTTCGGGTGAACGACGATGCCTGTTGCCTCGTAATAAGCGAGAGCAATCTTGGTGATGCCCTTACGGATCGCGTCGACCCGTGTATCAGTACCCAGCGCCTGTACGTTGACGCCAGCGTTGGTGATACCCGTGAGGTTGGTGCCGGAACCGTTCCCGTTGAGGATTTGATCATCCTCGGTGAGACGCAGGCCGTACAGCAACTCGTTGTCGATGATCCCGCGAAGCGCGGGCTCGTCGTCGAGGACATTGCGATGAGCAACTTCGTAGTGCCCGATGGTCCGAACAGGAGCCTGCGTACCCGCCACAGTGAGTGTGGACTGGGCCATTGCCGTGAACGCTTCTGGCGAACCAGAACGCTCCGACACAGTGGCTGCGTTGTTCGTGAAACCGGTCACCCGGAAGTACTCAACAAGGTTGGTGTTGGTCTGTTGCACGTTGAACAGATCCCGAACACGCATGGCGCGGTGGGCACGCTCCACGATCGCATCCCGCTGCGGGGTACCGAACTGAGCCGGTGTTCCCGAGGGGAGAGTCGTGTAAACGTCCTTACGCTGCCACATGTCACCAAGGTCACCCTTGATGCTGTGCGGGACATTCATCGTGTAACCATTGCGGCCACCGTCAAGCGACTTGAATTCGTCGCTGTCGATGAACGACTGACCAACACTGGTCGGGAAGATGCTCTTGGCTTCACGGTGGGTCTCGGGAGCGGCCGGGGCTTCGTGAGCCCAATCAGCCATTTCCTTCTGACCCTCCAGAACCTCGATCTCCTCGCGAAGGCCACGGGCCTTGTTGAGGTTCTCGCGGAAAGAAGTCAGGTGCTTCGCCTCGACCTGAATGTCAGGTCCACCCTCTTCGCGGCCAGCCTCGGCGTGATCGACAATTGCGTCGTTCTCGGCGAGGGCGTCACGGAGGGAGGCCTTGAGATCCCGAATGCGGGAATCTACTGCCATATCAGGTTACTCCAATGTGATAGATGAATACGGGTGTACTACAAGGTAAGCACCCTGCTCGACCATAGTGACACATGTACGCGGGGGGATGTGACGAGGGTCACACAATTCTTTACACCCGCTCGTCGAACGGTCCATCCTCGTCATCGTCGTCCGTGTAATTCATAGTCGGATCGAAAACTGTCTGGCCCGCGTAAGTCACTCGGGAAGGCCAAGACAAACGTCCGAGTTCTTGACTAATCCGGGCGAGCGCCGCGGCGGCAATCTGTGGAGGAACGGACCCAAGGTCCACATGATTCGGTTCAGACGGATCATCGAACGAAAGTACGATCGTGATGACCGGGAACGCCTTCGACTGCGGGATGTCGTAATCGAACCCGCATTCCTCCTCAGGCGGAGTAGTAGGCCCCTCGGAAGATTGCTTCGCCTCGGGAGATGGGGACGAGTTCGACATCGAAATTGTTATCGCCTTCCTCATAAGAGACCACAGCAAGGCCCTGCTGCCAGTCTTCCACTGCGTTGACAGGCCGACCATGAGGGTCCGTTGACCCCTTCGTCGAGGGTACCGCTCCATCGATCCGACACAAGCACCCCGGAGACGCTGCAAGGCTGCGTTTCGCCCCATCGAATGTGCGCCGCGTCTTGTGTTGCAACTCGATGCGGTGGATATGCCCGTGAATCACCGATGTACGTTCGTCATCGACAACAGCAGCGACAGTGGAACCCCGGCTTCTGGTGATGTGACCATGGATGCAGGCGAGGTTCTGGTTGATCCAGAAGATCCCCGCCGGGTACCCGCCAACGTATTCGATGTTCAGATGGGGCTCGTTTAACCGCAACAGGAAAGGGACTGACATGACCGGCCAATCCTCTGGCACCTCGGCCCGTTTCAGGTGCAGGGCGGAGGCGGCATTGTTCGTGATCGACTTCTGGAGACGACGGTCGTGGTTGCCTTCCAGCAGGACGATGTGTGCGTCGGGTGCATTTGCTCTCTGCTCACACAGGAACTGATGGCCGCGGTTGATAGACGCTTGAGTGGTTTTAGCGAACGCTGGTTCCTGCTCGAACTTGCCGAACTCGGCGAAATCTAGGAAGTCTCCAAGGTTTACGATCAGGTCGGGGTTCAGGTCGCGGGCGATTTTGATAGCGACCGCCATCGCCTCTTCATCATGGAAGGGGTCAAGGTCGCCGTCCTCGTACATGCGAAACCCGATCTGGGGATCGGGGAAGATCACTGCCGTCTTGTATCGGGACTTCGCTTTCGCTGACTTGGGAGCATGCTTAATAGTGACCGGGGCGGCCTGCTGAACAGTGGGCCATTCTGGACCGTCAATCCATGCCGGGTTGAGAACGACTGAAATGCCGCCGAGGTCGTGGACTTCGGCTACGCCCTCTTCGTTCTTAGTGAGGCCCTGCCATTCTGAAATTCGGACCTTCTCAACGGACCCAATCTCTTCTGTGGATATTCCCGACCTGTCCAACAAATCGGCGATCTTGCCCAAGCGTGACTTGGCTAGTTCCTTTTGGAGATCAACACTCGCTTTTTGCCCATTCGAGTTGCTCACGCGTTCGCCCGTCGCCAGTTATTGACGGCACTCCACGACACAGGCCACCCCTGTTCAGTGAGGACATGCGCTACCCGCTGTGTTTGAACCCCAGAGTCGCATAGCGCCGCCCGGAGAGAGGCTCGATCCTCTTCATCCATCGCGTCGAGGATCTCATCGACCTTGAGTTTCCCTGCGTGGCTCTTCTGGAGCCGCATTTCGCTGTAGAGATCGACCATGTGGACATGCCTCTCGTCGTCCACACCATTATCTCATGTGTTGCCTCCGCTTTCGCGGAGGTCGCGGTGCTACTCGCCGAACTCCGAGAAAGTGATGAGGCTCTGGAACTCACGCAGTTCCTTAACCGAGAACGACTCGGCGGTCTCTTCTTCGGCCTTGACCTCTTCAACCGCGTCCTCAACGGACTCGATCTCAGCGTCATCGGCCTTCTCGGCGTCATCAGCGTCTGGGGCCTTGGCCTTCGGGGCCTTCTTCGGGGCAGGAGTGTCGCCGCCAGCCGGAGAGCCTTCGACGGCCATCTGGTCTGGGGTCAATGTTCCGCCGTGGCTGAGATCTGCAACGACCTCTGGGGCGTCTGCGCCAGCGCCTTCGGCACGCTCAGACGAATCGGGAGCCGTATTCGAGAAACCAGCGGCGTCGCCGCCCTTTTCCTCAAGGGACCCCAGCCGTTCGCTGAGAAGGTTCAGCGCAACAACTGCCTCGCTGAGAAGGCTCTGAAGGTCACCGCCATCGGCGGGGTTGACCTCGGCCTCCGTGGTTTCGGTGATCTCGGCTTCCATGGTGTCCTCCAGTAGGGACTTGATTTCGTGGATTTCCTTACCCTCTTCGATAAGGATGTCAATTTCATCACAGGCGATACCAGAGAGAGCATCTTTCAACTGCATGATCTCTACCAAATATTCGTCTGACTTCAATGTGGGCGGAGTTTCTCCACCCTCGCGGTAGTGGCGTGCCAAATGGTTGTACACGCCCTTTCTCGCACTTCCCGTCAACTTGGTGCCCCTGCGGGCACCGTTGAGGACCGATACACCTTCACGAATACCACCAAGGGAGGCAGCACCGGGCGAACCGTCCTTGGCAACGTAATGATGGATGAAGGTGTAATTCGTCTTGTAGGTCGGATCTTCCCCGTCCTCCAAATACGCAAAGATTTTGGAGTAGTAAGCCTTGTCGGCTGGAGACCGGACGTTCTTGTACATCGCCGCGTTCCACGGCCGATCGTCGGCAAACCCGACTGCGTGGCTGGCAATCGGACCTTTTTCCTCGGCCTCTTCGCCATCCTCCTCGGCGAAGTCGACCTCCTTAGTCGACTTGACTCCAACGGTTGCGGTACCGGGGGCGGCTCCAAACAGCACGGGTGAATATTCGTACCACTCAAGCGACTTGATGTACCGGGTACCGGTGTCTTCGGTTGTCTTCGACTCGCCTTCGGGAACCGAGTAGCCGATCGACCACTCCTGCTCATGGCCGAAGAACTTGATGTCCTCATAGGCGTCACGACCACGGGTGGTATTGAGGTTGAACTGCATCTTGACGAGAACGCCGCCAGCGTCCTTCGCTAGGAGGTGGTCGGGGAGACGCTCGTCGCCGGGCATGAGTTCCACGGCTTTGATTGTGCGCGCGACGGGGATGGTCGTGTCATGGGACCAAACGCCCTTCGGGACACGCTTCTCTAAAGTCTTCGTATACGCGCCCGGCTCAATGACATCGTTGACGTTGTCGACAATGTTCGTGACGGACACCACGGCTTCGACGATGCCTTCAGTATCGTCGAGCGCCTTGGCGTCTACCCGAGCCTGCTTGTGTGCCAGATTCATGCGGTCTCCTGTAGCCATGTTCTCTCACAGGATATGACCACTGCCCGCTCTAGTGGCGGAGCGTCTAGGCCAACTATCCTAGTTCGTTGCCTGTGGTGGCCGCAACAGCCAATCCAAAGCCTGCTGCGACGGCTCGACCAATAGAATTTCCAGTCCTGACACGCTGTAAATCATCTGTCGGGATGTCAAATTCGAGCAAACTGCCCACCACCGGCTTGGACGTGAACAACATCGTACAACGGCAGTTTGCCGTTTCAGTGATCGGGGCCGTGGGAGCGCCGGGGTGCATCATCAAACTCCCACCGACAACAAAGAAATCGCGCACTGGACGCGCTTGTCCATCTACCTCCGTGTGTGAATGGCGCACCTTCTCATCCTGCATCGACAACCACACCTTGTAAGTGAGACCGGACTGGGTCGCTGCAATCAACTGGCCTTCATTCACAGCAAACGACACAGCAGTACGAGCCGTCAGCGGCGACCGAGACTTGACTGCCTTCGAGAACACATCCTCAATGTCGGCAGCGATGTCATCCACCGACGCACCCTTCGAGAGACCACCCGCTATGGCCTTCTCCAACTGGCGGCGCGTCGTCGCGTTGACTTCCTTGATGCGCTCCACGCCAGCGATAATCGCGGCGGCAACCAGCCCGTCTTCGGCGTCGAGTTCTTTCCCGACCATCAGGGCAACCTCATTACCGCCATCAACAACCGCGGCGGCGAGGAACGCCTGAGCATCAGCGGTCAACTGACCATCCCATGTCGGGGTGTCGAAAACCTCACCGACGACAACCGTGTGGCCCTTGTTGACCTTTTCACGGATCTTGCGGGACTTCCACTTCTCCAGCACGACGCGGCGTTGCCTCTGGAAGAACGCTGTCATTTGGATAGCGACGGATTTCTCCAACCGCTCCAACTGCTGGTCGCGGCGCAGACGGATTAGGCCCGCCTCTTTGCTATCGACCCACGTCTCCCCGAATGGGAACCCCCACTTCGTCTCCGACAAAGGGCGGGGGTCGTTCTCCTTTACCTCGTCGTCTGGCATTGCTGCTCTCACGGGCACCGGGCCGGGGAATCCCGACGGCACGACAGCGCCGACAGGGGTACCGATGGCGACCGGGCCTGAGTTGGCCGGGGCCACAGGGTCGGTGACCGGGGGACCCGGCTCAGGTGGTGCTGAACCGTTGCCGCCTGACGGCTCCACAACGAGGGGTCGCGACACCACAGGAGTCTTGCCTGTCGCACCAGCAAGCATCAGGTTGCCCTGCACCCACAGATGGTCTGCCCCGACAGGGTCACGGCCAGTCAATGCACGGTATTCGTCAATCGAGATACTGCCAGCCTTGAGTTCCTCAAGATGGAACGTCGCTCGTTCCCGTTCGTCCCGAGACAGAATCGCGACATCGGACACGTCGAACTTGACCGTCAGTTGCTCCGAACCGTCAAGGCGATCAAGAGACCGTTCAATCAGTATCAGGTGGGGAAGCATCGTCTCCCGCCAGAACACTTCGAGTTCCGTATCGGCGTTAGCGAAGGTGCGATCAGAAGCGTTGCCGATAACGGACTCAGGGACACCGAACGCCATCAGAATTTCCTGCTTGGCGAGATGCTTCGACTCCGAATATTGAGAGTCCCGGTTCGTGGTCGACGTATCGAAGTAGGCAGCGTGTTCGGCCTCCATGACCGTCAAGCGGCCAGCGCCACCAAGCGCTGAACCTGTGGAGCCGAGGAAACGGCGCCGCAATTCTTCAGCGGTATCGTCGTCCATGTCGCCCTTGACCATCAAGATGCCACCGGGGCGCCCGTCGTTGATCATAAAGTTTCGGTTGTAAACCCGAGAGAAGTAGTCGATTTCGGTAGCGAGACCACACGACTCCAAGGGTGATTGCCCGCGGTAAGGGTCAATCGGATGCGGGATGCGAATCCATTCGACGTTCTCCGCCGGGATAATCCGATCAGTCTGGCCGTAAGGCATCTCAACCTTGAATCCCGACACAAACTTTTTCGGATCAGGGATCGGGTAAGTGTTCTGGGGCGGCAAGAGATACAGGGCCGTTACCTCATCTAAACGGTTGCGAACCACCTCAATGAACGCTCCCCGCTTTGACAGCAGGATCTGCGACGACAACTGGAACCGGAAATTGTAAGCGTCGTGGTAATCATTCGCCTTCCGATTCAACAACGGCAACAGAGAGTGGCTCCCCTGTTCTTCCCCGTTCTCATCCTCGATGTACGCACGGAGACGAGCCGCATTCGACGCAATAGCGAAAACGCTCTTGAAGACCCAAGTCACACGGTCGTTGCCGTGGGTGACTGCGCGTTCAACGTCCCAGTCATCCTTGTACGCCTTGTTCTTTGATGCGCCGCCGTACTCGTTTATGTTGGCGCCGAAAAACTGCGCCTTCTCCCCATCGCGGTGCCAACCATCTTGCCCGTGTCCCGAGAAACGGAACTTGTCCAGAAATGCCATATCAGCCCTCGTAGCCCATTAGAAACGCCACCAAGATCAGCAACGCCGAAGCCACGAATAGGCCCGTTTCGGTGCCGACCATCATCCCACCAGCGATTCCCGCCGATGTCCCTGAAACCAGTGCCCCCGCTGCAAGCCGTGCCCGCGGATCAAGGGGCAACTGCCTGCCGAAAAGCACCACAAGGAGGGTGGGGATAGCCCAAATACAAAGAGCGGTCGAAGCAGACATGCTCTTAGCCTACGTTGCCTGACTGCCCTGACGTGGTAGGAGGCGACCACCTATTCGATGGCAGATACTCACGCTCGGAATCATATTCGTATTCAGCCTTCCCCGCCTCGATCTGGAAATAGGGGGCACGCCCCATATCGAGTTTCAGCCGGGGAGGTAGTGGCAACGCGAGCCACATAGTTGTGTCATCGCAGGGACCACCAAAGAAGCGCACCAGACGCGCTGTCTTTGTTCGATCGTCTTGCTTTTTTCGCCGTCGTGCCATGTATCTCCAGTGTAAGCGCACGGGACCCCCACAACGGGGGTCCCGGCGATAACTAGGCACCTCCTTTGATGGCGGATGTGACCTAGTTAGTTTGTCTCACCGAAACGGCTAGGCAGAGTAGGCCCTCAGAATCATCGGTGTGCCCTCACCCAGCCATGCGCCGAACGTATTAAAGGACAGATAGTCAACAGCGTCCTCATAGGACATGCCGTCGCCGCCGTACATCATGCGTTCGATCATCTTGTTCTCGTCGTAAACCAGCACAGGGGACATGTTGATGCGGGACCCGTAGCCGACGATGCAAGAGTCAAAAAAGTCCTGCGGGCCGGGACCGTCAAAGATGACGGCGTCGGGGTTGGCCTCCATGAGGTCGTCCCAGAATGGACCTTCCCTCATTCTGGTTTCCCGGCTTTGAGCCAATCCCAATAACAACTGTCGCAATACTTGGCGTGAGAGCCGCAACGGTTCATGCACTCTCGGGACAGCGGGTAACTCCGGCAGGCCGCGGTGACATGCCTACCTAGAATGCTCTTCTTCTTCGATACGGCTCTACTCATTTGGTACTCCGGTCGGGTCACTTGAGATCCAGTCCATGGTTTCGCCCATGTCGAGCATGGCGTCATTGCCCTCTTCGTCGCGGACAAATGAATGCCAAACGTCGTCTTCGCGGCGGATGATGGCAACCCAGTCTTCATGGGCCACCGACCAGCCCGACTGGCATTCGTCGGGCGGCCATGTCGCCACTTGGTAAAGGTCAGGTTTACGTTCTGCGTAGGCAAGAATCTGTGACAGTGGGACAGGGATGATCATCATTAGCGATACCTCCGGCTGGCTCGACGAACCGCTCGACACAGTTCGCAACGGCGAGCCACTTTAGTCTCACCGTCATAGACGTACTGGAACGCTTCGATTGTGTGCTGCCTGCGGCAATCCGCGCAGGTGTAGAGACCCTGATCGGCCAACTCTTCGAGGCGCTTGTCATCACGGACTCGTTCCGCTGTTCGCCGCTGCTTACCGGCGGCTTTCGTGTACCGGTTCTTGGGACCCTCGGAATTTCCGTTAGCCATGACTTAGCCACCGCTCCACGGTCTCTTGGCGCAGCCCAAGTTTCCAGCAAATCTGTTCGACACTGGTCCCGCCTTCGTGCATGTCGCGAACATGATCAGAGATCGTGAATCGTTTGGCGTCATCAACCACGGTCACGACGCCACCTTGGGCGGGTTCGGGACATGAACCCAGTCGCCATGAACACGGCTGGATACGCCTTCACCGATGTCGACCAAGACCGTGTCATCGGCGTAGATCTCGATGACCTCGCCGGGGAGACGGCTGGTGCCCTTGCGTTCCTTCGGCTGGCAGACGACCTGCTGGCCGACGCGGATGGTGCGCTTGCCTTCGCGGACAAGTTCGTCAACTGTGTCGGCCTCGTCGTTCGAGGCAGGACGTGCCGGGGCACGCGTGGCCGGAACCCGGCTGGCGATCTTCTTACCGAGGGCGCGTAGTTGCCCCGGGGTGGGGACGAACTCGCGGTCGACGAACTCGCCGCACTTGGGGCAGTAGCCGTCGTAATGGTCTTTGTCGAGAATGCGGGCGCCGATGATGAGGCCGCATTCGAAGCAGCGGTACATCTGGCGGGAACGAGTCTTGGTTTCTGTCATCGTGTCTTCCTGTCTTGGTGGTGTCCACTAAGTGTACACACTTACGCGACGTTTACCAACCTCTTCCCAAAATGGGCATAGGCTTTTTTATATGGACAGTCCATCGCACTGGGAAGACGGAGCAGCAATCGTCGGCGGCACATTCTTCGACCTCTGGGAAGACGAAGGCGCCCTCAACTTCCCAGACGAACACGCCGCCCTCGTATTCATCGAAGACCAGATGATCGACCTCCGAGCGATGTACTTCACACCCGGCCAACCAGCGCCGACCGTCCGCGAAGAACCGGGAGTGGCGCACCTGTTCGCAAACATCGGCGCTGCCGCGTTCGACTCCTACGTCCGAGTCGGACACGACCGGCCAACGACCGCGATGCACAACATCCTGATGACCATCGCCGGGAAGCAAGCCATGTACGGACACGGCAACATCGAAGCGTTCGGTCTCCCCGGCATCGTCATCCGATGCTGGGACAAGATCCAGCGCCTCCACAATCTCCGCGACCACGACGGCCCGGTCCTGTTCGAACCAGAGCGTGACTCATGGCTCGACTTGGTCGGCTACTCCGTAATCGCCCTGATGTGGGTGAACGACTGGTTCATGCTCGACCTAGGCAAAGAGGGCTAGAACGGAGCGTCGTCCAGTTGGGGAGCGTCCTTCTTCTTCGCCGGAGCGCTGCCAGCCTTACCACTCTGACGAGTGATGTCTGCGGTTGCCCACCGAAGAGACGGGGCAATGTCATCAGCGATGACGACAATCTTGCGGCGTGGTTCTTGGGTCTCTTTATCTTCCCAGCGTTGCTCTTCGAGCCTGCCGCTGACGATGACCCGATTGCCGCTGCTAAGTGACTCGGCGACGTTCTCGGCCATCGTCGACCACGCAGTGATGTCAAAATAGGAAGTCTCTTCGATCCACTCGTTGTCTTTCTGCCAGCGCCGATTCACGGCCACTCGAACGTCAGCGACAGCAGCGCCACCGTTCGTGTAGCGCAGTTTCGGATCGGCAGTCAGATTCCCGACGATCGTGATGTTGTTGTCTACGGCCATGTCTTTCTCCAGTCGGCCTAGTGGTTAATGGGTGGCTGGGGAGGCGAGGTTGAGTTGGGTATCGCTCGTTGTTGGCCTACACCAGCGACAGCAGTTTATCAGTAGGGACGAGCGTCCGCGACTGATAGGGGGTGTAATCCACCCACCCTGCTCTGACGAGGTGATCGATGTCAGAACGGATCGTGCCAAGTGACGCTATGCCCAACTCGGATTGGATTTCTCGCAGCGTCGGGCCGTAACGCTTCCGTCGCCAGAACACGGCGACAAACGCCGCCATGTCCTCCAGCCGCTTATCGCGTACTGGACTGTCGATGTCGAGTGAAGTCCACTCAACGTGATTGACCTGTGTGCCGGTGGTTGCCCCACCAAAATGATATTGGAATGTGTTGTTCATGTGTTCAGTCTAGAACGGTCGGGCGAGTTTGCGTCGCCTCTCAGCGCTAGAACCCCCCAACGGGGCTCCCAAAGCAGTGCGTCGCAGATGCGTATCGAAATGCCACACATCCAGCAGCGAACAGAACGTCTTGAAGAACAGGTCGTTAGGCGACTGCGTGACGTTCAACTCGACGAACGACCACTCATTGGGACGAAGCCACAACACGCCGAACCGGTCAATCTTGTCCATCGGTTCCGTGCTGCCATCCGGGTGGATGAACTCCTTCGCGTTCGCGTAGGCCGCCAATTGGATCGCTACCTCAGGGTGGACGCCCGACCGGGTGGTTTTGAAATCCACCAGCCATGTCTCATTGGCGCCGTCATCGCTAAGACCCCACCCGCCCTTGATCTTCAAGTGGGCGTCGAACGACCCGGCGTAACCGTTGCCGGACGGCGACTCGCCGTAGACGGTTTCTTCCAACCGCAGCCACTCCGGTTCGAACCGGTCGACAAACTCGTTGAAGCCGTCGATGAAGCCCTGTTCAGACTCGGGGATATCGACCTTGTTGCCGAGCGCCAACTGCTCTACATGGGAGTGGACGTTCGTGCCCGTGTCGGCTGCCTTATGTAAGTCGCGTTGCGGGGCACGCTTAAGCCAGTCGACCGCCCGGCCTTCGCCGTTTTCGGAGATGACACGGCCAAGGTCGACTTCGACGGCGCATTCGGCAACCTTCTTCGCGGCCCAATGCTGGAGCGCAGGCTTGGGAAGCATCCCGACAACTGAGGTGACGCCGGGATGTTCGCCGCCGTCCCACAGGTACAGGCGGGAGTCGTTTCGTTTAACGGTCGGGATCTTCGGCATGGTTATTCCTGTCCTTCCGCGAACATGTCGGGCAACTCGAATTCCTGCGTGGGTTCCCTGATGGATTCGAACTCGGTGAACGAATCGATCAGGTCGGTGATGTCCCGCTCTTCCATCCCCAAGCCACGAAGCGCGTTGAGAACTGCCTCTGAGGGGACGCCGTTGTAGGCCGGGTTCGGCATTTCGATTGCCATCATCCGATCCTGTTCGTCGATGATGGGACGAACGCCGCCCTCTAACTCTCCAATCCGGTCGGCCTTCATGGCAATCGCCATGACGTTTCGCCAGATGGGTTCGCCGGGGGCGCACACCCAGTCGGGCATGTAGAAGATGAGGTCTCCGTCGGTGAGGATCTCGGTCATGTCGTTATCGCTTTCTGTTAGGTGTTCTGATTGTACTTGGCGGGTGAGACAGTTGAGCCCCCCGAGGTCGACTTGGGTATCGATTCAGTGACAGAGGGGCTCAACAATCCCACTAGCGCTCATAGGTTGGGTACCGAGGCAGCATTGGCTAGTGAGATTACTGAACCCCCCGGCGGACGTTGTCTGGGTATCGCGCCGACAATGGCCGGAGAGGCTCAATAATCTCACCGGCGCGGCTGCCATGGGTTTCGGCCGATCGCTGGCTGGTGAGATTACTGAACCCCCCGGAAACGCTATGGGTGTCGACGCCAGTTAGGAGGGGCTCAACAATCCCACCAGCGAATTCCGTTTGGATATCGCGGCTGCCTTTGGCTAGTGAGATTACTGAACCCCCCAGTCGTAACAACGAGTGGATATCGATCCATCTTCGGACCGGGGGATTCCCCCCGCACCAGCGAAAGTCCTTTTGGGTATCGTGCCAAAGATGGCTGGTGGGGGGTAGTTGAACCCCCCCGACGGACACACCCTTACATGTATTCGGAAGGGGCTATGCCGAAGGGGTTCGGATCGGTTAGGCAGCGAGCAGGACCGTGTCAATCTCTGTGATCCCGTCTTCTGCAAGGTCGGCTTTCGCCGCAATCCAGAGATCCTTGAGGATTTCCTTGGAGACCTTGCGAAGCGTCGCGTTTTGCCTATGGATAGGGGTCCACTCGGGACGTGTCGTCTCGTAGCGGGCCTTCGTTTCGTCGAACACGTCGCGGTACGGGGAGCGTGCCTTGACGACGCCGTTCTTGTCGGGGTTGCCCGTCAAGAGGATGCAGTTTTTCGACATCAGGTAGACGATCGTCTTGGCGCGACGGCTGCCACACCGAAAAAGGTCTTCCTGTGTCATGTCGCTCCGGGGCTTGTCCGCAGCGTCGCCGTAGCCGCAGTACCGCCAGAGTTGACCCGGGGTCCGCAGGAACGGCTCATCTGCAACGAGGACGCGTTTCGGATCGGCGTCGGTGCCCTTGGCGTCGGGTCGTTCCTCCCAATGTGAGGGGAGAGCGATGACAGGGTGACCGATTTCGCCTAGGAGGCGGGCAGTCAACTTGTCGCCGATGCCGGGAGCGTCAAGGAACGCCTGCATGTGCGGGCCAACGATCTTCCGCATGGCGGAAGTGAGTTGCTTGATGTACTGCTCCTCAGTGGCGGCGAGTAGCGCACTCGCTGGCCCGGGGATGAACTCGCAGTCGTCGTCGTTGCCACGCAAGAAGGCGCCGGTGCGGTTTGAAGCACGGATACGCGTCTGCATGATGTCGTCAAGGTCGCGGGCCTCTAGGCGCAGCGTCCGGTATTGCTCGTTGATGGTGTCGATGTTCATGTGCTTACTCTGTCTTTCTGTTTTGGGTGTCGTTTATTGGAAAAACCCGGCGCAGGTCCCATGGGTATCGTAAAACCGGTGGCCGGGGTAGAACTCAGGGAGAGGGGCGGCCCTTGTTTGGGTGTCGAATGGGGTTTGGCCCCTCCCCCAAAAGGGGTTAGACCAGATCGTTGACGCAGGACGCCCCACTGACGAGGATCATGTTGATCCACTCTGCGTGGTCGTCGATGTGCTGCTGGTTTGCGTCGACATTCTTCTGGAACATGGCGATCATCTCCTGATGCTGTTCGACGTTCAGGTTCCCGATGCAGACGTAGCCGTAGCCTTCGAACTTGTACATCTTGGACAGAACCTTCCTGTCTAGGATGCCGGGAGACTGGACCTGCTCCGTCTCCCCTGTCGGCATGAACGTGGCGGGACCGTTGGATGTCGCGTCGTTGTCTGTGGGGACCTGCTCCAAGATCGGGTAGGTGGTGGGGCCACCGAATCCATCGACGCGCTCTGCGGCCGCGATGCGGATCTTGCGGGAGTAGACGGACTTGCGGTGGCTGATCCAGTTTGCGACAGCGGGGGTGAGGAATGTGACGAGTGCTTCTGCGTCGCCCTGCCTTACTCCTGCACGGATGAAGTCGGCGATGTAATCAACGATTTCCTCGTTGACCTC
>Ga0302120_10000748_pt1 | contig 15016 bp, 9 predicted proteins | sample AG5_Bottom_MG_FD_203118 | JGI IMG/M metagenome (GOLD analysis project Ga0302120, IMG submission 203118) | Marine microbial communities from Western Arctic Ocean, Canada - AG5_Bottom | ecosystem: Environmental > Aquatic > Marine > Oceanic | place: Canada: Western Arctic Ocean | collected 2017-10-01 | reverse complement strand
CAGGAAGCCCCCTATTTCAAAGCTAAAGTTGAGCCTTATGGTGAAAAACAAGCTATCCCTACCGACAACCGTTTTCAAGCGCTGATTGGATCACTTAAGGATCTAGCATTACAGATAATCAAACAATCTCCTATCATTCCTACGGAAGCTGCATTTGCCATCAAGAATATTGACAACCCATCGTTCCTGGTGAACTTCACCTCGTCCAATATGAATGCAGATGTAGAGGCGAAGCAGGAGCTTCTTGAACTTGAAGACCTCTCAGAACGCGCTACAGTATTGCTTGGTCATCTGACGGAGGAATTACAGATGCTGGAACTAAAGAACGACATACAGTCCAAGGTCAAAGTAGACATCGACAAACAGCAGAAGGAGTTTTTCCTTCACCAGCAGATGAAGCAGATTCAGGAAGAGTTGGGAGGGAATCCAATTGAGCAGGAGATTGAGGAGATGCGCAAAAGAGGCATTTCCAAGAAATGGAGCAAAGAAGTAGCAAAAGTTTTTGCAAAAGAATTAGGCAAGATACAACGGATGAACCCTGCCGTTGGAGAGTATGGCGTTCAGATGAACTATTTGGAGACGCTGCTGGACCTTCCCTGGGAAGAATATACTCAAGACAATTTTGACATAAACCGTGCAGAAAAAATTCTTAATAAAGATCACTATGGTCTTGAAAAGGTGAAAGACCGTATTCTGGAGCATTTGGCTGTGCTTAAATTGAAGGGGGACCTCAAATCTCCCATACTTTGCTTCTTAGGCCCTCCTGGTGTAGGAAAGACTTCGTTGGGTAGGTCAATTGCCCGTGCCCTGGGACGGAAGTATATCAGAATGTCATTGGGTGGACTGCGTGATGAAGCTGAGATTCGCGGACACAGGAAGACATATATAGGAGCTTTACCAGGACGAATTCTACAGAACATTAAGAAAGCAAAATCCTCTAACCCAGTTTTTGTATTAGACGAGATTGACAAAGTAGGATCAGATTTTCATGGTGACCCATCCTCAGCACTATTAGAGGTTTTAGATCCCGAGCAAAACAATGCATTCTATGACAACTACGTTGAAATAGACTATGATCTCTCAAAGGTAATGTTCATAGCAACTGCCAATAGCATGGCTAGTGTGCAACCGGCACTAAGGGACAGGATGGAAATAATCGACATTGGAGGGTATATTGTAGAAGAGAAGATTGAGATTGCCAAGAAATACCTGGTGCCTAAGCAACTTAAGAACCACGGCCTTAAAAGGACTCAGCTGCGTTTCAGCAAGGCGCTATTGGAATGCCTGGTCACAGACTACACCCGAGAATCAGGGGTTAGGGCACTTGAAAAGCGGATTGCAAAGATCATTCGGCACGTTGCCAAAAAGATTACTATGAACAGGAAGCACGATCCAAAAATGGCGGTAACACAGCTGGAAAAGATTCTGGGCCCTGCAATGACCAAGGAAAAATACCAGACCAATGGACATGCTGGCGTTGTAACCGGTTTGGCGTGGACTTCTGTAGGTGGAGAAATCCTCTTTGTTGAAGTCAGCCTAAGCAAGGGAAAAGGAAAGCTCACCCTAACGGGGAATCTAGGGGATGTAATGAAGGAATCAGCAACCATTGCTTTAGAGTACCTTAAGGCACATAGCGATGATCTGAATCTAGAACCTGCAGTTTTTGACAATTGGAATGTTCACATCCATGTGCCTGAAGGCGCAACGCCAAAAGATGGACCGTCGGCAGGAATCACGATGTTCACTGCCTTAGTTTCAGCATTCACACAGCGCAAAGTGAAACCTAGAATTGCCATGACCGGTGAGCTAACATTGAGAGGAAAAGTATTGCCTGTGGGAGGCATCAAGGAGAAGATACTTGCTGCAAAGAGGGCTGACATCACGGACATTATCCTTTCTGCGGACAATAAGAAAGACATTAAGGAAATCAACAAAGTTTATCTAAAAGGCCTAAAATTCCATTATGTAAAAGACATGATGGATGTATTAAAAGCTGCCTTATTGCAAGAAATGGTCAAAAACCCCGTTAAGATTTGATGCCAATCAAGACGGTATTTGTTTTTCTTCTATTCACCCTGGCTCTTTCTACCCTTAACCAGGGTTCTGCTCAAGCCACAAAAGATGACCTGCTTCAGTTCTCCGGTATTATTGTTACCGGCGATAGCCTTAAACCAGTTCCGTACGCCAACATCCTCATTAAGAACACGCATAGAGGTACTACCAGCGATTTCTTTGGGTACTTTTCTTTCGTTGCGCAGCCAGGAGATACGATCGTCTTCTCACATATTGGATTTAGACGGAATCACTTTATTATTCCCGACAGCCTCTCAACAAATCGCTACTCACTGATACAAGTGCTGATCACAGATACGGTTTTGTTGTCTGAAACATATATTTACCCCTGGCCAACAAAAGAGCAGTTCAAGATGGCATTCATGAATCTGAACATCCCGGATGATGATTTAGAGCGTGCCAGGAAAAACCTTCAGCTCATGGAAATGCACGAACGGTTTAAGAGCATGGGAATGGACGGCAGCCAAAATTTCAAAAACTACATGCAGGAACAGACAAGCCGTCTATACTATGCGGGCCAGTATCCTCCAACAAACCTCCTCAACCCTATAGCATGGTCCAAGTTCATAGAAGCATGGAAGAATGGAGAGCTGGCAATTGAGAAATAGCACTTGCCATTCAGGGTTGCTGTAATTTGCGGAGAGTTTTTATCCCCTAAAATCGGCAAACAGATTTCTGCAATTGTTCACCAGTGTTTCAAGCTCTTTATATTTCCATTCGTACATTCGCAGTAATTCACATTTGTGATCAGCAATATAAGCCCCGGCACATCGTTTATCTACCTCATGATACCCACCCTATTACATCGCATAACCTACTTATCAATTTTGTTGGTAAGCACCATAGTTTGCATGGGGCAAGATATGGCCACCGTATCAGGCAAGCTCAAAGGAGCTGACGGAAAACCGGCGGAAGCAGTTGCCATATCGGTGATCGGCATGGCAGGAGGTGGAAGCTCGGATCAGTCAGGACAATACGAACTTAAAGTTCCTGCTGGTGAAGAGATTACCCTGGTGTATTCTCACATAAGCTTCCAAACCGTAAAGCTCCTCTTAACACTTACTCCCGGGCAGGTGCTCAACCTTGATCATAAACTAAAACCTTCGTCCACTACCCTAGATAAGGTAGTTGTTGAGGACAAGAGAACAAGAACCTCTACCCTAGTAAGAATTGATCCTAAGATTGTCGCCATTCTACCTTCAGCTACAGGGGGCGTTGAAGCAATGGTAAAGACCATGCCTGGTGTGGTCAGCAATAACGAGCTGAGCTCTCAGTATTCTGTTAGAGGGGGAAACTATGATGAGAACCTGGTCTATGTAAATGATGTGCAGATATACCGGCCATTCCTGGTAAGGTCAGGCCAGCAGGAGGGGTTGAGCTTCATCAACTCAGATATGGTCGAATCAATATTGTTCTCGGCTGGCGGGTTCGATGCCAAGTATGGAGACAAGATGTCCTCCGTTCTGGATATCAGATACCGGGTTCCCAGGGCATCTGCCGGTACTGCCTCACTGAGCTTATTGGGTGGCTCTTTGCACCTGGAAGGTACATCTCCAGGTTACCGTTTAAGCTATCAGGTTGGAATACGACAGAAATCCACGCGGTATTTATTAAATTCGCTTAACACAGCAGGTGATTACCGCCCTTCATTTACAGATATCCAAACCCACCTGACCTACGACCTAACCCCTAAGTCGGAGATAAGCTTTATTGGCAACTATGCCCGGAACAAGTACCTATTCGTACCTCAAAACCGGGAAACCAAGTTTGGCACGGTGAACGAGGCGCTACAGCTCACCATTTATTTTGACGGGCAGGAGGTTGATGCCTATGAGACTTTTCAGGGTGCTCTTACTTCTACCCTAAAGCCCAATGACAACTTGCAGTTAAAATTTATTGCTGCAGGATTCCGCTCTCTTGAATCCGAAACCTTTGACATCCAGGGCCAATACTGGCTGGATGAATTGGAGAAAGATATTGGGAAAGCGGAGTTTGGTGAAGCCAAACTCAACCGGGGTGTGGGCACCTATCTCACCCATGCAAGAAATTACCTCGATGCCACCGTGGTGAGCCTTGCACATAAGGGATATCTTAATAAAGAACAATCTTTCTTTCAATGGGGCATTAAGGCACAGCACGAAGAAATTTCTGACCAGCTGAGCGAATGGAACATGATTGATTCTGCGGGCTTTGCACTGCCCAAAACAGGTGATTCTGTTGGATATTCTGCACCCTCTGTACAACCACATCAATCTCTGGAAATACTGGATGTTTTGAAAACCAACATTTCCACAAAGTCTAACCGTGTGATGGGCTTCATTCAAAACAACTGGGATTGGAAGTCGTCTGATTCAGTTGAATATACCCTCAATGCAGGTATGCGATTGAACTACTGGGACCTCAACAACCAGCTACTGTGGAGCCCACGCGCATCCTTCTCATTAGACCCTAACTGGAAAAAAGATGTAATATTCAGAATAGCTGCTGGCGTGTATTATCAGCCCCCGTTTTACCGGGAATTAAGAGACCTGAATGGGGTGATCCACACAGATCTCAAAGCGCAACAATCCATTCACCTGGTAGTGGGCAGCGACTATCAATTCAAAGCATGGAGACGGCCGTTTAAGCTGGTTTCCGAGCTGTATTACAAGGATTTAAAGTACCTGATTCCTTATGAAATTGACAATGTCAGGATCCGTTACTATGCCAACAATAACGCCGTTGGCTACGCCACTGGTATTGACCTAAAAGTCAATGGGGAATTTGTAAAAGGTGTCGATTCATGGATTAGCTTATCGGTGATGCAAACCCGCGAAGATATCACGGATGACTATTATTACGAATATTTTAACCAGTCGAACGAAAAAATTATTGCCGGGTACACTGCCGACCAGGTTGTTACTGACAGCGTCCGTCATGAACCAGGCTATATCCCCCGTCCCACAGACCAACGGGTTACTTTCAACATGTTCTTCCAGGATTACTTACCTAAAAATCCAGATTTCAAGATGCACCTCAACATGGTTTATGGAACTGGTATCCCATTCGGGCCTCCGAGCTTTGAGCGGTACAAGGACACCTTGAGAATTCCCGATTACCGAAGAGTGGACATTGGGTTCTCAGCTCAGTTGATCAAACCGGACTCAGAACTAAAAGCGAAAAACCCGCTAAAACACCTGAAATCGATGTGGGTGAGCCTGGAAGTGTTCAATCTACTAGGAATCAATAATACCATCTCTTACCTCTGGATAAGAGATGTGACCAACCGGCAATACGCGGTCCCCAATTTCCTGTCATTCAGGCTGATCAATTTAAAGCTTGTAACCAAGTTCTAATATCACTTTTTGTTTCCCCTATAATTCATAATTTTGCCGGTAATATCAGGAGGCAACCAATCTAATACATTACAACACCAACCGTGAGCAGAAAACACAAAGAACTCCCTCAATTGATGAATGTCCCAGTGGCTGATATCAACTCCAAGGGGAAGGCCGTAGCCAAATCCGAGAACCTGGTTATTTTCGTGGATCATGCTGTGCCCGGTGACATAATAGACATCCAGGTCACGAAGAAGAAAAAGAACTACTCTCAGGGAAGGGTGATCAAGGTCCAAAAAGAGTCTGCAGACAGAGTAGAACCCTTCTGCAAGCACTTTGGCACGTGTGGCGGATGCAAGTGGCAAAACCTGGATTACCAAGCCCAGCTTAAATACAAAGCATCATGGATCGTGCAAAACTTCAGGAAAATAGGGGGAATTGAAGTCCCGGAGATATTGCCTATCCTTGGTTCAGAACTTACCCGGCACTACCGCAATAAGCTGGAGTTCACTTTCTCAAATAAAAAATGGCTTACCCAAACTCAGATGGAACACCTAAAAGCAGACTCACTGCCAGAGGATCATGAACAGAATGGCCTCGGCCTACATTTGCCTGGAATGTTTGACAAGGTACTGGACCTGGAGGAGTGCTTTTTACAACGAGAACCATCAGATGCGATACGTTTATCTATTAGAGAGTTTGCGTTAAAGCACAAGCTGGCTTTTTTTGATATTCGTGAACAACGGGGACTCCTGCGCACACTGATAATTCGCACCTCAACCACAGGAGACGTTATGGTCATACTCGCCTTCTACAAGAAAGACACCAACAATATCAACGCCTTGATGGAGCATCTTGCAACCGAATTTCCAGAGATAACTTCATTGATGTACGTGATTAACTCAAAGAAGAATGACACGATAACAGATCTCAAGATCCTTCCTTATACCGGTAAAGACCACATTATCGAAGAGATAGATGGTCTTAAGTTTAAGATAGGGCCTAAGACCTTTTTTCAGACAAATAGTGAGCAAACAGCTGTACTCTATAAAGTGATCAAAGATTTCGCTGAGCTCAAGAAGAAGGAAGTGGTTTATGACCTCTACACTGGTAGCGGAACGATTGCCAATTATCTGGCAAGTTCAGCAAAGAAAATAATTGGTTTGGAATACATACCAGAAAGCATCGAAAACGCAAAAGAAAATGCTGTGCTTAATGGCATTGAAAATACCCATTTTCATGCCGGTGATATAAAGGACCTGATGGATGATGATTTTATCAAAGAAAACGGATCGCCTGACGTGGTTATAACGGATCCCCCGCGGTCTGGCATGCATGGAGATGTAGTTAAGAAAATAGCTGAGATCAAGCCAAATAGGATTGTTTATGTGAGCTGCGATTCAGCCACACAGGCAAGAGATATTGCATTACTAGAGGATTATAAGGTGGCCAGAATACAGCCCGTAGATATGTTCCCGCATACTTCGCACGTAGAAAATGTCGCTCTTTTAGTACGTGTATAGCCTAAGAGCAAATGTAAGTACATAAGAGACAATCACCAGTATTGAGTAGGTTAAGGTGAGTCCCAAGAACTTCATTCTTGTTTTCCAATAGTTCTAGGTTGAACACTCGACGCAGGGCAATATCATCTTACAAAAATTCCATTAAATAATGTCTTATTATCCATTTACCCATCTAAATTTCTATACTTTTAACAGTTCAAATTCCAGAAACAGATAACGATGAAAAAAATCACACTAATATTAGCTTTTATAGCCTTAGGAACAACAATCAAAGCCCAAAACAACATTGAATTAACTGGTACATATGGCTTGTCTGTAAATGGTTCAATTGATAATTATTATGGCCAAGTAGACATGGAAGATGCAGCGACATATGGCGGTAATTTAAGTGTGGAAGTAAAAGATTTAACATGGGTAGAATTTACTTATAATAGATCTGAAACTCAGTTTGCGGGAATTTTATATAAAGTTTTATTTAATGAATATATTAGTGGCAATATGGTAATGGAAAATTACCAAATTGGTGGTGTAAGGGAATTTAAAGATGGAAAAGTAAAACCTTTTTCTTTCTTTAAGTTAGGAGGAGCTAGGTATTATGGCGAAGGTAAAAATAGGTTTGATTCGTGGAGATTTTCTGCTAATTTAGGGTTAGGTGCGAAAATATTTTTTAATGATATAATTGGTATCAGATTACAAACTAGTTTATTAATGCCTATGACGATTGACGGTGTTGGTATTTATGTCGGAGCTGGTTCTGGCGGAGTTTCTTCAGGAGGAGGAGCGACTTTCTATGTACCGATTGTGCACTGGGATTTATCTGGAGGTTTAATCTTTAGAATTTCAAACTAAATCCATTATTCCATTAACAGCTCTATTGTCATAAAAAATATACTCTTACTTGCACTTCCAATTATTTCTTTAAAACGGCACTAAGAGCGAGGAGCAAATGTGTGAAATTGCACTGAAAGGCTCGGGGCAATATCTCAATATTGAAAGTTACACTGATGCCTGAGTGAATCTTGCAAAAGGCATCCAGCACTAAAGACTGAGAGGGCCTATTGTAAGATCATATTCTGAGAAAGAGAAAGTCCCGAACTGCGTACGATCACGTTATAAACGCCACGGGCCCATTTAGAGACATCCAGTGGCATTCCATCCCTGCTGAGATCAACAGACTCCCGAATCACTATCCGTCCAGACTCATCTACGATCTCCAGATCATAAACAGGATTCCCGGCAAGTCCTTCTACCTTTATTAGCACCTTTCCTTTACCTGGGTTAGGGTAAATATATAACTGAGCAGCGTCCAATTCGATATCCCGCATAGTCAGGGGGGTTGGACTGACATCTATGTAGGCCACATCACTGTGCTGTATCCCGGCCAGCACGCAGAGATTGGCAACCACTGCCTTTACGTTGTTGCCCATAAAATCAAAGTTCAGGCTGTCCAAAACATCATTGGGTGTGTGGTAGTTGATATTCCTGAAGTTGGCGCCATCAGTCAACATTAGCGCCTCGATACCCGCATCCCAAAAGTGGGCGTGATCACTTCTTCTCAGGTCAACTGTTGCAGCACCGTTACCAGGGGCAATTAAGCTGATCACCCTTAGCTCCGGAACATAGACCCTGGAGATGCTATCGTATTGACCCTTGAGCCAGATGGCACTGTCGCTGCCTACATTGGTGATGAAGTCGCCCGCCCCGTTATGCGCCGCGAGTGAGTCCGCTGCATCTGGGAATATGATGTCAAAACCAGTAGGGAGCTGCTGGGAGTTGGGACGTTCCGAATAATAGCCGATCATCTCGTAGTTAAACACCCCAGCTATCTCTTCCCAGGGCCTTATGCCCCCGTTGTACACATAGTTATAGCTACCAACCAATCCATCTTCCTCCATGTCAAAGCCTATAAAACGGATACTATTCCTAAAATTATAAGGCGTCAGGATCCTTGCTACTTCCAGAAAGCCCACCACTCCTGAACCATTGTCATCAGCCCCCGGCCCTGCTGGTACTCCATCATAGTGTGCGTCGTTGATGAAAACAACACTGTCCTCTACTACCCCCGGCTTGCGACCTATCACGTTGTACCCACTATCACCGGTGAAGAAGAAGGGTTGGGTATTAACCTCAAAACCAAACGCATTAAAACGAGCTGTGATGCTATCCTTGGTAGCCATTAGAAGGGGCAGACCGGTATTGTGATCCCTCACCCCCGCTGACATCCACTGGAGATCCTGGTACAGGTTCATAGTATCAACCTGATCAACGATCGATTGTATATCTACCTGGTAGCGATCATCAGCGGTGACCCGCACCTGATAATCCAGGATGTTAGGGTGTGAAATGCCATAATCCCAGACAATCTCCTTACCTACCCCTGCAGTAACAGGATAACCAACATCTCCGGTTACACCAGCAGTGCTTACCGAGAAAACAGTATCGTTTGACGAAATGCCAAAAAATATTTCGACATCTTCCCCTTCGTTATCAGCAACGTCATAGTACACATGCAACACGTTGTTCGACACATCAGCCCAAGCGTAAAGGCCGGAAATGACCGGTTCCAGATTTTGGGAATAGGTACGCGCCACCGGCAGCAGCAATAGCAGTATGGTTAAATATGTTAAGCTCCTCATCTCATTCCAGCTAGTAGAATACTAAAGATAGCAAAATTGCTCTTAACCAAGGGCTACCAGCCCTCCGTAGCTTTCTCCGTTTTTGCCATTGCGGTCTTGAGCAGGTTGATAAATTTTCGGATCTCCTCATCCACCTGGACCAGGTACGACGCGGTGATATAGCTGTATTGCCTGGTATTGGCATCGATCCACTGTTCTATTCCCTGGTATGATGTGGCTTTGTAGTTAATATCGGTCACCTCATACCGATACATCCCCTCCTTAAGCTCCACGACCAATGTGTACTCAATCGTATGTGCCCGGGTTTCGGTGCCTTTTTTGGGGTCCGTATAAAAAATGTAGAAGCGCGCTTTGGCTTTCAACCTGCCCTTATCCTTCTCCTTCTCCCTAATTACATCACGTGGGTTCTTGTAATACTTTGTTGCCCAGGATAGGGCCTTCTCATAAAGTACGTCCTTTGAACCCTGCTGTTGCATCACTTCCTGATAAATGACCTTCTTTGTTTTGTCATCAATCTTAAAATCCGGGATTTCAACCACGGGGTCCTTCTTTTTTTGAGCATGGCCAGTACACACGGCAAAAAGCAGTACAATTACTAATAAAGAGATCTTTAGGAGAGTTTGCATAAGTTGTAATTGTAGATATTAGAGGCCCTAAATTACTTTTATTTGGAGACTATTTATCTGTCGTCGACAATGCTAAACGGGACAAAATTTATCCATGCGCCTTTCCATGTCGATCACCACCGCAGTCTTGAAGTCCTGCCCCCCCTTGGCGTGCATTTCCTGAATGTAATTCCCGATATCCAGTTTCTCTGCTTTCATCCTGATCTCACGAAATATCTTTGGTATCCACTGCCCGGGTTTCTGCACGTGATGCAGTCCACCGCTGTATAGGATCACCATTTTACCGTGATTTACAATTTCCAGGATGTCTGCTATCCCTCCCCTGACGGTCATGGGATTGCCGCTCTTGTCAAGGCCCGTCGCTCTTTTCATCCGGCCTTCTGGAAGGATGATCACCAATGAGTCCTCATCGATCTCATTCATAAACCTGTCCCAGGTGTCATCGCGTTTTCGTGAAATAGGAACCAATTTAGGACTGAAGAGTTTGAGAATTGGTCCGATAATGGGTCTGTTGATGGTTACATCAGCTGCGGGAATAACGATCCTTCCTGCTGCATTGTACAATAGGCGCCAGGGCACTGCGCCCAAAAATAATCCCTCATACAAACTTGTATGATTGAGGAAAACAATCAGTCGAACATCGTCCCAGGGATCTTCGGTGTGCTCGTGTATCCAATTGTTCTCCACCCAATAAAAAAATCGGGACCAGAACTTGATCCAGGCCAGTACGAGCAGATTAAAATACCTCCTAAAGAATAAACCCATTGAGACCAAGATGGAGCCTGAGACCCCTGGCTAAAAGTACGAATTCCTATGGGCTCTTTTACGTTGGATCAAACAGCGAGCTTCACACCTCCCCTGAAATTGTATATTATGGGGTGACAGATTGGTTCAGTATGCGGTTCAATGCGGCAAGGTACTCGGGATTTTCATTGATGCCATTGTGGCCAAGTTCTTTCAATGCAATAAAGACATCTGTAGATTTAAGCAGTTACCCCCAGGCCAATGTTCCTGAATCGTTTCATTGCATAAAATACCTCAGCCCAATTCCAAGGTCAATCCTCGACACATTGTTGTACGATGAATAGTCCAGGTCTACTTGTTGCACCACACCTCCCTGCTCAACCTGCAATGATCTAATCATTCCTACTGTTAACCCAAAACAGATACCCAGGTAGAACCCACCTTCCAGCTGAAAATCCAGGCCAAGGTCCCCAGAAAAACCTAATGTAGAACCTGTAATCCTGAGCTTTTCAATAACACGAGCATCATCCACATAGGTAATGATACCCAGGGAAAGATTTGAAACCAGGTGGGCACCACCTCTGGGCAAGGTCTGCCTTATCCCTAACGAAGGACCGATAAATTGCATCGTAATATTATCCTCCATCGAGCCATAAGTCACCGTTCCCGACGAATCAATAACATAAATATTGTTGAGCTGATTCTTAGTATTAAAAAAGGTGTACTTCAACCCAAAACCTATCCGTTTGTTTACGTAATATGTAACGTCTACACCGAGGTGATTTCCTGATTTTAGCTCCTCTGTATAGGGGATAAAATCTGCAGGAATGTTATTAGAAGTCTTTCCAATGAGATTGCTCAATCCTATTCCAATACTGGCCCTGAACCTGGGAGGATTCAAAATATTATCAACCGGCGTCGGCTCTTCCCATTCATTTTTATAATCCACTGCATAATGGGCAATCATGTTTCGAGGCAGCACCGCCTTACTCTCCACGCTGTCCGTGAGCACAGTAATATGCACCATGTTGTGCATTATGTGTGTGATGTGACATTCAAGGGAATCGCCACCGGTGGTCACGATAAGATCCTGTGCCTGTGCAAGCAGCTGACACGATAAAACAGCAATCAATATGACGATTCTCCTGACCATGAACAAGTATGATAGGTACTATCAAGTCTAATAATAATAACACATAAATGGAAGCAACATGTAATAAATTAATCAAAGTGCCTGAGTATCCCCATTCATACCATCAGTCAGATTACTGTCAAACCAAGATAGATGGTGAATTAGTACGAAAAGTGTTATGATTCGTTACAAAAAGAAGGCAGTAATACAGATGTATCCCTGTTTAATTGAGCTCTGCTAACCCTTGTTCTGCCTCGGTGATCGGTTTTCTTAGAACAATTTTGTTGTCGAACACGTCAAGTACCAGATTGGCACCTTTCTCTACCTGTCCGGATAAAAGCTGCCTTGACAGCTCATTGAGCACGGACTTTTGAATTACCCTTTTTACAGGGCGTGCGCCGTATTGTGGATCGTAACCCATATCGGTCATCCATTCAATTACTTCATTAGAGGCCGTAAGACGGATCTTCTCTTTTAGCATTTTCTTAATCACCTCTGCTAACTGTAACCTCACGATCTGCTTCACCTCTTTTCGACTTAACGGAGCAAACATTATGATTTCATCAATTCTATTTAAAAACTCAGGCCGTATGGTGTGGCGTAACATATTATTGACCTCAGTCTTAGTTTTATCCAGTACTTCCTCTCTATTAGCCGTGGTAAGTTTTTCGAAATTCCCATTGATGATCTCAGATCCTAAATTGGATGTCATAATGATAATGGCATTCGTGAAGTCAGCTGTGCGCCCTTTGTTGTCCGTGAGCCTCCCTTCATCCAATACCTGCAGCAAGGTATTAAACACCGTGGGATGCGCTTTTTCAATTTCGTCCAGAAGCACTACGGAATAGGGCTTTCTGCGGACCGCCTCAGTAAGCTGCCCCCCCTCATCATATCCGACATATCCCGGAGGGGCTCCTACTAAACGCGCTACGGAATGCTGTTCCTGGTATTCGCTCATATCGATTCGCGTAATACTCTCATCTGTATTAAACAGGAATTCCGCCAGTGCCTTAGCCAGCTCCGTCTTTCCTACACCGGTAGGCCCCAGGAAAATAAATGAACCTATCGGCCTGTTGTGATCCTGCAATCCTGCCCTGCTTCTTCGCACTGCATCTGCGACATATTCTATGGCCTCATCCTGACCAACCACTCGTTTGTGCAGCTCCTTCTCCAGGTTGAGGAGTTTCTCCTTATCACTTTGCAGCATTCTGGTTACGGGTACTCCCGTCCACCGGGAAACAACCCCGGCAATATCCTCAGCATCTACCTCTTCTTTAATCATATAAGAATCGCTCGCCTGCATCTCCTTCAGCTTCTTGCTGTATTTTTCTACCACCTTCTCAGCTTCTTTAATTTTGCCATAGCGCAGTTCAGCTACCTTTTCGTAGTTTCCATTCCGCTCTTCCTGGTCCGCTTCAAATTTCAGGTTCTCAATGTCCTCTTTGGCCTGCTGCATCCCTTCAACCACTTCTTTCTCACTCTCCCATTGTGCTTTTAGGTCAGCGCGCTCATCTGATAAGTTGGCTATTTGCTCTGCGAGGTCGGCAAGTTTCTTCTTGTCCTTCTCCCGCTTGATCGCTTCACTCTCAATTTCCAGCTGCCGGATCTTGCGCTCTACTTCATCCAGCTCGATTGGCATGGAGTTGATCTCCATTCTCAGTTTTGAGGCCGCCTCGTCCATCAGGTCAATGGCCTTGTCTGGCAGGTGCCTGTCAGTGATATAGCGCTGTGATAATTCCACGGCACTTATGATCGCCTCGTCTTTGATCCTCACCTTATGATGGGTCTCGTATTTTTCTTTCAAGCCACGTAAAATCGATATTGCATCTTCCGCATTGGGCTCGTCGATCATCACTTTTTGAAAGCGCCTTTCAAGGGCTTTGTCTTTCTCCACATATTTTTGGTACTCATTAAGTGTTGTCGCACCCACTGCCCTGAGGTCCCCTCTTGCCAGGGCCGGCTTGAGAATGTTAGCAGCATCCATGGCTCCTTCACCACCGCTGCCTGCTCCAACAAGTGTGTGGATCTCATCAATGAAGAGAATGATCTCCCCTTCCGCTCCAATTACTTCCTTGATCACAGCCTTCAGCCGCTCTTCAAATTCCCCCTTAAACTTGGCTCCGGCTATCAATGCCCCCATATCAAGGGAGTAGATTTGCTTGGAGATTAGATTCTCCGGGATGTCACCATTGATGATCCTATGTGCCAGGCCTTCTGCAATCGCGGTCTTGCCAACACCTGGCTCACCGATCAACACTGGATTGTTTTTCGTCCTGCGCGACAGGATCTGCAGAACACGCCTGATCTCCTCGTCCCGGCCTATCACAGGATCAAGCTTGCCATTCTTAGCCAGCTCGTTCAGGTTGATTGCATATTTATCCAATGAGTTATAGGTCTCTTCTGAAGACTGTGAGGTAACATTGCTCCCCTTTCTCAGCTCCTGGATTGCCGCCGCCAGATCCTTTTCATTGATATTGTTATCCTTCATTAAGTTAGAAGCATCATCACTACCACTCAACATGGATAATAGGAGGTGCTCGATAGAGACGTAGTCGTCCTTCATCTGTTTAGCGAGAGTTGATGCTCCCTGTACAGTCGCCGTTGCACTTTGTGAAAGAAATTGTCCTCCACCTCCTGAAACCTTGGCATACGACTCCAGGATCTTGTCCAGGGTCTTAGTAAACACATTCACATTCACCCCCAGTTTCTTCAATAGGAAAGGCGTTACGTTCTCATCTACCAAAAGTATCCCCTTCAGTATGTGCGCGTTCTCTATTGCCTGTTGCTGGAAGCCCAAAGCGAGCTCATGGGCCTTTTGTACGGCCTCCTGGGACTTCAATGTAAAGTTATTTAAGTTCATCTGCATATATCAAGATATTCGTTCAGCAACTACGCATCAAAGCGTTTGCCATGCGGGTATTTGATGAAATTCGAGAAATATTGTCAGACTAACGCCCAATAAATA
>Ga0302120_10000744_pt1 | contig 15050 bp, 5 predicted proteins | sample AG5_Bottom_MG_FD_203118 | JGI IMG/M metagenome (GOLD analysis project Ga0302120, IMG submission 203118) | Marine microbial communities from Western Arctic Ocean, Canada - AG5_Bottom | ecosystem: Environmental > Aquatic > Marine > Oceanic | place: Canada: Western Arctic Ocean | collected 2017-10-01 | reverse complement strand
AATACAGCCAGAACGAGTTCGTGTCCAAGGAGTTCGTGCAGGAGAACCTGGACGGGCTCACCGATGTGGCCAGGGAACAGGCAAGGATCGACACGGAGAAGTTCCGTGCCATGGCCCTGGCGAAACTGCTTCAGGGTTTGGAACAGGGAGCGATCCCCGATTCGGCCCTGGTGGAAATCGCCCGGGCCCGTTTGCAGGGCGAGGAACTGTTCGATCTGTTTGAGCGGTGGGTAGTGAAACCACAGGAGGAACAGATGGCTCAGATGCTTCCGTCGATGGCAGGGCCGGGTCTCCAGGCAGGAGCCCCGATGGGTCCAGGTGGTCCGGGCGGTGGTCCTGGTGGTCCCGGTGGTCCTGGTGGTCCGCCACAACTGGGGCCTGGTCCACCGCAACCACCGGAAGGATCGAACCTCCTCGCCCGCATGGGCGTACCGGCAGGTCCGGGCGGAATGATCGGGGCAGAAGTCCGTGGCTGATCCCACCTCTCTTGACAAGACGCCGACTCAGAATATGTCGCTCAATAAACCAGCGGGCGGCACATACGGTGAGAAGGCTGAAGTTGACCGGCTGAAGAAAGAGTTGCCGACCAGTGGGGGCCCCATGGGTCCTGGTGGACCTCAGCAGGCTCCTCCGCAGCCCCGCCCCCGTGCCGCACGCCCTGTGCCCGCCTCCATTGCGCCACCGACTCCGGCAGGACCGACGGGGGTGCCTGATGCTCTCATGCACCCCGGGTCCCGCCCGATGTCTACCGGTCAACCAGACGGTCCCGCCCAGCCAGCGGTGGCGAACATTTCCCAGGCACGAATCGCCCTGTTGGATTCTCTCCACTCCAGCCAAGAGGTTTCTCCTGAAACCCGGGAATGGGCGGGAATCATGTTGGAGATGATGCTAGATGCCTCACGTTCCTGAGCATCTTGAGGCAGACCCAGTAGAACCTGTCCAGGAACTCCCGGACAGGGAAACACTGCTGGAGACATACGGTCGTGACCCCGTAGAGGGGGTATACAACACGGTTTCCATGTTTATGCCGCCGTGGATGGCAGGCGGAGACACCAGCCAACTCAACTTGGCGGACACCGCCAGGACGATGGTGGAGTTCACCCCCGTGGTCGGGGATTACATGGATCTCCGCCAGGGCACTGACCCCAGCAACGACATGGATCCATTGGAGAGGGGCCTGGCAATCTTCGCAGGCATGGGGTTCGTGGGCGCTGGGGCCCATTTCGGCAGGCAGGCTTACACCGGTCTTCGGGAACACTATAAGCAGCAGGTAGAGGGCATTTACGCCCAGGGCGAAATGGCCCAGGCTGTTGCAAGGATGGAGTTACCTGGCCTGGAGGAGGCCCGACGTGACGAGGTCAGGCGTTTGGCCAAAACTAAAGTGTCCGGCTCGATATATCGGGACAACGAGACACGCTTGGCGTTCGTTCACGGGCTCGCTGCTCAACGGTGGCGGCAGATAGCGGTTGCTCCGACGATGGAAGCGTTGACCGAAGGCCTGTGGGGGGAAACCGGCGAAGTGCAGTATGACAACATCTCTGCCATAGACGCCGAGGCCTACTATGCGCCGGAGGCGACGTTGCGTGGGTACTCCGCAGACGAGATGCGTGCTGGTACCGGCAGCAGGGCAGCGTTCACAGATTTTGTGCTTGGGGTGGGGAGACACATCATTTCTTTGGGGGGGTTTACGCCGGAAAGTTACCAGGGGGCTGGGACAGACCTGGCGGAACTGTACGACCCGATTGCCACACCAATCGAAACGTGGTCGTCGGGAATGGACAAAGACCTCTTTGAGGCTTCCCTGTATGGAATATCCACGTTTGTGCAAGCCATGGACATGGGCCTGCTGGCCGGAAGGGAACTGAAACAGACCGGGGCACTTTTGGACGATGGGGGCCTGTTCAGTTTTGGTTCCACAACCGAAGCCATGGCAACCGCCGCAAAGAGCAGTGCGGTTGCTCAACGCCAGATAGCGCAAATGGCTTCTCTGGTGGGCCGGTATAGCGCCCCGGATATGCAACTAGACCCGACGATGGCCTGGTCGGCTTTCTACGAAACAGAAGACGGGCGCATTATCGGGTCAAGGGAACGCCACGGCCAGTTCCTTCCCACTTCCCGCTATGTGGACGTGGAAGGCAGCCGGATTTTGGACCCGGACGGCCTGGACGACGCCATGTCCAGATTGGATTTGGACACGGTGGTTCCAGAGTTGGCCATGTCCTTGTTGGCACTGATCGACGGCCAGGCCGAAGTCATGGTTCAGCAACGCCACAAGGATGCGGGGAAAGAGTGGTACCCGAAGATGGGCCAGTTGGGCGACAGCATCGCTGAACGGTTCGGCCTCAAACGGCACCAGGTACAGGCAGCCTTGGCCGCTTTCTCTCCACGCAACAAGTGGGACCCGGACAACATCAACCAGGCAATCATGGCCGCAATGGATTTCCACAACAAGGGTGTTGAACTAACCAAGGAACAGAGACTCGCTGTTGTAAACGAAATCCGTGTAGGGGCGGGTTACGCCCCAGTGGCTGAAACCGGTCATCTAGGCATGGGGACCCCACGGTCTAAGGCCTCCGCAATCTTTGAGGGGGAATCCCCGATCAAAGTCCTACGGATGTTGAAGACCCTGTCGTTTATGCACAACGGCTTGTGGCCTACAGGGAACGCTTCAACGAGCCCGTTCGGCATGAGTGTGATAACTGGGGATGTTCACCACTACCGGGCACTAACAGGATTCTTCCATTCTGTAGACGCCCCCTGGTTCGACCAAGCCGACATACCGAAGCAGGCATTCAGTGGGGCGCACGAATACCACTCCAACCTTGGACAGGAAATCATCGGCAGGCTGGTGGCTTCCGGTGAAATCACCTCCACGGAAGGCTCACAGATGGGGGGAATGAGTGGGGGCCTTGAGGTCGGGATGGGGGTCCCGACCATGCACGCAGAAAAAATATATGACGCTGCCGTGAGAGCAACCACCATCGTGGCGGACATGCTTGACATGACCCCTGCGGAACTACAGGCCACGGTTTGGCAACCAATCCAGGAAGCCGGACCAAAAATGGTTCGGGGAAGAACGTCGGTTTGGAATGATTCCATCTTGAAGATCCTGGAAGGGCGCAGCCCCCTGGCTTCTTCGATGATCACCGAACTGGGGGGGTTGGACAGCACCCTGATCGACCCGAACGAGATGATGGTTGATGTGGTCAGGAGCCATTCCCGCAACAAGACAGACAACGCTGAGGGGATCTTTCTCATATCGACACTGAACGGGGTTCGGGCCTACGCAGACCCGACTTTGCCAGGTGTGACGGACATGATGAGAACAGCCCGTCCTATCGACTCCAGACCCGTTGTTATGACCGCCCGCCCCATGAGGGACGTTGCTCCGTCGGCCTCCCCCACTAACCCTGTTCGTTGGATCGCCCGTGAAGCCCGCCGGGTGAGGAGTCTCCCGGCGATGGAACGCCTACTTGCCTCTGATTCTCCTTCCGGCGAGTTCCGCACAATGAGTGAACCGACAACCCATACGTTCCCGGACGTTCACTCTCCTGGCAACTACATGGTGGTTGAAGTGTCCCATGAGAGGGCCAGCGAGGTTTCAGACCTGTTGCAAAGCGGGATGGCACCGTTGGATGTGACCCAGGTGCCGTTGTCGTTCAATGCGTCGACCCCTACCAACGCACCCTTGGGTCGTGCCGAAGTCGAATATCTGATGGGCACCAAGGAAGGAAACAATCCCCTCCTCACCCACAGTTGGGTCACGCTCCCCTACGACCCATCCCTTGGTAGGGCTGTGAAATCCTTGGGGTACGGATATCCGGTCGAATCGTATGTCCAGGATGTGGACGGTTCGTCCCGTCGGACCTACACGGTGTTCGGGATGACAGCCCGACAGGTCCAGAAGGTGGCGCAAGACTTCGGTGTCCAGAGGATGTGGACATCGGAGGGAGAATACGATTTCGCCAACGACCTGTTCATCCCCGTGGAGCAGGGGGTAAGTATGGGTGGTGGCGTAGAGGGAACGCAGATGGGTTTGGTGCTGAATGACAGCACCCTGTCAACAGAGTTCACCGTTGATTACCAGGCCGACGAAGCGGTGCCGTTGGGTGTCGGCCCGACAGCGGAGTCCGGTAAAGGGCAGGGTAGACGAACCCAGTTGATTGTTGAGTTTGGCCCGAACGCCGACCCGGCGCTCACCACTTCGTCATGGGAGGCCATGGAAGCATCAGATGCTGTTCTCAGCGTCGCTGGTTACTGGCATGGCGAGTTGTGGGCCCACCCGGGCAGCACACGGGTAGGCGAATACTCCTACACCGACGGTGATCGGAGGATGACTCATCGGGCACGGCACAGCGACCATCAGACAATCGACCCGAACTACCACACGGTGTGGGTGTCTGGGGCGGAGTCATTACGCATGGACCCCACACACGGTCGGTTGCCAAACACGCAGATTACTCACGACGTGGTCGTCACTGATCGGTTCGGGGACAGCACGGTGGAACTGGATTCCTCAGCGAGGATGACTACCACTCCTGGTCTCCACCTGGAGGTGGACTCTGCGAATATCTTGAAGTCGAAAGTGGAGGGAGAGCAGATCGGGGTGTTGTCTGTGGTCACTAACCCTGAGACACAGATGCCGGTCATAATCGTGGGGGAAGACGCCGCCGTTCTCCAGGGCCACCCGTTGTGGGCTGGCCTTTCCACTGCCGGGAGTCACCCAGCGATATGGCATGTGACTAGCCAGGGTCGAATCAACAAGGTGACCAACGACAGTCTCCCGGTCCCGGAGGGGTACGAGTTCGTTTACGACTTCAGCGACCGGGTCAAAGTGCCAGAGGTGAACTGGGGTGGCCGGGCGACGAAGGGCCAGCGTGAAGCGAGAACGAAAGCAGAACGTAAGAAGTACAAGATGCAGGAGGAGGCCAAAGCATCCGGGGTGTTCCCCCTAAGATCCGACCAGGCGGTGGGCGCAGCATCCACCGACATTGCGGGCCACATAAAGTACGCAGCCACCGGATACCAGCATGATCCGACAAAGTCGTTCAGCATGGGCGTCAAAGAAACCACACAGCCAGAGTTCTCATTGGCGGACCCGGTCCTGTACGACCCGGCAAACATGGCGGAAATCGGAGATGTGTTCCGTGCTATTGAGGTTCTACGCCAGTTCGGCGTGTCCCCCACACAACTCTCCACAGCCATCAAGGGGCATCCCTTGGGGACCGCCATGGATGGCCAAATATCTCCTGTCCCATACGCCTTGTACGCCCAGGCGGGCAAAGACCCCAACATTCGTTACGACGAGTTCGTGAAACGAAAGACAGAGTTGGACAATCTGTTTGTCGACTACAACAACCAGTCGGGGAATCTCCCGGCGTACTGGTATGACGCTCTTGGAGAAGGCCACGGTGGTAGGTATATTTCCAGTTCACAACAAGCCAAGAAGAAGGGGGAAGACCTGGACCTTGGCCGTCAAGAGTTCTTCAGGGCAGCCGCCAAAGAACTGATCCCCGACCTGAGTATCTGGCCTGACGACCCGATTGGCATAATCGCCGGTTACCGCAGTGCGCCGTTCCCCACACAACGAGACATTGTTTTGCAAGGGTTGGGGGCTCTTGGGGCTCTCACGGAACGCCCGGGCCACCCGACCCCTAGCGCCCTCAGGGATCTCCCTGGCGTGGAGAGGTTCCGGGAAGCCCACGGGGGAATGACGTTCCCGGGCGTCGTCCGCCTGTTTGGCACCGTCGGCTTTGGAGCGACAAGCGGCCGGGTCCAAGGCTCAGAGTGGGCTGGTACATACCATCCGCCGTCCTGGCAGCGCATGGTGGCGGGTCGGGCCCAGCACGCCGACCAGCAAATCTATGACAGGATCCGGGATGCTAGGGGCGGCCCGATACCGGGGATGACGACTTGGCCTGCTCACGGCATCCACATAACGGTTGGTTCCATGCACCGTCAGGCCGAAGGCCAGTCGGCTTACGACACGATGTGGCGTATCCGGTGGGGAGACCATTTGGCCAGAATGCAGCGGGGGGCTACGGAAATGTCCCTAGAGATGGCCGGTACCACCTTGACGATGTTCCATGAGTTTGGCCACGCATCCCACGGGGCGGCAGTCCAACTGGATCGTGGGCACCTGGTTCGGGAACAACTGTCCAGGATTATCTCCGACCACGGCGGACCAGCAGCGGTAACCGAACAGTTGAGTACCTACGCTGCGTCCACCTGGATAGAAGTCATTTCGGAATCGTTCGCAATGGTATTCGGCACAGCGGACGCATCACCGATGGCCAACGATGTGGTCGAAATGATGTGGCGCATACTGTACGACATGGATTATGTCCATGCCCTGGAGGCCGAAAGCCGCAAACCGTCGGACCCATTTGCGTCGTCTTTCGGGCCTTCGCCAAGGATCCCGTTCTGGAATCGGAACCTGATGACTTGGGATATGGCCCAACAGGATGATCGGGCCAGGAACTACGAACAGGACGTAGTTGACTTCGGGGTGTCAAAGGGGCGTTACGGGTACCAGGTGTCTCTGTTGGAACACCTCCAACTGGCGGCGAAGAAGGGGAAATACCTAAACATGCCGCTGAAGTCAAAGACCAGTGGTTTGGAGGATGGCTGATGGGTGAGATGAGCATTTGCCATATGTGTAAACATTGGCGGCCCGGCATCGGCAACCCTGACGGTAAGCAGACCTGTGCGGCGTACCCCACGGGGATACCTCAACCTATTTGGGGGGGGACCCAGAACCATTTTCAGCAGGTGCCGGGCGACGGAGGTATTGTGTTTGAGCCCCGACCGGAGATAACCCCCGAGCAGGTTGAGGAGTTCATGCTTGCCCAGGAGGCGATGACCCAATGAGCCTTCACCAGATCGACCGGAATATCCAGACGCTTCGACACATCGACGGGTCGTGGAGTCTGCCTCCGATCCCTGATGAGGTTCGGTTGGACTTGGCGACGCTTCCCGGCGTCGGACCAGCAGATATCGAAAGTTTGCTTTACGGGATGGAAAGCGAACTGGAGGTCGCTCAGGCTCCGATCCCGCAGCAGATCGACGTTCAAGGTGTCGACGTTGCCCAAATAGATTTCCAAATGGAAGGGCAACCAGACCCTGAACCCATGCGGGAGTCCCTGACCCGTTGGTATGGGGGGGCGCTCATGGGCGGCCAGGGACGCCCTCAGGTTTTGGATCCTGACGCTGTCCGGTTGTGGAAAGAGGAGGCTACCCGTAAGGGGTATGTGGAACTGACACCTGAGCAGATGGAGGACCCCCGCTGGTACCCGGAATACAACGTGGTGAATCGTCGCATGGCGTCAGACCGGTTGACAAGCGGGTTCACGGGCGGGCGTGAGGGGGCTTTGAGCATAGAGGAAACCGCCAACATCTTCGACAACTTCGCACCGTCAGGGCTGATGCGAGCCATGACAGAGTGGGACCTGTCGTGGGACTACGACAAGATCGGCCACGAATGGAGCGACTGGGTTCCGAAATACAAGCGGCTCCTGTACCACCTCCAGGCAATCCCCTTCGTACCGGATGTCATGGACTCAAAGAGCGACCCTTCGCCGGATGGCGCCGACGGCGGTTACGCCTCTTGGAAGACCCCCATAGCGTTGCTTGATGCTATGACGGGGCCGATAGACGATGTCGCTTTGCCAGTGTTGAACTGGCTGGTGATTGGCGCTGGTCTGGCCGGAGTCAGCGTGGGTGTCGGAGGGTTGCTGGTCGGAGCAAAGACGATGCAGGCCACCGGCCTATTCCGGGCCCAGCAGGCAACGAGGCAGGCCCTGGGTCCGGTGGGTCGGGCGTTTATTACAGATCAGCCATTCGTGGGGGCTCCCGGCATGGCTGGTGCCCAGTTCGGTTCCGGTGCGGCCCAGGGAGCGACCCGGTTGACCAACTTCGGCAGGCCCTCCGGCATTTCCAGTTGGGCGACAGGCGCAATGGGCAAATCCACCCGTTTCGGTGGTCGGTTGGCCCCACCAGCCCAGTCGGCCGGTCGGGGGATGCAGGCCTGGAGAAACACCAGAGCAGTCCAGGCAGCCAAGTTGGCCAATCAGCAGTTGGTGCTACGCCCCGGCCTGATGGCTAGGGGCGAGTTGGCGACCGGTCACGGCGGAGATATGCCTGGCGAAGGAGGCTGGTCTCTCAACGAGGTCGGCATCGTCCAGGATCTCCGCCAGCAGTACGGGTACTTCATGAACCCGGACGGGTCGATCAACAAAACCAACTTCCTGGGGGATATCGCCTACGACATCCTGTTCACCCCATACACGATCTTTGAGCCTGGCACCATCAAATCGGTGATGCGAGGGTTCCGCATGGTCGGCCACCAGGGTGTCCGTGCGGCCTCAGCAACATTCCCGTTTGTTCGCCGCCGGTTTGCAGCGTTCGGAGAAACGGGTGGCCGGGCCACCAACGCCTTCTACGGCTCCATGGCTGATTTCTTGAAGCGCAACCCCAACGGGGACGAGCGGTACCCCCAAATGTCGAAGGACTTTGAGAAGACCGCCAAGGAAACCAGCCTGGACAACGCCTTCAGTGAACATTTCTTCGCCGGGGATAAAGCCGAATGGGGGAAGGCGAAAATGTGGCACTTCTACACCATAGGTATCGAACATGCCGCCCGTCAGGCGGCCCGACTTGTGGGGGTGGAGCCAACCGAATGGCAGCCGCTGTATAAGGCAATAGAAAACAAGTTGTACGCACAAACCCACGCCCTGGACCCGCATGACGCCATGGAATACATCGCCCATGTGTCCCGGGACGCCACAAAGGCAACAGTCGTCGGGGCCAAGAGCGATGCTGATGCTGTCGGCATCATGCGCCGCCAGTTGCTTGAACAGGCCCTGGAATCACCACAGACAACGGGCCTCAGGGGAACATCTGTTGGTAAGGGGTACGTCCGTTTAGTGGAGGAAATGGACCCGGAAAGCGGTTGGACGTATTGGAGGAAGTTGCGGGACGGTGAAACCCCTGCCGGTGGTGCCAAGATCACAGACGTAAACATTGAGGAGTTGGCCGCTGGCCGGGGCACCAGCCTTGACGAGGCCAGGCGTTTCCTAGACGACCCGTTGGAGGAGGGGGTGCAGGGCCTAGTTCTTCCCCCAGGGTTTGAGGGAGCGCACCGGACGTTCACCTGGGACGAGTTGACGACAGGCACGGCACGGCGGTGGGACCCGGCGAAGATCAAGATGTTCTGGGACCCTGCGGTTGTTACTGAAGGTAAGAAGTACCGGGGGATTGTTCACAACCACAACGACGCCAGGGACGCCACCATTGCGGACGTAATCAACAATCTGGAATCCGGCAGCCCGGCGTTGTCAGAAGGGATGCACGCCCGAATCCCGAATGTCTCAGGGCTCCCCGCCCAGAGCCCCCGTGTGCAGGGGGCCTTCGGTGACCTCCCGGCGGTGACGGAGGGTTTGACCGACGATGTCTTGGAGCGGTTGACGAACTGGACGGGGTTTGAGCAGGCATCCACTGAACTGCATGACGCTGTGGCCCGGGGCGGCCTGATGGACGCCATGTACGAGAAGGCCTTGTCGGAGAGTGGCCGTCGCCTCAACTTGTTCCCGTTCTCTAAGGACTACGCCACTGGTCGACGTACCCCCGCCCCCTATGGGGGCCATTTGTTGGGGTATGCGGTCGACAGCATCGACTACAACTATGTGACCTGGCTCAACCAAGGCATGTATAAGCCACTGGTGCGGTCCATTGACCCTGGTCAGGGCCGGGTCACGTTGGCCCGGTTGGGTTCTTTAGTCAAACAGGAGGCGATTGAGTTCGCCGGGCAGGTTACCTACCGGGCGAAACTCCTGAAAGGAGTCAAGGATCTTCGCCTCCAGCCGTATTGGGATGATCTTGTTACTGAGGCTGGACGTTTCGTGCAGTCCACACCCATCGAAAGTGTCAAGCAGGGAACGATCAGAGAATGGCTGGATGACCTGATCAAGAGGGGGATGCTCAAGACGACGAGTCCTACCGGTATCCATGACGAAGCCAAGGCCAGGATTCGACGCCTGGTGGAATATGGGATGCGTAACGGAAAGAACCTGGACGACTTGGAAGTGACGCTCACAGACGAACTGAGCCAGTGGGCGCTTCGCCCGGAGTGGGTGAACAGGTTTGGCCTGGATCCGATACTGGTCGACGGCGGCGGGGACCTTGTCAAGATGGCCCGCAGGCGGGCGCTTGACTTGCAGAAAGCGGCGTCCAGGATGGCTGCGAAGATAGACCCGGACAGCCTTCCCCCCTACTTGGTGAAGCACCTGGAGGACCAGGGTTACATGGCTGTTCACGGTGTGGAGTTCGCTGATCCTCGCCGGTTGGGGAGACTGATCCCGGAACTGGACATGGACACCCAGTTCATAAATAACAAGTTGACGCTGGGGTTGAGCAGGCAGAACCCGTATTGGCTTTCCACGCTTCGCATGCGAACCGCCAAGTCGGCTTTGGCTGGGCACTTGGCGGAGGCTTTCCGCCGGTTGGGCAAGTTGGAGGTTGGCGAATACACCGATGAGGCGGTCAAGGGGACACGGGTTGACACGTCTGGCAAGTTGACGGCCGCTAAGGGTATTCGGGCGGAGTTCCAGGGCGGTGACCCAAATAGTGGAGCCGTGACCGATTTGATCAAGTTTCTGAATGGTGTCGTTCGGTCCATAAACGAAAAGAACATGGCGCTCCTGGACGAGATGGGTTACGGCTATCGGATGGCCGCTCCCGTGGAGGGGATCTCAACGAAACTGAAGTTGTCTAGGACCCCGTATTCGGTGCCGGACCTGTCGATGCTGCCATACAACAGGGTTAGAGAAGCCCTCGTTGATGGCGGCAACTACTCCGAAGACGAGTTTCGGGCTATCTGGAATGCCCTGAAGGCTTCCCGGAAGTTGGAGGGAGGGTCAACCGTCCGGGGCCTGGCCCATATGGAGGATTACCTGCGTTCCAAGAACACGGCGACAAGTGTCCTAACTGTCCTCAGCCGTCACGAAGCGGGCCGTTTCCTGACCCCTGGGAAGTTCCGACACGGGGCAGTCTCTAGGGGGCTCCCGTTTGTGACTGGTTTCGCAGGGTCTGCTGGTGCGGCGATAGACGCACAGGACCGGCACCCGGAGGACAGTAAGTGGGGTAACAGATTCAGGTCGGGTGTTGCGGGGGCTGTCGGGTTCATGGCGGGCCGGGGCGCAGGGAACATGGCTTTGAGGGGCGGGCTGAAAGCCCGACCGGTGATGAACCAGGTCGCTGACCTGGACGTTCTGAGAGAGAAGGGGTTTCTGAAGACGTGGAGGCCGGGAGGCCCGGCTTGGAGAAGCCCGGACGATGTCTTCAACTACACCGACTGGCAGCGGTACGCCCACCTGAGCGATTTCGGTGCCAACATGCGGGACTACTTCCGGTTCAGCCTGAACCCGGTGTTTGACATCAGTCGTTATGTGGAAGGGATGGTCCTGTCCCAGGTCGTCGGAGCGGATGTCGCCAAGGGCTTGAAGTTGAACCAGGGCCCGCAGTCGTACCAGAAGATGATGGCCCGGCGGATCAGGACCGCCAACCCGGGAATGGATCTCAAGTCGGCTCAGGTGCATGCGAGAGAGGAATGGAAGCGGGTTCGTTCCGCTTTCATGGATGTCGCCCATGGCCGGGGCGACTTCCAGTGGGAGAACATCGAAAACATGAGCCAATGGTTTACATCCGTTGGCATCATGGGTTTCTCCCCGCAAAACTGGATGGCGTCCACCTTCGGGCAACTCATGGAAGCAGGGATAGACGCTGAGAAGGCTTACGAAATATCAAGGAAGACCTACACCTACGGGATGACCGGAAGGTCGGCGGCGGAACAGTCGGTCAACTTCGTCTGGTTCCCGTTCTCATTCATGAAGAAGACCGTCGGCCACTTTGCCGAATGGATGGGCAGCGACCTGACCCGGGGCGTGCTACTCCACGACATGGTTAAGGCCTACGAACTGGTGGACGAACGGTACGACCTGCACGACCGATGGAGGGAGTACCTGCCGATCTTGGAGAAGATCCGTCGGATCAACCTGTTTGGTTACGGCTTGTCTCCCGGCGAGTTCGGCGGCATGAACGCCCCGCTCATCAGGGGTGTATGGCACAACCCACTGTCAGAGATGATTGGCGGATCGGTGCGTGGTACAGCCAAGTTGGTGGGGGCTGTCGATGACCTGGATGTGTTCAAGGATCCGATTGTTGCGATGCTGATGCCTCAGGCCTTGTCGGCCCCACCTGATGCAGATGAGGGCTGGTGGGACGACGTTCAGACTCTGATCAAACGGGTGATGCCGCTCTTGTCTGATTTCTCCCACTTACTGGAAGACGCCATGCAGCAGGGACAGGTGGTCGGCCGGGCGTTGCCTGGTGGCCAGGCTGCTTTGCACGACGAGGCCCAGATCCAGCACGCCTGGCGGGAGTGGGACGAGTATCGGCAGGGGATCGTGAAGCAACTAACAGAGGGCGGCGTTTCTTGGAGTTCGTTCCTGAGGAAGGAAACTACTTACCGGGGGAAGAAGATGTCTGGTTCCGACTTTGTCGCTGCCAAGCGGGCGGAACTGTTGGAGAAGTACCCGGCGTGGGCTGACAGCCTGTCGGGTGGTGCTTCGTCGGGCAACAAGAGGAACCTGGAACTGTTGTCTCGCCGGGAGAATCCGACGATCCCAGCGGATGTAGCGGTCGCAGAGTTCGTCCAGGTGGAGGAACTAGCGAAGCGGTACCTGCGGGCGAACGATTACAGTACGACTGATCCGATTTTCATGCCTCCGTTCATCCATACCGGGATGCGGGAGGCTGCGATTGAACTGGTGAAGATTTACCCGGACTTCCTTCCCATATATAATCGTCTGTGGTCCCGTGATTACGGACCTATCACGACAGAGGTGCGGTAATGACTTTCCTAGATCAACTCATGGCGGGCATGGGCGATAGCGGCGGCGGCGGTCTGCTGTTCGACCTGGACAGCCGGAACCTTGGCGACTATTCGACCAGGGTCTACTCCCCGTATGAGGAGCCTTCAGCCACCGACCCTGGCGTGGAGCCCACCGACGCAGACGGTATACCAGCCGTAGAGGAAGACCTGGTAACCACAACGGCAGCCGCCCAGGCCTATATCCACGACTTGGCGATCACCGCCTACGAACTACTAGAAAGCGGCATTTACAAGAGCGGCCAGGCCTGGATGCTGGATCAGGACGGTAACCCCATCCACCCGGACGACTGGGACTGGGGCGACCGGTTGGAGGACGGGGAACCTGGCCCGCAGGCAGGGCAGTTCATCCAATGGTGGAACGACATCCAACAGGTGCCCGCCTGGCAGAACTTTGTTCAGACGACTGCGTGGGATTTCTCAGGAGTCCCCGTTGACGGGGAGTCAATGCGTCAGGACTTCATCACTGTCGGCCCACCGAACAACCCCACAGGCATTTTCCAGACGACCAAGGTCAACGGTCTCACAGAGAAGTACAGCATCGACAGTCGCCATTTGGAGGGCCGGGACGGTTGGGGGCTGCTGAACTTGGCGGCTGAGACCAAACTCCCGTTGCATCTCATATTTGACATTGCAACGTCAGCCGAATGGGCGGAGACCTTCAAGCCTGTTGAGGGGGTGGATCCGGGACGGCAACGGGGCAGGGAGCGAACCCTGGTTCACAGGGCGGTGAACAGGTTCAACGAGGCGATGACAAATGGTGTCGGCGGGGTAAAGAACTACATGGTCGCCAAGGTGTATGCGTTGGGTAGCAACGAGTTGGCTTTGAGAATGGTCGGTTTGGATGGCGGATCTGTGGATGCACAGATGACGGCTGAGGAAATGAACGAGATCCAATCCATCCTGGGCCCCGGCTGGTATTCACGGTTGGAGGCCGCACCGGAGTCCGGTGCGAAAGACATGGTTGCTGCGTCGGCTTGGCAGGACTACGAGAACGACTGGTCGACGTTGACTGGGCCGGTCACTGTCCCTGGGGAGTCCATGAGGGAAGCAGCCAGAACATTGGCTACGTCGTGGCGGATTCGGCCTTTGAGCGACGATGAACTAAACAACCTCATCAACGATTTCGGGGAGGCTGTGAGGACCAGTAACCTGTACCCCAACGTGTGGGGCACCGGGGAGCAGGGCGGTGTTCGTTCAGCACCAAACGAGCAGGTGGCGGTGATGCGGTCCTTGCGGGGGTCGCCCGACTATAAGCGCCTTTACGGGAACATGCCTACGGGTATGGGGGAGGAGGAGTACGCCGGTCAGATGGCTGGGGCGTCCACCGAACTGATGGGTAATGAGAGTCGGATCGCCACGGAGGCGGGCATGGAGTCTGGGGACAAGACGTTGGCGCAGCAGACGGCGTTGACTGATCAGTCTGCCAGGGGCGGCACCTACTATCGGCGTCTGTCTGCGATGAGAAGGGCGTTCAAGTGAATCTCAAGGAACGAATCAGGTTCGCCAAGCAGGTTCTGCGAGAACTGGGGGCCCCTGACTCTCGCAACAACTTGGTGATTTTGCTTACTTGGATGGCTGGTGAGTCTTCCCTGGACGCAGCGGAGCAGGCCAGTTTCAACCCGTTGAATACCACAAAGAGGGGTGGTGAGCCGGGTGATGAGGACCGGGACCTATACGAGGATTTCAACGCTGTCGGGGTGAAGAACTACCCGAACTGGGACACTGGCGTAAATCGAACTGTTGCAACGCTACGGGATAGCGACTTTGATCCAATAGAGCAGATACTTCTCCAGGGCTCCACCACGTTGGAGGACTTCAACCAGGACTCTGCGGTCCAGGGAGCGTTGACCACTTGGTCTGGCGGAGGGTACACCGCTGGTCTGAAAGCCGACCCAGCCGACCACGGCATCCTCACAGCCCTGGATGGCGACCTGGCGGGTGCCCAGCCTGAAATGACCTTTGAGGAGGCCATTGCGGCAACGGCTACGACTACGACCCCGACCACAACCCCGACGGGAACTATGCCGGGTATTTGGCCCTTTGGCTCTACGTCTGATGGCCCGGTGTCTACCGATATAAAGCCGGGGTTCATCGTCCAGGT
>Ga0302120_10000743_pt1 | contig 15058 bp, 27 predicted proteins | sample AG5_Bottom_MG_FD_203118 | JGI IMG/M metagenome (GOLD analysis project Ga0302120, IMG submission 203118) | Marine microbial communities from Western Arctic Ocean, Canada - AG5_Bottom | ecosystem: Environmental > Aquatic > Marine > Oceanic | place: Canada: Western Arctic Ocean | collected 2017-10-01 | reverse complement strand
ATAGGAAGGAGGACAGATGATCAACGAACTGATGGCGGAGAACGCCAAGTTGCGAGGCTTCGTGGAAACCGTCGCCAGCCAGAATCGGCTTGCCGATGATGGTGACGGGTGGATCCTCAATGATCTGATCGACGCGGCTCTTAAAACGCTGCGCTGAGATCACTGGGAGCGGGAACGGGGGGGCCGAAAGGCTCCCCCGCCCTCTTCTCCCTTTCCGGCGCGACCCCGGCGACTCCGGATGGGCGAGGAAGCCCCGTCTCGGGGCGATGGCACCCTCTATCACGGGGCTACCCGGGGCTCGGTCCTGTACAGCCCCGGAACTGTCTGGCTAGCATTTTTGACCCGGGACGCAACGGGGGGATAGACCTGAACTAGTGACTGGTGGATCGCCGGACATTGGTCGCTAGGATGGGGGTACCCCCCCATCCGGGGGGCGTTGACAACTGAGAAGGAAACCAATCATGCCAATGACCAGACAGGAGTATGTCGCGTTTGCTGAGATCGTCCGCGATCTGAGTCGGCTGTACCCCAACGGTGGGGTCAACAGCGAGAGCGTTGCTGCAAGGATGGCAGAATTGTTCGCTGACGATAACGAGGGTTTCGACGCCGTTCGGTTCTTCGACGCCTGCGGTATCAACGGCGAACTCGCTGTTGAAGTGCTGAAAGCGGAACGGGGCACGAAGCCGACGACCATGATCACCACATCGGGCAGGGTAATCGATCTTGACATCATCGACCCCGTGCTTGCGGTGCGAACAGTGAGCGGTGACTAGTGAGTGGGGGGGGCCGAAAGGTCCCCCCTTTCTCGCGTCCGGTGTGTCGGTGTGCGTGTGGTGTATGCGTGGTGTGCCTTTTATACGGGGCTGTCGGACCTACCCCTAAAGAAGCCCCGGCGCGCTGTTTATACCCGGGACTGGCGAACTGGCAGCGGACCCGGAGGGGAGTACGGATCCGCTGCCCATGGCAGGCACTCGCGGCGCAGTCTGATGAACCAGTGCCGGGTGCGGAGTGATTGCCCATCACTCACTGCCATGACTACACCCTAGCAACCAGTGTCCGCCAATCCACTGGTGAGGACTAGTGGATCACCGGACAAGCGTGGATAGAGTGATATCACCCTACAGAAAGGGGCATGGCATGATGAAGCCATGGGTTACCGAATTGGCTCGGCTTCGAACCAAATCGGCCGCCGCCACGATGCTGGGCGTTGATCTTCCTTCGGAAGATGCCCAGAATCTGGAGGACCTTGAATTCAAGGCCCTCATGCAGCGGGTGAGAGCGAAAGCCGCTCTCAAGTAAGGAAGGGGAGCCCCCGGTGAAAGCCGGGGGCAACCTCCTGCCGGTGTTGACGGTGGCCTACGGCTGGCTTCCAATATGGGTGAAGAAGCCCCGGAGGTCACATGGTGGGAGTGGAACATCGGGGCTGCCGAACCTACCCCTGTATAGCCCCGGAAACTGAATAAGACAGATTTAGAAGCGGGACGGGCGGGGAACCCGCAAGGATACATGCTTCCTAGTGGGACTCGTACCGCTAGTGGATTGCCGGACATCAGTGGATACCATGGTCATTGCGGATGGGGAACCCTCCTTATCCGCTTGACAATTGAGAGGGGTACCGGATGAACCCGGACCTTGCCATGTTGGCCCACCTTCGCACGAAGATGGCGCTCCACAATTTCTTCGGTTCCACTATGGAACCTAAGGATTGGGACCGTTTGGAGGCGCTGGAGCGGTCGTGCGGAGACACCCGCACCCGTCTGGTGCTAGGCAACACTAGCGATCCAACCCACTAGGTGGTTCGGCCCCCGCTTCGGCGGGGGCCATTACCACGCCCCTAAGAAAGGAAACCTATGGTAACCGTGACCGATTACGTCCTAGAGGACATGATCGACGCCCTACGGGAACTAGCGGAGAACTACGCACACATGTGCGGCGTTGCACTCCAGTTAGTACCCGACGACCAGAACCTGCCGAAGGACATCTTGGCAATCTGGGAACAGGTTCCAGCCGCTTAGAGGAGGGGGGGCGCAAGCCTCCCTCTCTTAGCGTTGATAGTGGAGGAGCCCCGGCCTCCAGCGAGGAAGATCCCCCATGCCGGGGCTGCCCGACTCAGGGTAAAAAAGCCCCGCCGCAGCACATTTAGAAGCGGGACGGGCGCGGGTACGCGCGAACGAGAACGAACGAGAACAAGTGGAATGGCTAGGAATGACTAGAAACTAGGGCCGGTGGATCGGTGGACATTGGTGGATACCATGGTGATTGTTGCTGGAACAACCTAGTAACAACATTGACAACAGAGGAGGCGCAACATGGCGAAAGTAGATCGCCGCGACCGACTGCCCGTAGGGGCCGATCGGAGGCGGGATGTACCTTCCCCGACTTCCGATAACGACTTTATGGTCGATGTTTGGAAGATCACTCAGCGTATCGCCCACGCTTATTCCGACGAGGAATTCGCTGAGGCAATCGCTGATGGCAGGATCGTTGCGGAGAGGCTGCCCGGCCCGGTTCCCTTTAATGAGTCCACCCCGGTGGACAAGGAGGAAATCGACCCGGCGGACCTGACCCCGCAGGTGCTGAGGATCATGGAATCCTTGGGAGAGATCCCGCCACAAGGCTGAACCGGACACCCCCTCCGAAAGGGGGGGGTGACCCCGGCCTACATCACCGAAGGAGGTGACAACATGGGCCTACAGATTGAGTGGATAGAACCTACTGATCAGGACCTAATCAACGCAGATATCTGGGAAGACTGGATCATCTACGACGAAGACGGTCTGATCGAAGAGATCGGTACACAACTGATCGAAGAAGACTGAGAGAGAGTCCCCGGTGAAAGCCGGGGGCTTCCTCGCGTCTAGACGGTGGAAGGCCGGTACGGACACGATGACCTCGATATTTTTTACGGGGCTACCTGACTGCGGAGCAGAACAGCCCCGGCCTCACAGTCGTATGGCTTAGAAGCGGGACTCGCGGAGAACCCGACCCCCGTAGGGGCCGGGCCTCCCTTCGTTCAGCCTCTCGGCTTGCCCTTCGAGATTCCCCACGAATCCATGAGGGCCGCTAGCAGCGGTAGAGGGTTTCCCTGTGCTGCGTAGTGCGCCTCCAGACGTTCCAGCCTTGTGGGTAGCAGGTTCTCGGCCTGCTGCTCGTCGTGGTTCTGATCGGTGTCGTCCATACGGACCTCCCTAGTTGTGTAACCCCACTCTATCCACCGATGTCCGGCGATCCACTAGCGGACTAGTGGATCATCGGACAAGTGTGGATACGATAGTGGTTGTCGATGGGGGAACCCACCGGCACACAACTACATAGATGGAGGCCACTATGGCAGTCAAGAATCCGTTCGGTAAGACCGTGGAGCAATCCACGCCTCATGCCACTTATCGGAGTCCTGATGGTTCATGGGAATGGTTGGTCCTAAAGACCTACCAGCGCCCTGACATGGAGGATCAGCATTCACGCTGGTTCCTCGCCGTAATGTCCCCGTTCCTCTACGGTTCTCACGAACTAGGAGACGGATACGCACGGGACATTAGGAATCAGGGAATCCTCATACCAGAAGAGTCCACTCCTGAATGGGTGGAGGCTTACGGCGGGGACACCATGAAACTAGGTCCGTTTAATCTGTTGACGGGCGAAGTGCAGGTCTGAGGAGTCGGGGGGGGCGAAAGCCCTCCCCTTCCTTAGTGTCTTGGGGAGTCCCGATCCCCAAAGGGGACCTCCACTAAAACGGGACTAGCGCACCTAGGTCTCTAACAGCCCCGCCCGCTTCGTGTCAGATTTAGAAGCGGGACTCTAAAGGGTTGGGAGGCTTGCGCCTCCCTTCCCCTAGTAGTGGATCAGAGCCACTCTACGAGATCGCCGTCAGCGATTTCTGAGTAGTCCAACCCTTCCGCGTCAGCGATTGCCTGCCACAGAGAGTCCTCTGTGAGTGGCGCATCGGGATCGTGGTGATCCTGCCATACGTCCTTCTTCGGATCGGGCATGTTGGATGCTCCTTCTAGGTTGTAGTCACTGGTTTCCCCAGCGACAATAACTATCCTATCCGGACATGTCCGCCAATCCACTAGCGGACTAGTGGATCATCGGACGTTAGTGGATAGAGTGGGGGCACAACCGAATAGAGAAGGAGAATGACATGCCGATCGACGTGCATCCCGATGGTGGTATCACCATCACCGGGCCTAACGAAATCGAATGGGCACGCCGGGTTACGGTGAAGCACGCTCTTAGCGTCGAAGTGAAGACAGGGCTGTTGCATCGTGCGAACATCTTCCGTCTCGCCAAGGACATCGTTGAGGCCCACGGGGTGAAACCCAAGGGAACCAAGAAGGGTGTTCTTGCACAGATGGAAGTGCTGTACCCCCCGGCACGCTAACGAGTGGGGGAGGGGCTACGGCCTCTCCCCTTCTTGGCGTGCGTGGAAGAGCCCCGCCCCCAAGGTGGGAGAACTAGATAATCGGGGCTAGCCCGCCATCACCCTGTATAGCCCCGCTGCGCTTGACTGTCCTGTTAGAAGCGGGACTGTAAGAGAGGGGAGGCTTTCGCCTCCCGACTCCTTACTTCGTGTAGTGCTTCGCTACTTCTGCGCGGAATCTCTCGCGGTCGTGATTCTCGTTATCATCCTCGAACATCTGGATGAATGCGAAGGTAATCACATCCCATGGGCTGATCCCGTTCTCTCCTAGGATCTTCGCCGCTCGTAGGTAGTGCTTCCGGCTCATGGCCATTTGTCTACTCCTTCTCCTATTTGGTTGTGCCCCCATACTATCCACCAATGTCCGTCAATCCACCAGCGCGCCAGTGGATCGACGGACAAGCGCCGATAGGGTGGTGTTTGTCGATGGGTACACCATCGGCTCACAACTGAATAGGAGAATCCTATGGACTGGACAGAGGGATGCTATGTAGATGGCACCCACGGTATCTACGGGATTTCCCACATGGTACTCAATGTGCTGCCAGACTTCGCTACTGATGCGGAGAAGGCAGTCATGTACGACTACCACGCGGGAGAGACTGACGGAGACCGTTCCAAGGAAGATGAGGCTCTCTGGATAGCGGACGCGGTGGAAGACCGTTTCCACGATCATCTAGAGACTCTTGGACTGACCTGTGGATGGATCGACGGCGAATTCTTCGTAATGCAGGAGGATTTGGAGTATGCCTAAGCATCCTGACGTAGTTGTCAATCTAGTGGGAGAGGATGGGAACGCTTTCGCGATTCTCGGCCGCGTTGAGAAGGCTCTGAGAGGAGCCGGAGTTGATGCGAGCGAGCGCAAGGAGTTCCAATCCGAGGCCACGTCCGGAGACTACGACCACCTACTCAGCACAGTAATGCGCTGGGTACTGGTCGATCGTGCAGACGAGACCGAGAACGATGGTCTGGTCTGGGACGAGGAGTATCAGGACTGGATCTAAAGAAGGCGGGGAGGGCGAAAGCCCTCCCTTTCTTCGCGTGTGGACTAGCCCCGCTAGAAATATGGGGGCAGCCTCGTAAGCGGGGCTACACGACCAAGGGCTATAACAGCCCCGGCCCCGAAGTTAGAAGCGGGACGGGATGGGGAGGTGGGGGCGTGCGCCCCCCCCCACCCTGACTGGATCAGCCTTCGTTGTCGTCGTCGGCAAACCAGTCGAAGTTGTCAAACATCGTTGCCTCCCCGAAGCCATGCTCCATGTCGTATGCGTTCTCCGCGAACCATACGGCCTCGGCATCCTCGTTCCAATGGGCGTAGTCGCTCACGGGGGGGATTCCACGGGTCGTCATTGGACGGTCCTTCCTCAATTGTGTGTCACCGGTTGGCGACAAGTAGAACCCTATCCGGCCTTGTCCACCAATCCACCAGTCCACTAGTGGATCGACGGACTGCCCCCGATAGGATGGTGGCACACAACTGAATAGGAGGCATATATGTTCGGACCGAATTATCGGACTCCCGAAGCCAGTATGTACCGACGGGGTTTGATCGCCCATTACGTCCCTTGCGTAGAATGTGCAACGGACGTATGCAGCGACTATGCCGCCGGAAAAGACACTTGTCGTTACCTACACGATGACTGTAATGGCGGCGGGAAATTCGATGACGAAGTGTTCTGTCACTACTGCCGATAAGGAGAATTGCATGGAAGCCGTACCTGATTATGGATCCGATACCTACGACGATTGGCAACGATCGTTTGGCTGGTACGGAAGGCTGGTTTGCGAAGTAGTGGAATTGCTTCGCATAGATTCCATCAGTCCGGAACAGGGTGGTCGCATCTTCGCAGCGATTGAATTCGCTCAGAGGAAAAGCGGGTACTAAGAAGTTGGGGGGCCGCAAGGCTCCCCTTCTTCACGTCTGGAGTGGAAGAGCCCCGCCCCCGACAAGGGTGGACCCATGTGAGCGGGGCTAGGCGACCACAGGCTGTACAGCCCCGTCGGCAGAGATTTAGAAGCGGGACGCCCTCGCGTGCGCGAGCGCGTGCGTGCGTGCGTGCAGGCCGGATAGCACCGAACTAGGCGCTAGTGGATCGACGGACATTGGTGGATACGATGGTGGTTGTCGCTGAGAAGTGCGGCGACGTACACCTACAACTGAATAGAGAAGGAGAAACCCTATGGCTGATCTACTGAGCAGGCCGGTGGAAACCTTGTCGTTCACGAAGCATGTCATCGAACGGATGATGGAACGTCGTAAGTGTGACCGGGAAACCGCGATCAACTTTATGGCTGACATCTACGACCGACGACCAATCGTGTACGCGAGCAAGCGTTTCCCCAGCCAACTCAAGATTCAGGACGCCGAGTTCGTACTTGCTTACGAACCGGAGGCCCATCTCATCGTCACGGTATTCATAAACGGATTCCTACAGGACGATGAGGAATTTGACCGCAAAAAGCGGGCGAATAGCCGCAAGAACTAACTAGTCGGGGGTTGCCGGTGGATTGCCGGACAACCCCCGATAGTGTTAGTACCAGTAGCAACTACAAGGGTTGCTGCGACTACATAGGAGGCCATTGTGGAGACACAGGCAACCGTTACATCGGGTATTACCTTCAGGGTCAATGCGGAAGTCCTAGCGAGCAACGGTGAGGCTACGGCAAACGCCGTAATCACAGCGAAGCACGCCTTGGACGCGGCGAAGGAAGCGTGGACTGAGAGCGAGAAAGCATTTCTCGCCTTGGGCGTCGATTCTTTCACCACATCGGACGGCAACACCGTCGATGTGATCCGTGGCGAGACGCGATCCGTGGACGTGGAACTCCTGCGAACATTGGTCGATATCGACCTGTGGGACAGGGTGACCACGATCTCAGCGAGCATCGGCTCGTTGGACCGTGAGGTCAAGGATGGCAGGACCACGGACGCAATCGTGGAAGCGGCCATCACGCGGAAGGACAAGAAGCCTTTCGCGAAGGTCAAGTAAGGCAATACCCGAAGGATGGGGGGCGAAAGCCCCCCTCCTCTACGGGGGTGAACTGGTTTAGACGAGAGTGAAAGCCGCACGCGGACCGCTTTCGGACACGGGTTCGATTCCCGTCACCTCCACCACAACATAGAACGCCAATAGATAAGCGGAATGGAACGATCCGCCTTCATTGGATAGAGGAAACCCCACCCGAGCAACGCTCCGGTATACGCGGAGGTTCATGGCTACGATCAAGCCACGGTCAGGGGGTTTTCTCGCGTCCATACTTACGCTTGGGCAAGAGAGTCCCGTGCTAAAAAGCACGGATGAGAAGAACCCGTCTACGACGCAAGCAAGCAGAACAGCCCCGCCGCCTGACCAGCAGTTTGGGATGCGGGGCGTGCGAGGTCACTTGGTCATCGACAACGGGACGAACCTGTTGGATGTGCGGGGACATGGGAGAGGCATGGGTCTGGCAACACCGATTCACCACTAGTGGATTGCCGGACGTTGGCCGATAGGATGGTGTTTGTCGCTGAGAAGCGGCGTGCAATACCCACAACTGAATAGAAGGAGACAACATGGAGATCATGGAGATCATTCCGAGAACGGAGATGGTTACCATCCGAATCCCGTGGCGACTTGCCTGCGTAATTGAACATACGTTGGACATGGCCCGATGCGGGGTGGAGATCACCGATGTTCCTTACAAGGAATTGATTGCCGCCGCACAGGATCTCATCACCGATGCGATCCTGTCACCCGCATGATGACCGACGAAGGGTTCACGGCCACGCGCATCTGCGTGGAATGTGACCGATCATTCAATTTATTCGACGCGGACGACGCGAACGAATGGTTCTACGGCCATGATTGCGAGGCAGCATGATGACTTGTGAGCAATGTTGCGCCCGACCCGCAAGCGTTTATGCGATAGATCGCCTACCCGGCGATGGCGGATGGGGCGGACGATACTGTGAACCTTGTGCGAAGGCGTTGAATTTCCAGATCACAGACCGCCTGAAGTGAAATTGGGGGGCTTTCGCCCCCCTCCCCTTACCGGTGGATTGCCGGACATAAGTAGATAGTTTGTTAGAGCAATACCTACAACTGAATAAGAAGGAGAATTATGCCGAACTGGTGTAGTAACACGACGACCGTCTACGGATCGGTTGACGATCTCACGAAATTTGTTGAGGCTGTCAAGTGCGATGAACGTAGCGACGAAGTGGCATCGGATCTGGGTTCATTTCCAGAGGCGCGAATCTTCGACAGATTGCTCCCGTTTCCTGAGAACGGACACGCAACTACCCCGAGTGGTGTAGGCAACGTGTTCGCGGCAAAGGATGAAGAAGCGGGAACAATTGACGGCTACCAATGGGCCTTAGATAATTGGGGCACAAAGTGGGGCGACTGCTCCACACGGTACGAAGTTGCGCCACAGATTGCTGGCGTAACTGGCGGTACTCATGTGACGTTCTATTACGACACAGCGTGGGCACCGGCCAACTGGACACAGATTGCGAAGATGTATCCCGATCTCACCTTCATCACGAAGTATGAGGAAAGTGGAATGGGATTCTGTGGAGCATGGGCTTGGACAAAGGGAGAGGATGTTTACGACTTTACGGTCGATAGCAACAATCCTATCTATCCTGAGCATCCAGCGTTCGATGAGGATGGCGAGATTGACGATGCCATGTACGACGGATACCTAAACGCCATGAGCGATCTTCTAAGTTTGGTGGAATCACAGGCCGAATGGGCATGTGGTATCGCACCGAACGATGTTACGAACCGTACAACCAACAAGGATATGGTTCAGCGCAGCGGTTGATCGTGGGTAATGCGGGGGGGCTTCGGCCCCCCCTCCCCTGAAATACCCACAATTGAATAAGGAGACTGATATGAGCACTGACCATAAGATTTGGGTGCTATTTCAGATGGAGGAAATGGATGGCACCTCAGAGGAATCTGCGGAGATCCTGTTGGATCTGTACGTTGCCGACGAGGTAACGGTGCTAACTGTCCTTGATTACGAATCGAATATCCTAGGCGTGTAATACCGGGGGGTGGTGAAAACCACCCCCCTTCCCTAGAAATGCCCACAATTGAATAAGGAGAGACATGCCTCGGGTAGTCCCGTTCCCCGACGGGGATGCCCCGAGATGCGGGACTACCTACCTCTTTATGTAACGGGACTAGCAGGGATACCCCTGTACAGCCCCGCCCCCCACCCTTTTGAAGCGGGACCCACGCGGGTACGCGCGCGAGCGTGAAGGAATAAGTGTGCGATGGGGGGACTAGTGGATCGCCGGACATGTGTGGATAGGGTGAGGTTCTGCCAGTCGGGGAACCGGCTGGTGGCTGATGATCTACCTACTGGTGGATCGCCGGACATCCCCCAATAGGGTGGTGATTGTCGCTGGGAGACCAGCGACACGGTGATCTACCTACTGGTGGATCGCCGGACATCCGTAGTTAGGATGGTGATTGTTGCTGGGAGACCAGCGACACAGCGATACTTGACATAATCAAATGACATGTGAATGGAGACAGCATGACTATGCAATACAAACTCCCGCAATGTTGGCAGGACTTTACTGATGTCCTGTCCGCGGGAATTGACCGGGTTATCCTTTATGGACCGCCGGGAACCGGTAAGACCTTTGCGGGTCTTAACAACGGTACCGACGATTCCGGTGCATGGCGGTTGGTCTGCACCGAAGACATGACGAATTTCGACGTAACTGGCGGGTTTTTGCCTGACAGGGACGGCGCGTTCAAGTGGCATGATGGTGCTGCCATTAAGGCATGGCGTGGAAATGGCGTTACTGGTGGTCGGCTCGTCGTAGACGAGATTGACAAGGCTGGTGGCGACGTGTTCGCAACATTGCTGGCAATGACCGATACTGTCGAATCTGCCAAATGGGAGAATCCTGCAACTGGTCGGATAGAGAATCCTCGCGAGGGTTTCAGTGTGGTGATGACTACCAACATTGAAAACATGGAGGAACTACCGACTGCTTTGAAGGATAGATTCCCGTGCTCAATCCGCATCAACGAGCCTCATCCTGAGTCTCTCGAATCGTTGCCTATCAACATTCGAGAGTACGCAAGGAAGATGGCCGATGCTGGTGACCGTCGGATTAGTTTGCGACAGTTCTACGCCTACGGACAACTTAACCGTATCCATGGCGATGAACGTGCGGCGAACCTGATCTTCGGCAACCGTGCGGAGAGTTTCTTGGACGCGATTCGGATAGATACCGTCAACAGCGTCGTCTAAAGGCCAACCCGGTCGGGGGGGGCGAAAGCCCCCCCCAACCCTTCCCTTACATCATCGGACTAAAAGGAGATTGATGATGAGTCATTTGAAAACTGAATATGCACAGGATCTTCGTCCTTTGCCTGAACTAATCAGGCGTAAGGATGGAGCGAACGACGAGCCTGCCGAATGGATCATTGATCCATGCGCCGCAGAGCGAGGCGTTCCACGAACAGCGGTGCTTCTGAGGCACATGGTGACACCGATCCAGAACTTTGATCTGGACCGGGTGATCCGTGCGCATGAGATGATGCACGCGAAGGTGTCACCGGGTGACCGGCGACCTTGGACTGATCGTGGTATCGCAAGTGACCGGGCGTTGGTGTGTGCTGAGGAAGCGAGAGTGAATTTCCTTGTCAGTAAGGCAGGGTTTGATCTTGACCTTCTTGAGGACGGCACCGAAATGAACGCCGGGGAACGCATCGCAGAGCGCGGCGATTGGGCTGAGGCGGTCTACTTCACGGCTTGTATCTCAGGAACCGGTGGTATTAACAAATACCTCACCGGAGTCCGAAGGCACAAGCCGGGATGGGGGCCACGTCTTCGACGGATTCACCAGTTGGTTCAGAAAGAACTACGGAGAATCTGGAAAGAAGACAGAACCAGCCTGACCAGCACCACAACCACATCGGGAATCATGGACCCGCAGAACGAACTCATTGAGGGGTTTCTGCATACAGAAGCGATTGCCGAATACTTGGACCGACTGGCCGATCCCGCCGAAAGCGGGGACGACGAGAAGGAACAGAACGAATCCGGTAAGGATTCGGGCGATGGTGATGGTGAAGATGGCGACGACGGCGAGCATGGCAATGATCCCGGGAAGAATGATGGCGAGGATGGTGATGAGGCTCCATTGTCCAAACAGGACTTGGAGAGTCACACCCCGAACCGGGCTTCGGATGCAGGATCATGGGCACAGTTGAACGTGAAGACACAGAACCTCACCCGGCATGTACCGGGTGGTCTGGGGAAGCGTCGGATCGCCACCAACATGGGCCGAAACCCACGTCGAATCGGTCGATACCTCACCGATCCACAGAAGCGAATCTTTGACCGGAAGGTCAAGGGCAATGGTGGAGTGGTGCTAGTCGATTACAGCGGTTCGATGGCCTTGTCTGAGAAGGACGTGTTGGACATCATGGAAGCAGCCCCCGGTTGCACCGTGGCGTGCTACACAACCAACTCAATGGACAAGGATGGCAAGCCGAACTGTTGGATACTGGGAGAGAAGGGTCGCATGACCTCAGCAATCCCGGCATCACGCGGAGGCAACGGGGTAGATTACCCCGCCTTGGTGTGGGCAATCCAGCAGAAGCAGCGTCGCAATGCGCCAGTCGTGTGGGTAACCGATGGTGGGGTCATTCCACCTCATCAGGGTTACAAAGACACGTTGGCAATGCAATGCATTAAGACTTGTATTAAGTCTGAGGTGCTCATTCGGAACGATGTGGAAGATGCGGTCGAACTACTGACCGATCTTGCGACTGGTAAGAGGGTCAAGCAATGGTGGCCTCATTACTTCCGCACCACATGGAAGCGAGTGACAGGCAGCGAACTGACAGTCGGGACCTGAGCATATTCGGGGGGGGCTTCGGCCCCCCCCTCCCCTTCGGTCGCTCGACAAGCGGCCAGCAAGTGAAATACATTGACAATTCGAATAGGAGAAAGAGTAAAGTGGACAGAACAGCAGTATCTCAGAAAGTGGAATTCGTTGGGCATGTGTCCGTCGATTCTGGACAGATCATGGTCATCGACCCGTGCTATGTGTTGGACGGGATGCACGATCATGCGCCAAAGCACGATCCGAAGGCTCATAAGCAATGCGAGTACGGACACCCGTGCGAGGTGACCTTGTCTGACAAGCGTCATGGAGAGTTTATGGCTAAGGGCTTTGCCACAGCCATCGCCTCCAGTTCTGGCTACGGGGACGGGAACTATCCCGTCTACGCCGTCAAGAATGAGGACGGGCGGGTGGTCGAACTGACCATCTACTTTGACGAAGATCCCCACAGCGGGGAGCGGTCATGGTCTGCCGAGATCATGCAGTCTTGGAAAGACGCAGAGAAGGGCGAGGACTGAGCGGGGGGGCTTCGGCCCCCTCGCCGGGGGCTAGGGTTTTCAGTCTCCTTCCCCAGTCCTCCGCGCAGCGGGGGGGCTTCGGCCCCTCCGCCCCCCTTACAATCCCTGATTCATTACGAATGAGGTTGGGAAAGTTGATCAATGCTTGTAGGATACTAGGCTATGAGTGAAACAGAAGACCATAATCCATTAGAACAAGAATGGGATGGCGACTGGAACGACGCGTTAGAAACCCTTTCCAACAGGGAAATGGGTGACGCCAATTTCGAAGTAGTCGCATCTCGGGTATCGAAAGTTGTCAAAGATTGGCTTAACTCGCCAGTCTGGGCAGCGACCGGAGGCCCGGACGAACCAATGCTGATTGGTTCTTCAGACTTTGAGAATGCAAAAAAGACACGTTTAGGTGAAGTGGCTGCCGTGCAGGTACTCGGCCTGATGTCGATGCTATGCGTTAAGAGTGAAGTACGTCTTGATCCAAAGGTAATCTTTGACAGCAAGAAACTTATTCTTGAATGCGTAGAGTCGATGATGGTTGAGGGCGTGCTGATGGCTAACTCATCCGAGTGGTGTGCCCAAATGGACACCGCCTTGGGTGATGTGAGAGAGTCCCGGCACACGCCGATTGCTTACAGCCCAAGCCATGACATCATAAAACTGCGGGACGAACCCACCACAGGGGAAGACAGCCCCGGATCTACTGAAGCATGATGCGGCAATGTCCGCAGAACTCAATAGATCCGTGGAGTTCTACGTCAGTTCTTTCTCGTTCACACGGGTAAGGCTTACCGCAAGGCTCCAGAACTGTTTCCCCCGTTAGATATTGTCTAAGAATATCGACGCGTGTGGGGATCGGGGCGGCAGGCGGAGGAGGTCCGGGTAAACCTCGGGCCTCTTCCACTGCTTGCCTTATTATTATCCCGCACCATTCGTTCATGGATACCCCTAGGCTCTCGCAATGTGCTGCCAATTCGTTACGAAGGCGGCCCGGGAGGTGCATCGTTGTTTGAACTGATGCATGATCGGGGTATTTCTTAGGAGTTGCTATGATATTCTCCTTGCGAAGTTGCTATTGCTGCGCTAACCCAGTAGAGTATTTGGCTCGTGCGAAACACATACCTAAAAAAGGGGTATGCGAATTCGTTGAAGATTTGCAATACTCTTCGCGAGCACTACACGGCTGCGGTCTTATTCGTCCCGTTCTACTAGGGAGATAAGGTACTCAGTAACAGTAAGGTCGTACTCCTGAGCACGATCAATCATCTGGTTCTTAATTTCAGCAGGAATTCGCACAGTAAGAGTAGTGAAGGTACCTTCTTTGGCACGCTTTGGTGGACGGCCCGTCTTCGGATGGATCGCTTCGGTGTAATCAGACATGATTAGAGTTTACTCTTTCTCTCCGGGTCGCGCTGTACGAATCCTTGAAAGATTTTAACAGACACCCGATAGAACTATTTTGGTGAAACCACCCTAACAACTAAAAACACTAGAGGATGATACTTGACAGGATGATCTCCCAGTCACTACGATACAAGATGTTGTAGCCGGGATAATCATGCGGGTTTCCCTCCTCTCTCCCCGCATGGTGCGGTCCTCCCCCGGTTGCAAGATAGGGCAGGGTCGGGATCAGGCTGCGTTAGACAGGAGCAGAAGGGTCCCGGCCTTGCTCGCGTCTAGGCTAAGGAGCGGGACGCCTCAGGTCTAGTGCTAAGGAGCGGGACGCCTCCGGGCAGGGGGAGATAAAAAGCCCCGCCGCTTTCCACCTGTGTGGCTATGCCGGGGCTAGCCTCCTCCTGTCGCATACCGGCTAGTTTTATCTAGCCAACGACTCATGCAGTTTCCGATTTGCAATTTCCCAGACGCACCTCCCTTTCCAGTATCGATACACTTGAACAAGTTGAAGTGTATCGATACCCATACCGGAAACCAACCTCGCCCAGAAAATATTTTATCCGCACCGGGCCGAGAGCACCCCTCACAGATTCACCAAGGATTTGAACAGACCCCCCCGAAGCGCTTCAGCACAGATTCACCAAGGATTTGAAAACAGGCATGAGTGTTTCCTCTCCTAGTTACGGACGCATGTAGGCAGTAGACTCCCCCGCCCCCCACTACTACTAACAGCAGCACCTACTACTGGTAGCAGTACCCACTACTACTGACAGTAGTTGACACTACTACTAACAGTAGTAGCCCCTACTGCTATGGCAGTAGCAACGACAAAAGTTTAAGCCCCCAGAAAAAAAATCGGACACGCGC
>Ga0302120_10000742_pt1 | contig 15060 bp, 12 predicted proteins | sample AG5_Bottom_MG_FD_203118 | JGI IMG/M metagenome (GOLD analysis project Ga0302120, IMG submission 203118) | Marine microbial communities from Western Arctic Ocean, Canada - AG5_Bottom | ecosystem: Environmental > Aquatic > Marine > Oceanic | place: Canada: Western Arctic Ocean | collected 2017-10-01 | reverse complement strand
ATAGGAGATTTAAATTGTCTGACCTGTCCTCCGGGTCAAGAGCGTATTTGTCAGGGGTGCGCTCCGGTCGACCTGGCTGACTCCTACCGCCGACGCCTTCGGGCCCGCACGCATGAATTCACCGCGGTGCGGAACGAATTGATGGAGCGCAATTTGTCCCTCGTTTTTCTTCTTCTTGAGAGGTATCGATATTCCGGCGTTCCAGTGGAGGATTTAGTGCAGGAAGCAAACTACTCCTTATTTAAGGCCGTGCAGGGGTTTGATTTCAACCGAGGCGTGCGATTCCGCACCTATGCCGCATTTTGGGTGAAGCAAGCATTTCTGACGGCAATTTATAATCAAAGCCGGACGGTCCGGGTTCCGGCTTATATTCAAAAGGCCATGAAAAAGCTCCATGACGCGGGCGTGGCCCTTCCTGGCGCGGCTGATGACTTAAATTCCTTGGCCGATAAGGCGGGAATTACAGAAAACTTAGCGCGTACCGCATTAGCGGGTAATCGCTTTACCCTTTCCCTTGACCGACCGGCAGGGATTCAGGAGGAGGACTCCTTTGCAAGCCTTGTTCCCGGGGAAGACCCTTGCCGCCCTTTTTTTGAAGAGGAGGCCGAAGGATTTGTGGCTCTCCTGGGGGCTGCCTTGGAAGGTCTGAGTGATAGGGAGAAAGAGGTCCTCCTCCTCCGATTTGGCCTCAAGGGCGAGAGAAGCAAGACACTGGCGGAAGTTGGAAATATTTTGGGTGTGAGTCTGGAGCGAGTCAGGCAGATTCAGTCCAAGGCCCTTTTTCGGCTTCGATCATGCGGCACAGCTGGTTTTCTTGAGCAATATATTTCTTGATGAGACGCCGCCGTTCTTCTCAGAACGGGCACTGATTCTCGGGCTTCGCTAAACTACTCGGCTGTCAGTTAAGGAGTGCTTTTACTTCACCAAACTGGCCTCCGGTCCCCCCTCCCAAAAAAACCATTTTCGTACTTGGCATTTGCTCAGTAAGGAGATGGTTGACTTCAATGAGCCAGTACCATTTTCCTCGTTGGTCGAATAAGATTCGTCCATTGCTTGCGGTTGTTACCCTTGTTGGCCCGGTATATCTCACGGGGGTTGTTTTGTATGGCGCCTCGCCGGAAACCCTTAATGTTGGCTATGCACCGGAGCAGCCCGTGCCGTTTAGCCACAAACTGCATGCAGGTGATCTAAAAATGGATTGCCGTTATTGTCATACGACGGTGGAGGAGTCGGCCCAGGCGTCCATTCCCCCTACGAAGACTTGTATGAATTGCCACGATCGTATTCATACGGAGAGCCCCAGATTAGAAAAGGTGAGAGAAAGTGCAAAAACAGGGCAGTCCATTCCATGGGTTCGGGTTCATGATTTACCGGATTATGCTTATTTTGACCATAGCGCGCATGTGACCAAGGGAGTGAGTTGCGTGGAGTGCCATGGCCGAGTGGACCAAATGGATGTCGTTGAGCAAGTTGCTCCCCTTTCCATGGGTTGGTGCCTTGATTGCCATAGAAGCCCTGAGTCACACCTTCGCCCGGTTGAAGAAGTCACAAATATGTCTTGGACTTCCGAGATAGATAGAGAAGAGTTAGGCGCAAAACTTCGAAAAGTTCACAACATTCACCCGCGACAGGATTGTTCCACATGTCATCGTTAAATCGCTCCGAATCGACCAAACACTATTGGCGAAGCCTCGATCATCTTGAGGAAACGCCGGAATTCCAGGAAATGGTTGCCAAGGAATTTCCTGCTGGCCCTGATGGCGAGTGGTCCGACACGAGTCGTCGTCGTTTTTTGCAATTAATGGGCGCTTCTGTCGCCCTGGGTACGGCTTCAAGTTGCCGTTGGCAGAAGGAAACCTTAATGCCTTTTGCGGATCGGCCGGAAGGCTGGGTTCCGGGTAAGCCTCGGCACTATTCCACGTCAATGGAAGTCACCGGGGTTGGTCAGGCCTTGACGGTTACCAGTTATGACGGCCGTCCCACCAAAATTGAGGGCAACCAGGCCCACCCCTCTAGTTTGGGGGCGACGAATTCTTGGGCGCAAGCAGGCACTCTTGGCTTGTATGATCCAGATCGGTCACGTGGTGTCCTCGCATTAGAGGGAGATAAGGAAACTCCTTCGAGCTGGAAGAGTTTTTCCGCATTTTCCAAGATTGAATTTGCGCGCCTTTCCGCCACGCAAGGCGAAGGTCTGGCCATTGTGGCCCCAATCACATCATCTCCGTCTTTTCTGCGTGCGCGTCGGCAGTTCCAAAAGACTTTCCCTAAAGCTCTTTGGGTGGACTGGGAAGCCTGTTCATATCAAGCGGAAGCCATAGGCACAGAAAGGGTCTTTGGCAAGGCTGCCCGTGGAATTTATGACTTAGATAAAGCCGACGTCATCCTTTCCCTTGAGGATGACCTCATGGGGACGCACCCCAATGCCGTTCGCCACTCTCGGGATTTCGCGACACGGCGAAAGCCTGAAGACGGGCCGATGAACCGACTTTGGGTGGTTGAGGCGAATCACTCTCTTACGGGTGCGCTCGCTGATCATCGTTTTGCATTGCGCTCAGGTCAGATTGGCGCCTTCTTGGTTGCCCTAGAAGCAGAGCTACTCAAAAAGGGGGGCATAAAAATCCCCGAGGCGCGTCAATTGATGAAGAATCCGCCGCAGGGCGGTTTCCTTGCTAAGGACAAGGTAAAAGCACTGCTTAAGGCGTTGGCGCAGGATTTACTCCACGCAAAGGGCAAATCTTTAGTAGCGGTCGGTGCGCATCAACCTGCCGAAGTGATTGCTAGGGCCCATCGCCTGAACGTTCTATTGGGTTCTGTGGGGAATACCGTGACGTATGCCGATGTCTCTCGGATTCCAACAGCCAACCTTTCCGCTTCCACGGAGTTGGTCGCTCGCATGAGGCAAGGGAGTGTTCAGACCTTGATCACCCTTGGCGGAAATCCTGTTTATGACATGCCGGCAGATTTGAATTTCGCGGCTGCTTACAGAAAAGTGAAAAATCGCATTCACCTCGGTCATTATTTAGATGAAACCGGTGTTGTGTCCACCTGGCATTTACCCCAAGCTCATTTCTTGGAGTGTTGGAATGACAGTCTTTCTTGGAACGGCACATGGACTTTGGCCCAGCCAACCATGGAGCCGCTTTGGAGCGGGCGCTCCGCGACAGAATTACTCGGCCTTGTTATGGGCGGTGAAACGTCTGGAGAAGCTTGGGTGCGCCAAGCCTGGTCCGACGCCGGCTTAGGTGGAGAAACGGAATGGCGCAAGACGGTACAGGCGGGTTTTGTTGCTGGATCTAGCCTAGAAACTTTGCGAGGCACTTCCGCACCGCTGCCTCTGCCGAACATGGAGCTCAGTGCCTGGCAGGCATCGGATTCTATCGAGGTCACTTTTGCCAGCGACCCAAGCGTTTTTGACGGCCGCTTTGCAAATAGTGGCTGGCTCCAAGAGTTGCCGGACCCAATGACGAAGTTGACCTGGGACAACGCAGCATTGATGGCACCGTCCACGGCAAGCGCGCTTGGTTTGACAACCGGCTCCATGGCAAAGTTCGCCATTGATGACCGTAGCATCGAAATGGCGGTTTATGTGATGCCCGGTCATGCACAAGGATGCGCCACTCTACCTATGGGCTATGGCCGTACGGATGCCGGCCATGTCGCTGGCTTAGTTGCGGATCGCGTAACGCCAACGGGTTTTAATGTTTTCCTCCTGCGTGGCTCTGAGGCATTAGGTTTTTCCCTTGCGTCAGTTCAAGGTACGGGTGAGACTTACACTCTGGTTTCTACGCAAGACCACCACATTATTGATGAGATTGGCATGGAGGGTCGTGCAGATCGATTGGGCGACTTGGTCCGAGGTGGAGATTTAGATGAGTGGGAGCAGCAACCTGATTTTGCTCAACACGTTGTTCACCACCCTCCGCTGAAATCATTGTGGGAGGAGCATAAATACGAAGGCTACCGCTGGGGTATGTCAATTGACCTGTCTACTTGTACCGGTTGCTCTGCCTGCACAATTGCTTGCCAGTCCGAAAACAATATCCCGGTGGTCGGCAAGGATGAGGTATTTCGCGGCCGCGAAATGGCTTGGATTCGAATGGACCGCTATTTCACGGGGTCTGACCCGGATGAAGCCGAAGCGGTGCACCAGCCAGTGTCTTGTCAGCAGTGCGAAATGGCTCCTTGTGAGCAGGTTTGTCCTGTTGCAGCAACCACACACACGAGCGAAGGCTTGAATGACATGGTGTACAACCGCTGTATCGGCACGCGCTATTGTTCTAACAATTGCCCTTACAAGGTGCGTCGATTTAATTACTTCAACTGTAACCTTGACCTTGAAGAGACCGGTTCCGAAGTATTGAAGTTGGTGAAAAATCCTGATGTGACGGTGCGCTCGCGCGGTGTCATGGAAAAATGCACTTACTGTGTCCAACGTATTCAAAGTGCCCGCATTGAGGCTCATACTCATGAACAAAAGATTCAAGACGGTGACATTACCCCAGCCTGTGCTCAGGTTTGCCCATCCAATGCTATTCAGTTCGGTGATTTGAATGACAAGACCAGCAAGGTGCGGATAGCCCACGACAATGATCGGGCTTACGCCATGCTTGGTGAATTAAATAATAAACCGAGGACTGCTTTCTTGGCACGGATCCGTAATCCTCACCCCTCTCTTGCGGCGCATGATTCCCAGGGTGCGGGGGAGGTACGCCATGGCTAAATATGCCAATGTCAATGAGTTGTCTGATAGCCAACTAGACAACTTGCTTGAGCCTCCCGCGCTGGTTCAAAACGCAGAGACGTTTCATGACATCACGGAGTCGGTTTGTAGCATTGCAGAGGCCGACAGGATGCCTCGGTCTTGGTACGTGCTTTTTACTCTTGCCCTCTGTTTTCTTGGCGTGCTCGGTGCCATGATTTTTCACCTCTTCACCACCGGTGTTGGGGTATGGGGAAATAACCAGCCGGTTGCTTGGGGTTTTCCTATTGTTAACTTTGTATTTTGGGTTGGCATTGGTCACGCGGGTACGTTGATTTCGGCTGTTTTGTATTTGTTCCGCCAAGGATGGAGAACAGGAATAAACCGATTTTCCGAAGCAATGACTATTTTCGCAGTGTGTTGCGCGGGTCTTTTCCCGGCGATCCACGTGGGACGCGTTTGGGTAATTTATTGGGTGTTCCCAATTCCAAACCAAATGGACATGTGGCCGAACTTCCGCTCACCTTTGCTTTGGGATGTTTTCGCGGTTGGCACTTATTTTACGGTGTCTTTATTGTTCTGGTACATGGGCATGGTGCCTGACTTGGCGACACAGCGTGATCGCGCAAAGACTAAACTGCGCCAATTCCTTTATGGTATTTTTGCCTTAGGGTGGAATGGCTCGAATCGTCACTGGCATCGCTATGAACGCGCCTATTTGCTTCTTGCAGCGCTGGCTACTCCGCTGGTGCTGTCGGTTCACTCGGTTGTGTCCTTTGACTTCGCGGTGGCACAAATTCCTGGTTGGCACACGACGATTTTTCCACCATATTTTGTAGCCGGAGCTATTTTTTCTGGGTTTGCAATGGTTTTGACTTTGTCTATCCCTGCTCGCGCCCTCTTTAACTTTAAGCATATTATCACGATGCGGCACATTGAGTTGATGTGTAAGGTGATTATGTGTACCGGCATGTTGGTTGGATATGCGTATGCCATGGAATTCTTTATGGCCTGGTATTCGGGAAATCGGTACGAAGGCTTTACTTTTGTTAACCGTGCTTTTGGCCCCTATGCTTGGGCTTATTGGACAATGGTAAGTTGCAATGTGATTTCCCCACAAATTTTTTGGTTTAAGCGAGCGCGGCGATGCATCCCCCTCATTTTTGTGATTTCTATCTTTGTCAATATTGGCATGTGGTTTGAGCGCTTTGTCATTACAGTGACGTCTTTGAATCGAGACTTCCTCCCCTCAAGCTGGAATTATTTTAGTCCAACTATTGTGGATGTATTGACACTTGCGGGAAGCTTCGGTCTTTTCTTTACCTTGTTCTTGCTCTTCTGCCGTTGGTTGCCGCAAGTGGCGATCTCGGAAGTGAAGAACGTCATGCCTTCGGCTCATCCCCATGGCAATCACGGGGAGGTTAACCATGACTAATCAAACATCCATTCACGGCATCCTGGCAGAGTTTGATTCCGTCGACGGCATCCTTCATGCAGCGGAAAAGGTCAAGCAGGAAGGGTATCGGAAATGGGACTGCCACACGCCATTTCCGGTTCACGGATTGGATGGTGCGATGGGAATTCGTCAAACACGTTTGCCATGGCTCGTTTTAGTGATGGGCTTCGCGGGGTGTTCTGGGGGAATCTTGTTGCAGTGGTGGACGAATGCTCATGACTATGTTTACCGTATTTCTGGAAAGCCTGACTGGAGTCTTCCCGCAAACATTCCGGTGGCATTCGAGATGACTATTTTGTTCGCGGCGCTCACGGCTTTCTTTTCCATGTGGATTCTTAATGGATTCCCACGCTGGTATAGCCCACTCTTTCGAGCAAAGTGCTTTACGAGAGCTACGGACGATCGCTTTGTTTTGGCAATTGACGCAAGAGATGACTTGTTTGGAGAGGAGACTCGGAAATTGCTAGAGAGCCTTTCGCCAAGCACGATCGAAATGATTGAGGCGCCCATCGAAGACGGAAAAATTCCGTTGAAGTTGAAGGGCATACTTGGCATTGCACTCACTCTATTGCTGCTGCCCCCGGCAATGATTGCCAATGCTAGGTTTACAAAATCCACGCAGCCGCGCGTTCACATTGTTCCAAACATGGACACACAGGTGACCCACCGCGGGCAAGAGGCCAGTGACTTTTTTGCTGATGGTCAAGCGATGCGGCTCCCGATTTCTGGAACTTATGCCCAAGAGGATGACCGGTTAATCGGTGAGCAAGTTGGGTTTTGGACGGGCAAAGAAAATGGCGCTTACCTCTCCTCAATTCCCATGGACGTCACGCCAGAATTTGAAGACCGGGGTAGGGCTCGCTTTGGAATCTACTGTTCCGCGTGCCATGCGGTGAATGGCTCTGGGCAAGGCACGGTCCATCTTCGGGCACAAGAGCTTTTGTCAAAAACCTGGGTTGGGCCGACGGACCTCCGTACGGATGCAATCAAGCAGCAGGCTCCAGGGCAATTATTTGAGTCCATCTCGAATGGCATTCGAAATATGCCAAGCTACTCCAGTCAAATCCCTGCGGCGGACCGCTGGGCCATTGTTCAGTACCTTAAGGAGAGTCTGTAGGAACTACCTCTGTTGAATCACACTGCACCCACCTACTCGGCCGATTTCGCCACTGCGGCGGCTTCCCGCCTTTCGAGAGCCGGCTTCTTATGTGGAGTCGTCGGCCTTGCTGTAGCCATTGGTCTTGGCCTAGCCGAAGGGGACCATATGCGCCACTTCTGGTTGTCCTATCTCATTGCATTTGCATTTGTCTTGACCCTGGGCGTCGGCGGCCTCTTTTTCGTGCTGATTCAGCACATTACGGGTGCGAAGTGGAGCGTTACGGTCCGTCGTCAGGCAGAGTTTGCGATTGGCACCATTCCATTCCTTGCTTTTTTAGCCTTACCGTTGCTTGTCCCTCTCTTTTCTCATGAGGGAGTTGAGGAGTTCGGCGGCCTTCTTTGGTCGTGGGTGCACCCGCATGGGGATCATGCTGCGCTGATTACTTCCAAGGTTCCCTTTTTAAATGTCAACTTTTTTGTTGGGCGCTTTGTGGGTTATTTTCTGATTTGGTCATTGATGGCTCGGTACTTTAAAAACGCGTCCATAGAGCAAGACAAAACAGGAGAGCATGAGCTGACCGTGCGAATGCGGACACGCAGCGCTCTTTGCCTGATTGTCTTGGCGTTGACCTATAGCTTTGCCGCATTTGACCTTCTGATGTCAACGGACCCGGCTTGGTTTAGTACGATTTTTGGCGTTTATCTTTTTGGCGCAAGCTTTTTGGCGATTCATTGCTTCCTTGTGCTGAGTACGCTCTATTATCAGCGGCAGGGCCATTTGAAAAAGATGGTTACGATTGAGCATTACCATGACCTTGGAAAATTGATGCTGGCCTTCACAATATTTTGGGCTTACATTGCTTTTTCTCAATACATGTTGTATTGGTACGGAAATATTCCCGAAGAGACCGCATGGTATCTCATAAGGATTACCTCGCCATGGACGAACTGGTCTTGGATTGAGCCAATTGGCCATTTCTTTATTCCTTTCCTTGGAATTCTTTCGCGCCACATTAAGCGAAAGCCACCATTGTTAGGCTTCTGGGCCTTCTACATTCTTGTGGTTCATTACATTGACCTTTATTGGTTGGTTGCACCAAACCTGTATCCTGACACGGTGCCGTTTAACGGCGTTGAGGTTTTTGCATTGATTGGCGTTGTCGGCCTTTTCTTGTGGAAATACGGACAGCAGGCCAAAAAACATTCCTTACTTGCACACAGGGATCCTTTGATTTCTGATTGCCTCGCCTTTCAAAATTACTAGAACAACTATATGGCTCACCATCCAGACGACACTAGTGCTCCTCACGTGCTCTTTGCAACTGTGATTGGCTTGCTATTCACCCTCGCTTTCTGTTACGCCGTTGCCGCATTGACGCACGCAAAGGAGAGGAGCATGGAGAGAGATTTTCGCAATGCAGGGGTGACTCCCATTGAGTTCGTGGCGGCCGCCAAACCCGCCTAATTTCGTGAACAAATTCGCCCCTCTTCTTGTCCTCCCCCTTGCTATATTCATGGCGGGCGGGCTTGCAATGGGTGCTCAAATTGTAGAGGACCTTCCGCAACTACAGGGCGCTGGTGTTACACAAAATCTGGGTGCACAGGTTCCATTGGACCTCCAGTTTCGTAACTCTGCCGGGGAATCGGTTTCCCTGGGGCAGTTCTTTCAAACGGGTCGGCCTGTTGCCTTGACCTTGAATTATGCAAATTGCCCTCAGCTGTGCAATTTGCAGCTGGATGGCCTCGTTGCGGGATTGGATGGCATGGAATGGTCGGCTGGCCGCGAATTTCAGTTAATTACAGTAAGCATTGATCCCACGGACACGCCTCAGAGATTTAATGTATTACGAGATAAACTGCTCAGCGAATATAGTCGCACGAGCGCCTTCGACGGTGGCTGGGAGTTTTTGACGGGCTCCGAGGCCTCCATCCAGTCTTTGGCGGAATCCGTCGGCTTTGGGTATAAAAGAGTAGAGTTGACCGGTGACTATGCGCATGCCGCAGCGCTTATCCTTTTGACTCCAACGGGTCAGGTCTCTCGATACCTTGATGGTGTGCTTTATGATTCCAATACTCTTCGGCTTTCTCTTGTAGAAAGTGCAGGAGGCGCCATTGGGAGTTATTTGGACGCGGCTTTTTTGACCTGTTTTTACTACGACTCCTCTGCGGGGACTTATGCGCCCGCAGTCATGACCTTGACTCGGATCGCCGCTGCCGTCCTTGTCTTTTTTGGTGTTGGTTTTTTTTTCCGCACCCAACGACGAAACCGTTTTAACTTAGCATGATTCTTCCTGCCCTACTTCCTCTCATCTTGCAGCAGCAAGATGGCGAGGGTGGATTTTTCTTTCCGCCGGTTGCCTCTGATCTTGCCATAGCTAGCGACAGCCTGTTCTTTACGATTTTATATTTATCGGGGTTTTTCTTTGCCATTATTGTCTTTACGACGCTTTATTTCGTTTGGAAATATCATCACACAAAATGCCCAGAGCCTCAGCCCTCTCCGGTTCATAACAATACCATCGAAATCATCTGGACGGTTGTGCCGACCATACTGCTTGCCTGGATTTTCTTTGAGGGCTTTGAGGGCTTTATGGCGAGAAAAACTCCTCCGCCCGATGCTTATGAAATCCATGCGCAGGGCAGGAAATGGAGTTGGAACTTTACTTACCCAGATGGCACAGAATCTTCCGTACTGCATCTTCCCTTGGGGAAAGCCGTCCGGGTTAACCTGGCCTCATCAGATGTACTCCATAGCCTTTTTGTCCCGGCATTTCGGGTGAAGATGGATGTTGTGCCAGGTCGCTACGAACAGCTTTGGTTTACCCCAACCATGCTGGGCGAGTTTGATGTGTACTGTGCGGAATATTGTGGGACAAATCATTCGGCAATGACCACTACAGCAGTCGTTCATAGTCAAGAGGATTTTGACGCATGGTTGTCCGAAGCGGGCGACTTTATGACTAAGTTGTCGCCGATTGAGGCCGGCGAACGCGTCTTTGCGAGTAAGGGTTGCGCAGCATGTCATAGTGTTGCTGGCGTTGCCGGCATTGGGCCAGCCCTGAACGGCCGATTTGGCCAAGAGCGCAAGCTTTCGGACGGTAGTTCGGTCACCTTCGATGCCAATTACGTCAGAGAATCCCTTCTTGATCCAGCGGCGAAGATTGCCGATGGCTTTCAACCGATCATGCCCACTTTTCAAGGGCAGCTTGACGATGACAAAATGCGGGTCCTTGTCGAGTACATCAAATCCCTTCAATAGAGAAAACGGATGACCCACGACTCGAACGTAAATTACTTAAATTGTGACAAGGGCTTCAGGTCCTGGTTTATGACATTGGATCACAAGCGACTTGGCTTGATGTACCTTTGGTCCATTATTGCGATGATGTTTCTTGGCGGTGCGTTTGTCATGCTTATTCGGGCCGAGCTGTTTTCCCCAGGAGAGGACTTTGTGAGTGCCGATACATTTAATCAGCTGTTCACTTTGCACGGCGCCATCATGGTGTTCCTTGTCATTATTCCAAGTATCCCTGCGGCCCTTGGAAACTTTGTGCTGCCCCTGATGCTTGGAGCAAAAGATGTGGCCTTTCCAAAGCTCAATCGCATGAGCTATCATTTGTATGTCATCGGCGCCATTCTCTTTGTGGCGTCTATGTTGGCGACGGGATTGGATACCGGATGGACGTTTTATGCGCCCTATTCAACAAGCGATAGTCCCGCACACAGGGCAATCCTTTACGCCGTTTTTGGCGCTTTTGTCCTTGGCTTTAGTTCAATTTTCACTGGATTGAACTTTTTGGTCACCATTCACAAAATGCGGCCACCCGGAATGACTTGGTTTAAGATGCCTCTCTTTTTGTGGGCCATTTACGCAACCTCCATTATTCAAATTTTAGCAACCCCGGTTGTTGGAATTACCCTACTTCTTGTGGCGGTTGAGCGAATGCTGGAAATTGGCATTTTTAACCCAGCGCTTGGTGGTGACCCGGTTCTCTTTCAGCATATGTTTTGGTTTTACAGTCATCCGGCTGTCTACATTATGCTTTTGCCCGCCATGGGCGTCATGTCTGAGTTGATGTCTACCTATTCACGGAAGTCAATTTTTGGATATCGTTACATCGCGCTGTCTTCGGTGGCTATTGCGGTTGTGAGTTTTGTGGTTTGGGGCCACCATATGTATGTGTCTGGCCAGTCTGTTTTGGTTTCTGTTCTCTTTAGCGCCATCACATTTTTCGTGGCTGTTCCTTCTGCAGTTAAGGTGTTCAATTGGATTGCCACTTTATATAAAGGATCAATTCGACTGACATCCAGCATGATTTATGGACTGGGGATCATCTGGCTTTTCGGCATTGGCGGGCTAACCGGTCTTTGGCTTGCTGCATTAGAAACCGACATTCACTTGCATGACACCTATTTTGTTGTCTCTCACTTTCACTTTGTCATGGTTGGCAGTGCAATCATGGCCTTCCTTGGTGGCATCCATCATTGGTGGCCAAAGTTTTACGGCACGATGCTGAATGAGAAAGTTTCTCTGTGGGGGGCTGGCCTCCTCTTCGTGGGGTTTAATCTTACTTTCCTTCCGCAATTTATCGCGGGCACCCAGGGCATGCCTCGTCGTTATTTCGATTACGCAGAGCGCTTTGAAGGTTACAATCAAATCTCAACCGTGGGGGCTTTCCTGATGGGATTTTCGATCCTGCTCATCGTGATTAACTTTCTTCGTGCCATACGATCGGGCAAGCCAGCCCCGGCAAATCCATGGGGCGCCGTTACCTTGGAGTGGAATACAGCGCCAATTCCAGACCCACATAACTTTGATGATGCTCCCGTCGTGGGGGATCCTTATGACCTCTCTATCTTTAAGTGGGATGAGGCCGAAGGGGGATACGTTCCTACTCGTCCAGTTCCAGGGCTTCCCTACATTGCACTTCCTAATGCGGATTCTACGGAATCACAACACTAATTCGGGTCCATACTGATGACTGAATCTTCCGCTACATCACATGTTCATGACGAACATGTTGCTCACCATTTTGATGATGCCGCACAGCAGTTCGAGACGGGAAAACTGGGCATTTGGACCTTTCTGCTTACCGAGGTTCTTTTCTTTTCTGGATTATTCGTAGTCTATTCAACGCTAAGAAATAACAACCCGGAAGTTTTTGCTTATGCGGCTCAATTTTTGGACACCAAGCTTGGTTTTCTAAATACCTGTGTGCTACTACTGAGCTCATTTACCTTCGCCTTAGGGGTGCGCAATGCCATGTTGGGGCAGACGAAGGCCCTCGGCATTAATCTTGTCATCACCTTTTTGTGCGCTGCAGGGTTTATGGGTATCAAGTACCAAGAGTATTCTCACAAGTATCACGAGGGACTCTTGTGGTCGGGGTCGGAGCACTCTGTTTTCAAGGCAAACCTTGACGATGTCCATCCAGAGATTCGCGCACATAGTTCTGTCTGGGGTGATGCACAGAAACTTACACCGGAGTTCCGCCACGAAGTAGGCCAGTTTTTTGCCATCTACTTTTGCCTTACTGGCCTCCATGGCATTCACGTACTTCTCGGCATGATTTTGATTGCCTGGCTTCTCATGCGAAATGCTCGCGGAGATTTTGGACCGAATAATTTTAATGCTGTGGACTTTGGGGCCTTGTATTGGCACCTAGTGGACCTCATTTGGATCTTCCTTTTCCCACTCCTTTACCTCATTGCTTGACATGAGCCATTCCGACCACCATTCCGAAGGCCCTGCGCTTGGGCACGTTCTCCCCATCAAGATGCTCGTTGGGGTTTTAGTCGCCTTACTCCTTTTGACTGGCCTAACAGTGTGGACAGGGCAGATGAATTTCCATGGATGGGATCTTAAAATTGCTATGGTCATTGCAGGCATCAAGGCAACGCTTGTCTGCACCATATTTATGCATTTAAAATGGGATCGGCCACTGAATGCAATTTTCTTCTTGATTTCAATTGTATTTGTTGCGGTTTTTTTGGCCTTTACTGTTTTGGATACGTATGAAAATGAAGTCAATGTGGAAGCTCTTATAGAAAGCAAAAGATGAATGTTGAGCGAGAGGGTGCTCTGCCGTCAGGCACAGGTGTCATGGGCCTTGCGGCCTTACTTGCATCTCTCAGCATTTTGTTTTTGAGCGGCCTTGCTGGATTTTGGATTATTCGTGCCCGCGCCATCATCTGGTCTGACAATCTTCCCGGTCTCCCGAACGCTTTGTGGGTCAGTACGGCGGCCCTTGGGCTTCTTGGGTTTTTTGTAGAGAAAGCAAGATCGGCCAAGAAGGGAAATGATATGAAGCGGGCTCACTCGCGCCTTCGCCGTGTTCTTATTTGCGGACTCGTCTTTACCGTCTTCCAGTTCATTGCTTGGCTCGATTTGTCTCATCAGGGCCTTTCGGTTCAGTCAGGCTCACTCTACGCGTTTAATTTTTTCTTTTTTACGGGACTCCATGTCATTCATGTTTTGGGGGGCTTGATTTACACAGGCTTTGTGTATGCAAAGTCCAAGAAGGGCCTGGCCTTCGAGGAGCAGTATTCTCAGGTTGCTCTTTATTGGCATTTCCTGAGTGCCGTTTGGCTTGTGATTGTCTCAAGTATTCTTCTGGCCAATGCGTCTTTTGTGACGCCCTGGAGGATTTACCTTGGCTTCTTAGGACTTGCCGGACTATCCGGATTCCTATGCGCGTGCCTCTGGATTAAAACCTTGATACAGCTTGTACGGTTTAAACTCTGGTGGCCTGCCTTGGTTTCCATCTTTCCGCCGATGGCATACGCATTTGTCTGTATTGAGGGCAAGCGTATTCAACTCAGTACTGTGCCGATTCTTTGGGGAATCCTATTTGCCCTTTTTCTTTTTTCTTTGTCGGTTGCCTTGGCGACCGGCGTTAATTTAGGCGAGTTACTCGTTTAAAGGTGCTACTTAACGATTTTGAGCGCTACTTGGTCACCCATTCCATGCGGTCGTGGGTTCAGAGATGGTGGGACATCCCCTTGCTTCGCCGACTTGCGCACCACCGACCTCTGGGCCGAACGGCAGAATTGGGCTGTGGGGCTGGGCATGCATTGAAAACGCTTTCTCAATTATCGGGCATAACGGATATGGAGGCCTTTGAAATCGATGCAAAATTTCTTTCTCTTGCGAGGGAGAAAAGCGCGTCTCTTCAGCGGGTCACTTTAACTCAAGCAGATATTCGCCAAATTCCAGCAAAGGACGCCGCCTTTGACTCTATTTTTGAATTTAATGTACTTCATCATGTGGAGGGCTGGAGTGAAGCCATCCAGGAGGCGAGTCGTATATTAAAGCCGGGTGGAATTTTTTATGCTCAGGAGACACTGAAGGGATTCATCGATCACCCTGTTTGGAGTCGGTGCATGGCGCACCCCCAGGAAAGCCGATTTTTGAAAGAGGACTTTATTGCAGTCACGGAGCGCGCAGGATTTCGGGTCTTGGGCACTCAGAGTTGGGGGAATCAGTTTTTGTGGTTAGCAGCAGAGAAAGAGAGGCGCGCTTCAGGCCACTGACGCTCTAGTTCCCAAATTGGGTCGGGCTCTAACTGCAGATGGCCGCGTATCAGAGAAGGATAGGGCATGGGCAAGGCTATTTGAAAATCCCAGGTTCCGTCGGCGCGCGGCAAAAGGTGGGCTATTTTGGAAGACGCCTTTTTCCACGAAGTTTCTGGAAGGAGTAGATTGCCGGATGAAGTGTGCGGTAAGAGTCGAACTTCAATTTGTGCCGTCCAGCGAAAATCTCCCCCACGACGGGGGAGTAAGCGAACCTTGCCTGACATACGGGGTC
>Ga0302120_10000741_pt1 | contig 15065 bp, 12 predicted proteins | sample AG5_Bottom_MG_FD_203118 | JGI IMG/M metagenome (GOLD analysis project Ga0302120, IMG submission 203118) | Marine microbial communities from Western Arctic Ocean, Canada - AG5_Bottom | ecosystem: Environmental > Aquatic > Marine > Oceanic | place: Canada: Western Arctic Ocean | collected 2017-10-01 | reverse complement strand
CTGACACTTTCTTCGTTATTGATACGCCGAATTGCCTCACCAAGATGCTGGGCAACCGACACGACTTTGATCTTGTTGCTCTCCTGCGCTTCTGGGCGCAGAGGAATGGTATCCGTGACAATCAGGCTCTTGAGTTCGCTCTCGGCTATACGCTTGAGAGCCGGACCCGAGAGCACCGGGTGCGTAATCGCCGCGTAGACGCTCGTAGCACCCGCACCCATCAATGCCTTGGCGGCTTCACAGAGCGTTCCCGCTGTGTCGACCATATCATCGACAATGACGCAGGTCTTGCCTTCCACGTTACCAATGATGTTCATCACTTGGGCCACATTCGCGACTTCCCGGCGCTTGTCGATAATCGCGAGGTTGGCATCCAATCGCTTCGCGAAGGCCCGGGCGCGCTCCACGCCTCCGGCGTCCGGAGAGATGATCATGATTTCGCCTTGGACCTCAGCCTTAACTACCTGAAGCAACAAGCTCGTCGCGTAGAGATTATCCACAGGGATATTGAAGAACCCCTGAATCTGCCCGGCATGCAGATCCATGCAAAGCATTCGATCCGCGCCTGCAGTCGTGATCAGATCCGCGACCAGCTTGGCCGTAATGGGCGCTCTGGGTTTTACCTTGCGGTCCTGGCGGGCGTAGCCGTAGTAGGGAACCACGACGGTGATTCTTCTCGCCGACGCACGTTTGAGCGCGTCGATCATGATCAGCAGTTCCATCAAATTCGCGTTGGCGGGTGCGCACGTCGATTGCAACACGAAACAATCCTGGCCGCGAACATTCTCGCCTATCCCCAGACTGCATTCGCCGTCGCTGAAAGTACCGACATCGGCCTTTCCCAGCGAAATTCCTAGGCAAGCGGCCACGTCACGAGCCAGACCCTGGTTCGCGTTTCCTGAGAACAGTTTGAGACTCTGCATTCTTCTGCCTTCGTCTTACCCGGCTGCTTCCGGGTTCAGTTCCCCTGCCAAACGACGGGCCTGGCTGGGGCGGTAGGACTCGAACCTACAAATGGCGGCTCCAAAGGCCGCTGCCTTACCATTTGGCGACGCCCCAGCAATAACTCTCAGCCCGATCATCTCAATCCGCGGGCGCCAGTCTGGAACGCCCTTCGATCTTTTCATCTCGGGCGAGATCTTACCCATCAGGCAGCGTCCCAGCGAGCCGAGACCATCCTTCCCCCCGCAGGGCCAATTGCTTAATCGCGCTTTTTGCCTCCGACCGAGCCTTGAAGATCCCAAAGCTTGTGGCACCGCTTCCCGACATGCCCACCGCTTGGGCTCCCAAGTCGACCAGATGCCGCTGAATTCGACCAATCGAAGGGCAGATCTGGCGTGCCGCATCCTCAAGGTCGTTCCTCAGGAAATCGCCCAACCGTGCCCAATGAGCGACGGAATCCTTCGGATCCAACGCTGTCCAATCCGCGAGGGACCGCAGCGTAGAGCCTGGCTGGGCTGCCGTCAACGTGGGCGAGAGCGCATCCCAAGCCTCAAAAACCGATGCTGTGGACAGGCTCTCTCCCGGGTTGGCAAGCACCAGGCTAAGTTCGGGCAGGCCACCCACCGGCGTGACTTGCTCGCCGATTCCCTCGACCAGCGCTGGACGCGGGGACAGGAAGAAGGGCACGTCGGCCCCGAGCGAGAGGGCCAGGGCGGCCAGACGTCGCGGAGTGAACGCACCGGGGATCAGGGCGTCGAGCGCTCGAAGGACCGCGCCGGCATCGCTCGAGCCCCCGCCGAGTCCGGCGGCCAACGGAATTCGCTTGACGAGCTTCAACGAAACCGAAAACTTCACCCCACCCGCGGCCAAAAATGCTTCGGCTGCGCGAAAAGCTAAATTGTCATCCCCCTCGGGGAGATCACCCAGTCCGCTTGCATCGGGAGCCGCCACACAGTCGAGGGCCACCCGTGGCTCAGGCGCCGGAGCGGTCTCCACGAAGACCTCGTCGGAAAGGTCGACCGGCACGAACAAGCTCTCGATGAGATGATATCCATCGGCCCGGCGGCCGAGCACCCGGAGGCCGAAATTGACCTTGGCGGGAGCCACCTCGAGGCGGCCAGCAGTCGGCAGGCGCTCGTCACGGCTCGCCATGGCTGTCGCCTAGGCGTCGAGCTCGACGAAATGCAGGCGCAACTCGTAGAGCAGGCTATCGATGAGCTTGGCCTCGTCGGGCTCAAGGTTGCCCCGGGTCTTCGCCTGGAGCATCTCGATGGTATCGATCGTCTGCTGGGCGATTTCGCGGCTGGGAGAGATCATTTCCTGGGTCTCCGAGTCGGCGATCAGGCCCATCTGGTACAGCGCGGTGGTCGACAACGAGAGGACAAAGGTCGAAAAATCGATGGCCGGAAGCTGAGGAGCCGCCGAACCCGGCCCGCCGCCACCTGCACCCGACTGATCGCTCACCGCCCCACCTCCGCCTAGTCCCTCTCGTTGAGCGCCGAGGTATCGGACTCGGAACCCAAAGCATGGCGCGCGCCCTCAAAGCGCTGGACCACGGTCGCCGTGGAGCCCACCGCCAGAATCCAGAGGGCCGGCACCATCAGGCCGAGGATTCCACCCGCGATCAGCAGGCCGATGCGCTCTCCGCGCTCCACCACACCGCCGGGCAAGGCCAGGTCCAACGACTCCGCACGGGCCTTGGAGTAGGAGGTCAGGACGCTCGAAGTCAGCCCGGTAGCGGCCACGAGCGCCGTCACTTGCTCTCCGGCGGCGGCGAAGTGAATGACCAAGCCCAACATCACCGCGATGTCCACAAGGCGGTCGAGGGTTGAGTCGAGAAAGGCGCCGAAACGAGTTTCAATGCCGTGATACCGGGCCACTACCCCATCGACGAGATCGCAAAGACCCCCGACTGCCAGCACGATCGAACCCGCCACGAACTGGCCTGCCCCAAAGGCCGCAGCCGCCACCAGACAGAGCATTGCGCCCAGGATCGTCAGGAGGTTCGGGTCGATTCGCCCCCTGAAGAGAAAAGGAAGAACCCGCTGAACCCATCCGTCCAGCTTATGCCCGAATTTGTCTTTAATCACACCCTGACCCTCATCCGGCCCTTGGCTCGTTGGCGAGGCTTCGCTGACTTGAGAAGCGCTCATCCCCCGGCCGAGCCGGGCTCCAAGGATCACGCAAGTCCTTGCTGTATATGGGCTAAATCAAATCCCTGCGGATTCGGCGGCATCCGCATCAAGCGCCGGAGCCGGCTCTTCATCCTCATCGCTGATCTTGTCCACAGAGTCGGGCAGAGAGGCCAACTCGGCTTGGAGTTCCTCCTCACTCGCCCAGCCCGAGCGGCCTTCCATCCGGCGGTCAAATTTCATCTTGCGTTCGGCCTCAAGGTTCATCGGATCTTTCTCCTTCTAAAGCCCTGGGGCCACATCGGGCTCTCAGGGAAGAACCGGCGAACCTAGCAGATCGGTGCCCATGGGGGATATGGGCGTTTTTCAACCCTCGGCCACTCTTCCTCGGGTAGACTGAGCCACCGATGACCCGACCTCTCTTGACCAGAATATTGCTCGGCGGCCTAGTGGGCCTCCTCGCCCTGCAGCCGAGTTGCTCGACGAGTTCACCGGGTTTCGAAGATGTCGCCCCGGCCAAGGAGCTCTACGCCGAGGGACTCGCCCTTATGGAGGGTCGCCGGATCCTGGGGGTCTACACCTGGGTCAACTACAACCGGGCCCGGGAGCCTTTCCAGGCCATCATCGACAACTACCCCTACAGCGAGTACGAAACCGAAGCCCAGATCAAGATCGCCGATGCCTATTTCGCGGAAGCCAACTACGAAGAGGCCCTCTCCTACTACAGGGGCTTTGCTGATCTTCACCCCCAGCATCCCAAGGTTCCCTACACCGTGCTCCGCTCGGCCCTTTGTTATTACAACCAAATCGAGTCCATCGACCGCGACCAGACGGCTACCCGAGAGGCCCTGAAATATCTGGAGTTGCTGAGCACCCGGTACCCCTACGCGCCAGCGACCCAGGAAGGAGAAGTCATTCTTCACCGGCTCCGGACCCGGCTGGCCGACAACATGATGGAGATCGGAGATTTCTATCTCGAACGAACCCAATATCAGTCGGCGGCGACACGCTATCGCCGGGTACTCGACAACTATCCTGGGCTCGGAAGCGATGCGGAAGCCCTATACAAGCTCGGGCTCTGCTACGAAGAAATGAAACGCGTCGACGAGGCCTTGCGCCTTTACCACGTGGTGCTCGAAAATTTCTCCAGTTCGAGAGACGCTGAGCGCGCAGCGGAACGAATTGCCGGTGCCGAGTAGGCCTCGCCTTGCGCGGAACTCGGTCATCCTCGCCAGAGATCGATGAAACTTTTGCCTCGAAGTCCTCGGTGTCCTCGATACAGGGAAGCGGGCTCCAGAGGCGTGGCCGGGGTAGGCACCCACTCAGCGACTCGGACATAGAGCGGAGGGAGAATCCATGGCTAACCAGGAAACGCTGACCCTCCTTGACGGAATTGTTCTGGTGATACTCCTTCTCGGAATCACCCGGGGCATTTTTATCGGTATGGTGAGGGAGACCTTCTCCATGGCCGGGCTGGCCGCCGCCGTCCTCGCCGCGCGCTACGGGATTCCAACGGTCTCCGGTGCGATCGAAGAAATCAGCCAGGGAGCAATCGGCCCATCGCTCGCGCCCTGGCTCGCGGGCACTCTGCTGGCCATCGGAGCCGTTTCCATCGCGACCCTGATCAGCCGACTGGTGCAACGCGGCATCCGGGCCGCTGGGCTTACATGGCTCGACCGCACGGGGGGGGCCGCTCTTGGCGCGGTTGAAGGCCTGCTCGTTGGGCTCCTGGTCGTGCTCGGTGCCACTTTTGTCATTGGACGGGAACACCCATCCATCGACGGTTCCCGCAGCCTCGCGCTCTACGACACCGCTCAAAAATACTGGGGAGAAAAGGCCGAGAATCTACCGAGTATCGCGGCCCCAGGCGACTGGCTCTGACGAACCGAGGCCAGTCCTGCCCCCACCGCCGAGCGGCTATAACCCGGATTCACCGATCAGGTCCAGTAGTTTCTGGGGCGCTTCGTCCTCGGCAATATTGCGGGCAACTACGTCCTTGCCCGCGTACAGAGTGACCCGGCCAGGGCCAGAGCCCACGTAGCCAAAGTCTGCATCCGCCATCTCACCCGGACCGTTCACGATACAGCCCATTACCGCAATCTTGACCCCCTTGAGATGCGATGTCGCCGACTTGATTCGCGCGGTCGTTTCTTCGAGATCGAAAAGAGTTCGTCCACACGAAGGGCACGAAATGTATTCCGTTCGGGTGGTCCGCAGTCGCGCACCTTGCAAAATGCGGTACGCAATATCGAGCGCAGTCTCCGGTTTCTCGAAGCCACCCACTGAGACCATGTCGCCCACTCCATCACAAAGCGGAGCCCCGAGGGCAATCGAGGTCTCGATCATTTGCAATTCCGGATCAACCGTCTCAGGCAAGCCATACCGCAATACGATGGGAAGATCGCCGAATCCTTCGGCTTCGAGCAGCGCCGAAAGAAGCCGAACAGCATGCACGGGCCGGCTTGATTCAACGGAGAACATGACAATGGGCGGCCGACTTCCAGAGGTGGCCTTGAGAACCCGATCGACAAGAACGGGAAGTTCATTCAGCTCGGCTTGAAGACACCACTCCAGCGCGACTTTTGAATCCAGGGACAGCCGGCAAATCGCTTCCAGGACGCTCGAGGAACAATCCGAATCTACATCCGCCACCACACGAGCAGAGCCTGGTGGAACCGTCCCAGCCCCGGCCAGAAGCAAAGCATCCATGCGCACGGAAAAGGGGACTCGGATCCCTTCATCGTCGAGCGCGGCACGGAAACGGGCAAGTCGGTCAACCTGGGAATCAGCGTCGAATCGGACGAGCAGAGACTCGCATTCAACGTCCTTGACCGCTGCAAGGGAACCGGCGACTCGACGGGCGGCGTGAGTGGGGTCAATCCAGTACCCGGGGTTCGACATTTCGAGTTCCACCCGCACGGGCTCGGGCCCGCCCAAGCCGAGGGGACCCAACGCGACTCGCCGGGTTCTCCGACGAGCGTGGGAGTAGGGATCCATGAAAGCTGGCAGATCAATATCCAGGGCTTCGCGGTGGGCGTCCACGGCCCAACGATCAGAGCTTCGGAAACCCAATTTCTCGGCAACGGGAATTTCTCGAACCGGGTCCTCGGTCAGAGAGACGCGAATCGTGTCACCGAGACCATCCTCCAGGAGGGAACCAATCCCAATCGCACTCTTGATTCGCCCATCCTCGGAGTCACCCGCCTCAGTCACGCCGAGATGGAAGGGATAACTCGGACGTCCCTCGTCACGTTCCTCCAGACGAGCCGCAAGGAGGCGGTAGGCCTGGATCGCCACGTGGGTGTTGGACGCCTTCATGCTGAAGATCACATCGTAATACCCCGCGTCCTCGCATACGTCGAGAAATTCGAGGGCACTTTCGACCATTCCAGCAGGCGAATCCCCGTACCTGTTCATCACCCGATCGGAGAGTGACCCGTGGTTCGTTCCGATCCGCATGGCAACGCCATTTTCCTTGCAACGGAGAACCAGGGGCCGAAAACGGTCGGCGACCCGGGCCAACTCATCGGCATATTCGAGATCAGAATACTCCCGAACTTCGAACTTTTTCTTGTCCGCATAGTTTCCGGGATTGACGCGAACTTTTTCAATCGACTCGGCGGCGATCATCGCTGCGTTGGGGGTGAAGTGGATATCCGCAACTAGAGGAATATCCACGCCTCGCGCATGGAGCATCGCCTTGATATTTCGCAGGTTCTCGGCATCCCGGATCGAAGGCGCCGTCACCCGCGCGATTTCGCAGCCCGCCGCTGCGAGTCGTTCGATTTGGTCCACGGTGGCCCGGGTGTCCATGGTGTCGGTATTCGTCATGGATTGGATGCGAATCGGACAATCGCCGCCAACACCCACGTGACCGACCTGAACCACCCGCGTGAGGCGTCGTCTCGTGATCCATGGATCGATCGTAAAATTTTTCTTCATGAATACCCTGCCAACTAACAGCTCACTGGACGCCGCAGAGGTTATAGAACCGCTCGATCGCTTCTTCGATCTTCGATGCGTCCTTGCCTCCGGCCTGTGCAAAATCCGGGCGACCGCCCCCTCCCCCGCCTACGATCGCGGCCACCTCACGAATCAGGTCGCCCGCCTTGAACCGCGGGGTAAGGTCCTTGGTTACGCCGACTGCCAGCACAACCTTGCCCTCGTTCTCCGCCATCAGCAGAACGACACCCGACTCCAGTCGGTTGCGGAGATCATCCACCATGCTGCGCATCGCTTTAGCGTCCACGCTTTCGGTGCGAGCCCCCAGTATCTTGACGCCATCGACCTCCTTGACTCCGCTGAGAAGGTCCGATGCCTCAGAGCCTCGGCTCGCGTTACGCAAGCGCTCGATTTCGCGTTCAAGGTCCCGGCTCTCAGCGACGAGTTTCTCCACTCGACCCGGCAAATCGTCAAGGGAAACCTTGAGCACATCGGCAGCCGCACGCGCGCTCTGCTCCTGCTGGCGTATATGCGCCAGTGCCCCCAACCCGGTCAGCGCTTCGATACGCCTTACGCCCGCTGCGATCCCGGTTTCTGAAATCACCTTCAGGATCCCCAAATCACCTGTCGCCCGGGCATGGGTCCCTCCACAAAGTTCCGTGCTGCAATCCCCAAAAGAAACAACGCGAACTTCGTCTCCGTACTTTTCGTCGAAAATCGCGACAGCGCCGGCCTCTACGGCCTCTTCATAGTTTTTGATCTGGGTACTCCCCTGGGAATTGGCTTCGATCCATTCGTTGACCTGGTCCTCGATTCTTGTGATCTCCCCATCCGAAAGCGGAGAATCGTGGGTAAAATCGAAGCGCAATCGATTCGGCGCAACCCGGGAACCCTTTTGCATCGCCTGGTTGCCAAGTTCGCCCCGAAGGGCTGCATGAAGGAGATGCGTACCCGTATGGTTTCGCACCGTCCCTGCCCGAAGAGCCTGATCAACGAGCAATTCGGCCTCGGCGTCGACTCTCAACTCCCCTTCGGTAACCACACCCCTATGGATGAAGAGACTGTCCACCGGCTTCTGGGTATCCTTGATCGCCATGCGCCCCGAATCGGTCACGAGTTGTCCCTGGTCCCCGACCTGCCCTCCGCTCTCCGCATAGAACGGGGTCTCTTCAAGGACAATCTCGACCTCGTCCCCCTTCTTTGCGAAGTCGACGGGTAGCCCCTCGGCCAAGATCGCAACAATCCGCGACTGGGCTTCGGTTGTGTCGTAACCAAGGAATTGAGTGCTGAATTGCGCAGCCAGGCGTCCGTAGATCTCAGAAATACCCTGGTCTCCGCTTCCCGTCCATGCCGCTCTCGCCCGCTCCCGCTGTGCCTGCATCGAATCGTCGAAGCCGGCTTGATCAACCTGCATGTCGTGGCCGATCAGGATGTCGGCTGTGAGATCGAGTGGAAAGCCAAAGGTGTCGTAGAGCTTGAAAGCGGTTTTTCCGTCGAGCGCGGTGGCACCCTTTTCTTTCGCTTCGAGAATCTCTTCCTCGAGAAGCTGGAGCCCCTTGGAGAGAGTCTTTTGAAACCGCTCCTCGTCTCTCTTGATGCGGTCGAGAATGAAGTCCCTTCGCTCTCGAAGATCCGGGTAGGCATCACCCAATTCATCGATGGCGGCGTCGGCCACCTTGTAGAGAAAGGGCTCGTCCACCCCAAGAAGCACTCCGTGACGAGAACCGCGCCGCAGAATCCTGCGAAGCACGTAGCCGCGACCGGCATTGGAGGGCAGCACGCCATCGCCCACCATCACGGCGAGGGTCCGAGCGTGATCGGCGACAACCCGTAGAGAGACGTCTTTTTCCGGGTCCTGACCGAGTTCCGCGCCCGAAACGTCCTGTGCCCTTGCAAGAAGACCCGAGAATAAATCGCTGTCGTAGTTATTCCGAACACCCTGCAACACCGCCGCCCACCGCTCCAGGCCCCCGCCCGTATCGATGGAGGGATGAGGCAGCGGATGCATGGTCCCCGCTTCATCACGATTGAACTGCATGAAGACAAGGTTCCAGAGTTCGAGCCAGCGCCCGCATTCACAAGAGGGATCGCAATTTTCGCTGGTGCAGCTTTCGGGCCGACCAAAATCGTAGTGAATTTCCGAGCAAGGACCGCAGGGGCCCGTATCGCCCATGGACCAAAAATTTTCCTTCTCGTCCAGGCGATAAATCTTGCTCTCGGACAGCCCGATGCCGTCCCGCCAGATCTCGGCGGCTTCATCATCTTCGCGAAAGACCGACACCGCCAGGGCTTCCGGTGCGAAGGCCATTTTTTCGGTCAGCAACTCCCAAGCGGACTCGATGGCTTCCTGCTTGAAGTAATCGCCGAATGAAAAGTTCCCCAACATCTCGAAAAACGTGTGATGGCGCGGCGTGCGACCCACGTTTTCGAGGTCATTGTGCTTTCCAGATACCCGGATGCATTTCTGTGCAGTGGTGGCGCGCTTGTAGTCGCGACTCTCCTCCCCGAGGAAAACCCGCTTGAACGGCACCATCCCCGCATTGACGAACATCAGGGTCGGGTCCGACTCGGGAACCACCGAGGCACTCTTCACCCGCCGGTGTCCCTTGTCTTCGAAAAAGCGCAAAAAATCCTCTCGGATTTCCTTGGCGGCCCGGCTCATGAAAAACTCCCCATAAGGCGCTGGTGTGTGAGGTGGCTCGGGGGCGAATATACCCAAGAGACCCGGGCAACGCTCCGCCAAGCGAGCCTCCGCCGACCATCCTGAACCGCTTCTCGACCCGGGGCGGCGAACCGGGGCCCGCGCTCGTCACCGAGCGGGCCGTGTCAGGTCAGAATCTCTCGATACCGAAGTCGTCTGCTTTCCCGTCGGTTTCCAGAACGTCCTCGGCCACGGCCTCGGCATCCTCGTTGTCGGTCCCCTGGAAATCTTCCCAAACCGAGTCCGAGGTGGAGTCGATCCCCCGGTAGCGAAGCGCGAAGTCATCGGGATTGGAGACATTCTTCAGCGCCTCTTCATATGTCACGAGGCCTTCTTTAACCAGTTGCATGAGCGATTGGTCAAAGGACTGCATGCCGTAGGTGGTATATCCCTTGGTAATGGCGTCCGAGAGTTCCTTGGTGCGATCCTTGTCGGCAATGAGTTCACGCACGAGCCCGGTGGAAACGAGAATTTCAAGGGCAGGCACACGGCCCTTCCCGTCCGCTCGGGGAACCAGTCGCTGAGAAATCACCGCTTTCAGGACAGTCGAAAGCTGGAGCCGAACTTGCTTTTGCTGGTAGGGGGGAAATACGGAAATGATTCGGTTGATGGTCTCCGTGGCATCCAGAGTGTGGAGCGTGCTCATAACAAGATGACCCGTCTCAGCGGCAGTCAGTGCAGTCTCGATTGTCTCGAAATCCCGCATCTCGCCCACCAGGATGACGTCTGGATCTTGCCGCAAAGCGCCGCGAAGCGCGTTGGCAAAACTGTGGGTGTCGACGCCAATTTCGCGCTGGTTGACTATCGATCGGCGATCCCGAATAAGAAACTCGATGGGATCCTCGATGGTCATGATATGCGAGGTTCGTTCGGAGTTGATCTGTTCAATCATCGCCGCAAGGGTGGTCGATTTTCCTGAGCCGGTGGTTCCCGTGACCAGGATCAGACCCCGGTGCTCCTGGGAAATTGCCTTGACGACGTCGGGGAGATTCAATTCTTCAACGGTCTTGACTCCGAAGGGAATCACCCGAAGAACGATTCCAATTGCCCCGCGCTGCTGAAAGACATTCACCCGGAAACGACCCAACCCGGCGATTCCGTAGGCCAGATCGGCTTCGCGTTGCTCTTCGAATCGCGCCTTCTGCACCGGATTCATCATGGAGAAGGCCATCGCCTTGATTTCCTCAAGGGTGATGCGCTCGCCATCACGCAGCGGAACCAATGCACCGTCCACACGAAATAGAGGCGGAAGCCCCATCTTGAGGTGGATATCCGATGCCCCGCCTTTGATCGCGACCTTCAGAATCTCTTTGAGTTCCATGCCATCCCGTTTCCGCTAGTCGTCCGCTTGAACTTTGAAATGTGCCCGGCTCGCCGAGGCCGGTCCAAAGCCCCCCGGCGATCCCGTCGCCCAGGGGTGTACCGGTGTTTTCGACCATTTGGGCCTGGTCCTTGAGCGTCCGAAGCCAGCAATTCATGCGCAACGCGCATACGACGCGTCGGCCCGACCCGACCGGATAGTCGGAACCATGGCTCTCCTAGACGTCTGGGGCCACCCCGCCCTCCGGCAGCGACCCGAGCGGCCAACTTCTCGCGCCTCGGAGAAGTTCCAGGACTCTGGGAGGTGCTTGAAGCGACTCTTGAGCTCGGGGGCTCTTGGGCTGGGGCCCCGGGCTCTTGGGGTGGGGCTCGGGCTCTTGGGGTGGAAGAATGGGGATTCGAATCAAAAAACGATCAGAATGGATTTCTTCCCTGTAAGACGTGCGGAATTGACGGAAGCCTTGTCCGCGCCCCCCGGGTCCTCGCTCCGCCCGAAGGCGAAGCCCCCAGGGCCCGAGGGGTACGGTTAATCGTGGGGGGGTCAGACCGCGGAAATTCGGCAGCCTAAACCGACCCCCCTTATTTTTCGTCCAGCGACTGTTCGGGAGCGGGCTCCAGAGGCTTTGCGAAAACGGGGAGCTTAAGCCCGTGCGATGCGTACACCTCTTCGGTCAAGCGCGCGCAGGCGTCCAGATTTTCCTTCATGAAGCGGCGTGCGTTCTCTCGCCCCTGGCCGATGCGTTCTCCGCCATAAGAATACCAGGAGCCACTCTTCTCGACGAAGCCACCGTCCACTCCGAGATCAAGAAGGTCGCCTTCGCGCGAGATGCCTTCATTGTAGATGATGTCGAACTCGGCCTGCCTGAACGGCGGCGCCACCTTGTTCTTGACCACCTTCACCCGTGTCCGATTGCCCACCACGTTGTCTCCATCCTTGATCGCGGCAATTCGGCGCACATCGATTCTAATCGAGGAGTAAAATTTGAGCGCGTTTCCACCTGTGGTCGTTTCCGGGCTACCGAACATCACCCCAATTTTCATCCGAATCTGGTTGATGAAAATAATCGAGGCACCCGACTTAGAGACCGTGCCGGTGAGCTTGCGCAGTGCCTGACTCATGAGCCGGGCTTGCAGACCCACGTGATGATCTCCCATATCCCCTTCGAGTTCGGCCCGAGGAACAAGAGCAGCCACTGAATCGATCACCACCAACTCAATCGCCCCGGAACGCAGCAGAACGTCAGCGATCTCCAGAGCCTCTTCGCCGGTATCGGGTTGAGAAACCAGCAATTCCTCTACATTAACCCCCAGGCGCCGCGCATAGTTGACGTCAAGAGCGTGCTCGGCATCGATGAAAGCGGCGACCCCCCCCGCCCTCTGGACCTCGGCGATCGCGTGAAGCGTCAGGGTCGTCTTTCCGCTGGATTCCGGCCCGTAGATCTCGATCACGCGTCCACGGGGATAGCCCCCTATCCCGAGCGCAATATCGATGCTTGGACCTCCGCTCGAAAAACACGGCACACTGGTGCTGGCGCCGTTGTTGTTCATCGTTTGGATCGACCCTTTGCCAAACTGCTTTTCAATACTCGAAACAGCCAGCTCTATCGCATTTCGCTTTGCGGCATCCTGATCCTTTCCCCGCAAGTCGCTTTTCGCTCCGAACTTCGCTTCGTTCTTCATCTCGTTTTTGGCACCAGCCTTTGTTTTTGCCATGGCCTGCACTTCCTCCATACTTTCTTGGGCGCGACCGAAGTTGATCGAGCCATTGTGGGGTTTATCTTTTTGTGGTTCTGAAACCGTATCCTCAGACCTGGGGTCCGTTGGTCAACCGGGCGTAGATCCGCCTCCACTTCGCATCAAGCTGGGTCCAGCCAGTTCAAGCCCCAGCAAAAGCCGCCTTATCCAATCGAGCGCCACTTGGGCGGTCAATTCGCGATGCCGTAATCGGTCTACGGAAAACACGAAATGCTCCACCGCCACGCCTTCCCCAGCCGGCTCTCCTGGAGCCGCTTCCGTCGAATCCGAAGCGCTCGCGCCACCTAGCGCCTGCTCCTGTGGTGCCCCCCAGGCGATTGCGAGATAAACCAGGCCCACCGGTTTTTCATCGGACCCACCTCCAGGTCCGGATATTCCCGTAGTGGCGATTCCTATATCCGAACCAAAGCGCTCACGAACCTCGATGGCCATCGCTCGAGCTACGGGTTCGGAAACCGCTCCATGCGCCGCAAGCAACGCTTCGGGCACGCCCAATTGCCTCTGCTTGGCGCGATTCGCGTAGGCGACAACACCCCCCAGAAAATAATCCGATGAACCGGGAACATTGGTCAGTTTTTGAGCGATCAGACCCCCGGTACACGATTCGGCAACGGCCACTGTCCGGCCTTTTTCAGTCAGTAGTTGACCCACCACCGCTTCGAGGGTCTGATCGCCCTCGCCATAGATGAGATCACCAATCCGCTCGCGAATGACTGCAATCACCCCTTCAATACGCGCATCGGCCTCGGCAATCGAAGCGCCTCGGGCAACCACGCGCAGGAAATTGTCGGGGAAGCTCGTGCGAAAGGCGAGCTCGGTTTTGCCATCCTTCGCTATATCCGAGAGTTCCCCCTCGAGCGTGGACTCTCCCATCCCGAAGGTTCGTAGCAGCCGGGCCCTGACCCGGGAAACGCCTCGGCTTCCCTCGAGCCGATCGGCGATTCGGGGTAGAACCTGCTCGTCCATCATGAGGGAGAGCTCACGGGGAACTCCCGGCATGCAAAAGACCAGGGTCCCCTGTTCTTCCAGCAAAAAACCCGGGGCGGTCCCGACCGGGTTGGCCAGGATATCTGCCCCGGCCGGGAAAAAAGCTTGTTTCCGATTCGTGTCGTTCATTTCACGACCGATCCGCTCAAAAAATGCTCGAAGGTTCTCGAAGCTGGGTTCGTCAAATTCAAGCGTCCGCCCCAATGCATCGGCCAGAACTTCCGTTGTGAGATCGTCCCGCGTAGGCCCAAGTCCTCCCGAAACAAGCAGTAGATCGCTTCGCGAGATGCCCCGATGAAACGCGTCCCGCATGTCTTTGGGATCGTCGCGTACCGAGCTCTGGTAGTGGCACTCCACATCGAGTTGCAACAGCCGAGAGGCCATCAGCGCTTTGTTCGAATCGACTATTTCACCGCGCAGGACCTCGTCTCCGATAGTCAAGATTTCCGCCTTCATTCGACGAGCCCCACCAGAACTGCCGCCTGAGCGGCTTGGAGTTTCAAGGCAACCAGAACGTACGCGGGAACCATGACCACGAGGGCAGCCAAGAATCCTGCCACGATGTCATCTGCCATAACTCCCGCCCCACGCTTGAATTTATCTTCTGCCCACTTCACCGGCCCCGGCTTGCGAATATCAAACCACCGAAATGCGACGAATCCGGTCACAACCAGCAACCACCAGATGTCGATTCTTGCGAATCGCGTCGATTCCAGACCCGGAATTTCCAATCCGCCGAGGGCGATCTCGTTCAGGAGGACCAACGGGAACAAGGCAATCAACTGCCCGACGAACTCGTCGATCACAATCCGGCCGTCATCGTGGCGTCCGAAATAGGACTCGGCAGCGCTCGAAGCCCAAACGCCCAAGCCGGAGAACGCCACCAAAACCAGCCCATAGAGCGGCCCACCCAAGCGGTGGAGGCCAAAGGTGAACACCGCAACCGCGACCAACGCGCCCCAGGTTCCTGGGGCCCATGGCCCAAACCCCACGCCGCCGGTCGTAGCGATCCAGACCGCGGGCCCTGCACCTGATGCGCCGGCGGAAGCGGGCAACGCCGCGGCCCCCCTTTCCGCCTTGCGGCGTCGGCCTGAAGAAGCCGTTAGCGAGGGGCGTGACGAGGTGTCTAAAGAGGGTGTCGGCTCACCCTGCTGACCCTCCGATCCCGAGCCAGCGGGCGATCGCTGGGCCTCGGGTTCGGAATCAGTGGAGATAGGTTGGCCGTCGAGGCCAGCCCCTGAATCCCCATCGCCGACGCCGACGCCGACGCTGCTGGCGCTGGCGGC
>Ga0302120_10000740_pt1 | contig 15078 bp, 13 predicted proteins | sample AG5_Bottom_MG_FD_203118 | JGI IMG/M metagenome (GOLD analysis project Ga0302120, IMG submission 203118) | Marine microbial communities from Western Arctic Ocean, Canada - AG5_Bottom | ecosystem: Environmental > Aquatic > Marine > Oceanic | place: Canada: Western Arctic Ocean | collected 2017-10-01 | reverse complement strand
AGCTCAAAAGACATTGGCGAGCTATTCAAAGCTGGCAATACGGAAGAGGCAAACAAAGTCAAACAAAGCATCCCATCTCTGAAAGAGAGATCAAAGGACCTTGGCGACAAGCTAAACACAATAGAAGGTGAAATTAGGTCAATACTTCTTAAAATTCCCAATCGGCCACATGAACTCGTGCCTCAAGGCAAAACTTCCGATGACAACGACATCATAGATGAGCACGGTACAATTCCCATGTTGGGCAAAGATGCCAAACCACATTGGGATCTGGCTTTGCAATATGATATCATCGATTTTGAGCTGGGTAGTAAAATTACGGGAAGTGGATTCCCTGTATATAAAGGGAAAGGGGCACGTTACCAGCGCGCCTTGATCAACTTCTTTCTCGACAAGGCAGGTGAGAGCGGATACCGGGAAATGCAGCCTCCTATTTTGATCAATGAAGACTCTGGTTATGGTACGGGCCAGCTTCCTGACAAGGAGGGGCAGATGTACCACGTCGGAATCGACAATTTATATCTATCCCCAACAGCAGAGGTGCCACTTACTAACATGTACCGTGATACGATCTTGAGCCTGGACGAATTGCCAGTTAAGATTACCGCATACACCCCCTGCTTCCGTCGTGAAGCAGGATCTTATGGGAAAGACGTCAAAGGTTTGAACCGATTGCACCAGTTTGACAAAGTAGAAATTGTGGAGATCCGCGATCCCAAAGAATCCTACCAGGCACTTGAAAAAATGGTGAGCTATGTTGGCGGATTACTGGGCGAACTGGAACTGCCATTTAGAACAGCCCGGCTATGTGGTGGTGATATAGGATTCACTTCGGCCATGACATACGACATGGAGGTTTACTCAGCAGCACAAGAGAGATGGCTGGAAGTGAGCTCTATCTCTAATTTTGAGACTTTTCAGGCTAACCGCCTGAAATTGCGTTTCAAGAACAAAGATGGCAAGAACCAGTTGGCGCACACCTTGAATGGCTCAGCTCTTGCCCTTCCGCGTATATTGGCAGCATTGTTAGAGAATAATCAAAGTCCTGAAGGAATCAAAATACCAAAAGCATTGGTGCCCTACACAGGTTTTGACATTTTGAATTAATCTCATGAAACAGCTCTTAATTTTTGGTCTGACTATCGGAATGTTTACATCGTGCATGCACGTCAATGTTGATAACGAACTCGCTCAAATTGACAGCCTGGCTACCGTAATCAAGAATACCGAGATAAAACTAGATGAAATCGACATAGACATAGTCACGACCCTGCAGGAACAAATGAGCAATCAAATCATGCTGGTGAAAAGTGTTTACGGAGATTCAATTGAATGGGAGAAAGCAAAAATGCTGAATAAATACTATAATGCAAATAAATCATTTAGGAAGTATATTGATAAACATTCATATATAAAAGATGAACTTGCTTACTCTTACGATCAGCTCAGCAACCTCCAAGCTGTGTTGAGTGATAATATTATCTCTGCAGACACGTTTAATTTATACTTTGAAAAAGAATGCAAGGCAGCTCAGGAGCTTGAGGAGCTAATACAGAATGAGATTCATAAAGCGAAGAACAGTTTGGAAACCTACAAAGAATGCCTGCCTGAGGTAGAAGAATTTCTAGCCGCACAAAAAGCTGAAGTAGAAATATAAATAGATGTACTTGGATTCAAACCAGGTCAACAGGAAATGAAGGCACAGCGTTCTTACTTCATGATATTATCCATGGCAGCACTGCTACTGTGCAGCGCTGGCAACATCGTAATTGCCCAAACAAACACCGACAAGCAGCTGGCCCTCCAGTACTTCCAGAATGAAGAATATGATAAGGCCGCTGTTGTTTACGAAAATCTGTTCCACAAGTCTGGCCTTGATTATTATTATAATTACTACATAAAATGTCTGATTAAACTTGAAGACTTCAAGAGTGCAGAAAAGATTGTCAAAAAACAGGTAAAGAAGAACCCAGAGAACCTTAGTTACTTAGTTGACCTCGGTTACGTTTACAAGTCAAACAACGAAGAGGGCAAGAGTTCGCAATCGTTTGATAAAGCACTAAAATTATTGGGCCCTAATAAACAAAAGGTTATTAAGCTGGCCAACGCGTTTCTGGGAAGAGGTGAAGATAGCTATTCTATCAACACCTACCTCAAGGGGCGAAAGCTACTCAGGAACTCTTATTCATTCCGTTACGAAATAGCCCATGTGTATTACCGAAGCGGCCAGAACAACCTAATGACCAACGAATACCTAGATCTGTTGGGAGAGTCGCCTGCACGCAAGGAACAGGTTCAGAATATATTGCAATCACGGCTCTTTCAAGAGGTGGATGAGAAAGCCCTAAAACATCTTCATAGCGAGCTGATTAAACACGTGCAAAAGCACCCCACAGCGGTTGTGTTTGGAGAAATGTTGGTGTGGTATTGTGTTCAAAGGGAGGATTTTATAGGTGCATTTAATCAGGCGACCGCGCTCGACAGGAGGCGTAATGAAGAAGGAAAAAGACTTATTAATCTGGGCCAGCTATGCATGGAAAGCCGGAATTATGATGTGGCAATACAATGTTTTGAACATGTGATAAACAAAGGGATTGACAACCGCTACTACATTAGAGCGCGAAGGGAATTATTGTCGGCATTTAACGAGAAGATCATTAGACGGGACTATACGGTTGAAGACCTGGTTAAACTGGAGTCCAACTATATCTCCGCCATTGAAGAGCTCGGCAAGTCAAAAATGACGGTGAAGATCATGCGTGATCTGGCACACTTACAGGCATTCTATTTATACTATACAGAAAGTGCTATTGAGCTGCTAGAAGAAGTTATTGGCATGGCAGGGATTCAGAGCAAGGAGAGAGCACGCAGCAAATTGGAGCTGGCGGATATCCTGGTCTTAAAGGGGTTAGTTTGGGATGCCTCTTTATTCTATTCACAAATTGATAAAGCTTTCAAGCATGACCCTATCGGACACGAGGCTAAATTCAGAAATGCCCGATTGTTTTATTACACCGGTGAATTCGAATGGGCCCAAACCCAATTGGACGTATTGAAATCCTCAACCTCTAAATTGATTGCGAATGATGCTATGGAATTATCCCTGCTCATTACTGATAACACGATAATGGATACCACTACTGCGGCCCTCTTTCTTTTTGCTAAGGCTGAATTAAAAGACTTTCAGAACAAGCACGACAGTGCGCTGCACATTCTATCCTCCATTGCAGATTCATTCCCCAGGCATACACTCACCGACAACGTTTACTTTATGAAAGCCAAAATACTTGTAGAAACCCGCAAGTACCCTGAAGCTGTCAGTGCTTTAGAGCAGCTTCTGAAAGAATATCCACTTGACCTACTGGGTGATGACGCTCTGTTCATGATGGCCAATATCTACCAGAGTAAGCTGGACGATAAAGAAAAGGCCATGGAACTGTATGAGCGAATATTAAAGGACTATCAGGGCAGCCTATACGTTGTTGAATCCAGAAAGAGGTTCAGAAATTTAAGGGGAGACAAACTCAACTAGTCTGCATAATTGGCATTTACCTCAGCAACTGTCGGAAATGTTGTTGAATTGTCACCCGCCTGCTTTACCCAGTATAGATATCTTCCGGCTCCTTTGCAAGCATAACCATAAACAGTATCCTTCGGCTCCAGGCTTAATTGCGTATAGCATCTCCAGTTCTTGTACTTTTCCTGTACACAAACCATGCAGTCAATTTTTTCAGAACAGACATTGCGTAAACTCACGGTATATGTATCCTTGGCGACCATGCAGTTCGAACATTCCTCTCCCCATTTTGAATCGTATTCTTCCAGACATTGATTCCAATCCCTCTCCTTGCTATTAACAGGAAAGATTACCAACAGTAATGCAACAAACAAGCACGCTGCTGTCGAGATGGCCATAGTGCGTTTTAACATAGTTACTCCTTTGTGTGATTTATTTACAATGTGTATTACTCAAGATAATCTTGGCTTCACCATTTCCCATTTTCTTCGAATACTTCCAATCCTTGCACGCTCCCTTTTTATCACCCAGGCCATACTTGGCCCAGCCCCGGTTATTGTATGCCTCCTGATTTTTAGGTTCTAGTTCAATCGCCTTATCAAAGTCCATGAGAGCAAGACTAAACTGCTTCAGTTGAGTCTGCGCGCTGCCCCTGCTTATATAAGCCCAAACGTACTCGGGATCTTTTCTGATAATTATGGAATAGTCTCTAACGGCAGCTTTGTGGTTTCCCAGGATTCCATATGCAAATCCGCGTCGGTAGCAAGCATTCAGATTCCCCGGATTGTCCGCCAATTCTTTTGTATAATAGTCGATAGCCCCTGCATAATCCTCCATCTTAAATCTCACCTCCGCCTTCTTAAAATCAGGCCCCATCTCTTGAGCGGCTAGCTCCATTGAGAACAACAATAACAGCACATACAGAACTAATTTCCCAGGGTCAGCCATAAATAATAAGTTGCAAATTAGGTTTACAAGAACTATACCGATTACTCCTGACAGAGCATTATGAATTTCTTGAAGTTGTCTATCAATTCATTCTTAACACCCTCATTCCCTTTGATCAAGATCGTAAGCCTGGAGTATTGTTGTCGCTTCTTATGTACATACAGGCGCCTGTCCACGCAATCACCTGTCTTCCTGGCACACCTTAAAACTATGGACCACTCATCCGGCAAGTATTCAATTGCATCTGCATTCAGGTGCGTCACATAAACTCTGTCACGCCTAAAGAGTTCTTCGTTCTTATATACTTTAACAATGAGTTCTTCCTTTTCAAAAGTCACAATGGTTTTACCGCCTAGGGACTTATTAATCTCCTCAATGATCTCCTGTATTGTACCACCCTGTGCATGTGCTTGGAAGCACAACAGGATGAAGAAGGTTAGTAGGGAAATGAGTATTCTAATCACCACGCCATGTAAAAGTATCTAAAAACTCCAAAATACAAGACATTCTACATTCTTTTCCACATATATTCATAGCATAAGAAGGCGAGAATTATTCCAACAATATAAGTTTACCTTTACCTGCAATTTTGGCAGTCTATTTGAAGGCTAATTGAATCAGCTTTGATCAGGGAAGAAATAAATATTGCCAAATCCAAGGCAAGGAAAATCTATGTCCTTGCCCTAACCTCCTTTGTCCTAGTTTCAACGATGTTTTCAGCTTATTCCCAAGATCCTTTATTGGTAGCTATCAAGCTGAATATTGATAAAGGAAGCTTAGAAGGTGCTAAGATTGTCATCACACAAAATGGAGAACCCTGGAAAAACCTAAGTCCCAAAAGCTCTAAGAATGAGTTTGACCTGAATTATGGAAACGAATATCTTTTCATATTTAAGAAGCCAGGATACATCACAAAGAAGATCATTTTCAGCACCAAAGTCCCAGCAGGCCGACTTGCTGAAGAATTTCTGCCCTTCCCATTTAACGTTACTTTATTTAAGCAATACGACGATCTTAACACTGTAGTGTTCAATCAACCTGTTGGGAAAATTGGTTTTAGCATGGATGTTGATGATTTTGACTATGATACTGACTATACCAAATCTATACAGGCTGCGCTTAGAGAAGTAGAAACTCAGATTGAAGAAAAGCGCAAGGCGGAAGAAAAGGAAGAAGAAGCTGCCAGAAAGGCAGCAGCGGACCGGGCTAAGGAAGAGAACAACAGGGATCAGTTGGCTCAGGAAGAAGCAAAAAAGAAGGCACAAGTCGAAGAAGAGGCGCAGGAGGCAGCCCGGAAAAAGTCTAAAGAAGAAGCTGCGGCCAGGGAAGCAGCAGCAAAACAGGCACAAGCAGAAGAGTCCCGCCGGATAAAAGTGGAACAAGAAGCCAAGGAACAAGCAGAGGAAGAAGCGAGGGAGAAGATGGAAGCAGAGGAAAAAGCAAAGAATGCTGCGGCAAGAGCTACAGCTGAAGAAGCAAAGAGAAAAGCTGCGGAAGAAAACATAGCCAGTACTGAAGCAGCCCGGGAAGCAGCGGAGGAAGACAAGAAAATATCCAAGTCTAAGGCAGCAGAGGAAGAAGCTGCCCAAAAACAGGATACAGAGGAAGCCAAAACCAAAGCAGCTTCAGAAAAGGCTGCAACAAAAAGTGCCAAGGCAGCCGCAGCTGCAATGGCCAAAGAAGAAGCAGAGGCAATAAGAGCGGCAAATACTGAAGCCAAACGAGCAGAGGCAGAGGTGGCAAGAAATGCAACGGAGGCAGCCGAACGAGAAAGAAAAGAGGCGGAAGTGCTCAAAGCTACTGCACAAGAAGCAGCTCGCAAAAAGGCTAAGGATGCGCAAAATGCTGCAGAGACCCGAAAAGCTATGGAGGCTGAAGCCAGGGCTGCGGCGAAAGAACGGGCTAGTTTAGATGCTGCAATCAGTACAGAGGAGGCTCCAATCAATGTGGCAAGCAGCAGCAAGGGGAGAAGCAGCAAAAGGCATGCTGCCCGAATGAATACTGCTACAGATGCCAGGAAAAGAGCGGCTGTCAGGGCCAAATTGGTAAATGAAAAACAATCTCGTTCGATTGGCACTGGCCTGCCAGATGAAAAAAAAGTAGAGTTTGCCGAAAAGAACAACCGTAAGATCACCAAGATTGTCATTAGAAAAGAAGGTCTGCTAACTACTTATCGTAAAGTTGAACATTCATGGGGTGCTATTTATTACTTCCGTGAAATGGAAAATATTACCAAAACCATTTTTGACCTGGAAACAATATTGTAGTTTCCCAATTCTTTACAAAATGCTTGTATACAATGTAACGGTGAATATTGATGATAACGTGCATGAAGAATGGCTGCAATGGATGAAGTCAAACCATATTCCAGAGGTCATGAAGTGTGGTCTCTTCGAATCCAGCAAGATACTTAAAGTGCTGGCTAATGATGAAGGTAACACCTACTCCATCCAATACAGATGCGAGTCAGAGTCCAGACTAAAAGACTATTTTGACAATCATGCTCCCCGCCTACAGGCAGAACACACCGAGAAGTACACAGATAAGTTTGTTGCATTTCGGACAATATTGGAAGAGTTGTCATGAAGCGGGTTCGAGCAAAAAAAAGGCTGGGCCAACATTTCCTAAAGGACCAGGAAATTGCCAACAGGATTGTAACTGCACTGCAGGAAAAGGTTGACGATCAGGCCGTACTTGAAATTGGCCCAGGCATGGGTGTACTTACCGCCCCACTGTTAGAGCTCCAATGGACATCACTGCATATAGTTGAGATAGATGAAGAGTCAATCAATTATTTGCAGGGAAAGTTCCCTAAGGCTGCTGAACATCTGATTAAGGGTGATTTCCTAAAAATGGATCTCAGTGGGCTTGGCAACCCTCACCTTGCCATAATTGGAAATTTCCCTTACAATATCTCATCACAAATTCTTTTTAAAGTACTTGATCATGTTCAACAGGTCAACCTTCTGGTTGGAATGTTCCAGAAAGAAGTTGCAGAGCGCCTCGCCTCTGATGCAGGGTCTAAAAAGTATGGTATCCTGAGCGTTTTACTACAAGCATATTTCGATATTGACTACCTCTTCACCGTACAAGCTGATAAGTTCAGGCCTCCTCCCAAAGTACAATCAGCTGTCATAAGGTTGGTCAGGAATGACAGAGATTCACTGGGCTGCGATGCTAAATTGTTCAAAAAGGTAGTTAAAGGTGGCTTTAACCATCGTAGAAAGACGCTCAGAAATTCCTTGAAACTAACCCTTGGTATGCCCATCGACATTGACTCTCATTATCTTGAAATGAGGGCGGAGCAGCTATCGGTAGACGATTTCATTACATTGACCAATATGCTAGATAAATCGTAGTTTTATGCCGATTTTACTCCCGTAAAACAGCGCAAGTAAGACAGGATGAAATTTGAACTAACCAAAAAATATCTCGCATCCTTAAAGGAAGCCATTACGAGCTCAAATAAAGCCTTTTTAGAGGCTGAATTACAAAAGCTACATCCGGTTGACATCGCAGAAATTCTTGATGAGCTAAATACACAAGAGGCCAAATTCATATTTGAGCTTATTGAAGAGGAAAAATCTGCTGATGTTCTGGTAGAGTTGGAGGATGATGTACGCGAAGGGGTTTTGAAAGTACTCTCCTCAGATGAAATTGCAGATCAACTCATTGACAATATAGACTCAGATGATGCTGCTGATGTTATTGGAGAGCTGCCTGAAGATATCCAGGAAAAGGTCATAGCCAAGATTGAGAAGGAAGACCCAGAACAGGCCCATGATATCGTTGACCTGCTAAACTATCATGAAGATACAGCTGGTGGGTTAATGGCTAAAGAGATGGTCGTAGTTAACCAAAACTGGAGCATCACCAATTGTCTGCGTGAAATGCGCAAGCAGGCTGAAGATTTAGATGATGTCTACGCGGTTTATGTAACAAATGATGATCAGCAACTACTTGGGTTATTATCCCTGAGCAAGATGCTAGTCTCTCCTGCCAGTGCCATAATCTCTGATATATATGACAAGGAGGTCAGATCGGTCACGACAGACGAAAAAGCTGAAGAGGTGGGCAATATTATGGACAAATACGATTTGGTTGTATTGCCAGTTGTTGATCATGAGGGTGTACTGCAAGGGCGCATAACCATTGACGACGTTGTTGACGTAATAAAAGAAGAAGCAGAGAAAGACTATCAGATGGCATCTGGAATTACCACTGATGTCGAATCCTCTGATAAGATTTGGATCTTAACAAAGGCAAGGTTGCCATGGCTTCTCATCGGTCTATTGGGTGGAATTCTTGGAGCCAAGGTTATTGGAAGGTATGAGGAGCACATTCAGATCTACCCAGAGATGGCCTTCTTCATCCCGCTGATTGCTGCCATGGGAGGTAACGTAGGAGTTCAATCATCGGCTCTTATCGTTCAGGGACTTGCTAACAATACTTTGGGAATGGAGAATATTTCCACCAAACTTCTCAAAGAATTTGGTGTTGCTCTTATTAATGGACTGATCTGTTCAGTAATCATATTGGGATACAATCTCTTTTTTGAGGGCTCTATGGCATTGAGTATAACCGTTAGCGTTGCACTGCTCTCGGTAGTAATTATCGCCGGCCTGTTCGGCACTCTCGTACCTCTACTGCTGGATCGATATAAGATTGATGCTGCCCTGGCAACCGGACCTTTTATCACTACCCTCAACGACATACTGGGGTTGGTAATATACTTTGTAATTGGGCGGTACATGTACATGTATTTTTAGTGTTCCCACATGACTGAACAGTCAAATATCGGTAGGATGAAAGTGCTTTTTATTGACACTACCCACCCTGTTCTAAAGGAAGAGCTGACAGCCATGAATTTCATCTGTGAAGACCTTTCTGGCTTCCCCGATAAGACCTTTGAAGAGATATTACCTGATTATCATGGTGTAATCATAAGATCTAAAGTTCGTTTAGACAGTGCTACTCTGGACAAAGCCAGCAAGTTGAAGTTCATAGCCAGAGCTGGAGCGGGCATGGAAAGCATTGACGTTGCCCATGCTGAAAGTAATGGCATCGCTTGCATTAAGGCACCGGAAGGCAACAAGGATTCGGTAGCAGACCATGCACTGGGCATGATACTGGCCCTTTTGAAGAATCTACATATTGCTGACTCGGAAGTAAAAAGAGGATTGTGGCACCGGGAGTCAAACCGTGGATTTGAGCTAACTGGAAAAACAGTTGGAATTATTGGTTGCGGCTTCACAGGTGGCGAAGTGGCTAAACGACTCAGCGGGTTTGACGTTACCGTGTTGGGATATGACAAGTATAAGAAGGGCTTCTCAAATAATTATGTAGTAGAATCAACTATGGATCGGATTTATGAAGAAGCCGATATTATTTCATTGCACTTGCCACTCACAGACGAAACTCACTTTATGGTAAACAATGAGTTTATTGAACGTTTCAACAAGGACATTTATATAATTAACACCTCGCGTGGAAAGGTGATTTATACGGAGGATTTGGTCAATAATCTGAAGTCCGGAAAAGTGCGCGGCGCCTGTCTTGATGTACTGGAATATGAAAGCACCTCCTTTGAACGTCTGAAAGGATTGGGGATATGGACAAACAATCGCGGGCGGGATATCAACAAGTTAGGTGCATGGTTGATGAAGAAAGGGGTGTGGAAATACCGCCATCCCGTACAATATCTTGTAAAGTCAAAAAAGGTAATCCTCTCACCTCACATTGCCGGGTGGTCAGTAGAATCCTATAGAAAGATCGCAATGATCCTGGCTGACAGGATCAGAGAGCTCAATTTACATCCTTAACGACATAACGAGCAGTATGCCGGCTCTTTTGTTCAACATAGATCTTCTTTCCTGAAATAACACGATCTATTGTTACCTGATCATAATCCCGAATAGTTACCAGCTCTACGCCTTCGTTGTAAAGTACCTTGTAGTCCCTTTGAAGTGCCTTCACCAGATCAGGTATTTTCCCACCATCTTCGTCAACACAAACAGAAAAGCTTAGCGCCGCATGCTGCATTAGGTTGATCTTCACCGCACCTTGTGCAAATACCTTAAAAATATCACTCAAGTTTTCCTCGACGATAAAAGAATAGTCTCTAGGTAAAATTGATATTAATACCTGATCGACCTTAAAAATAAAGGAAGGCACCACCTTGAGCTCTTTTGGCAGCTTCTTCACTCCAGTGATCAGTGTCCCTTCCTTCTCTGGATCAAAAAAGGACTTAACATGCAGCGGAATGGCATTGTTCTGCAACGGCTTCAATGTCTTGGGATGAATAACAGTAGCACCAAAGAAGGCAAGTTCAATGGCATCATGGTACGAGATTGCCTCCAACTTTTCCGTATTTTCAAACCACTTTGGATCTGCATTCAGCACTCCTGGCACATCCTTCCAAATAGTAACATCCTCAGCACCGAGTACGCTGCCCAGTATAGAAGCAGTGTAGTCAGAACCCTCCCGACCCAGCGTAGTGTTGTAATTTTCGGAAGTGACTCCTACAAAACCCTGGGTAACAACAACAGAGGAGCCATCCCCTTTTATAATGGGGTTCAATTTCTCCGTTATTGCTGAAGCAGTTGCCCCCCAGTCTACTATAGCTTCCCTGTAAGTATTGTCGGTTTTAATGAGATCCCTAACGTCCACCCATATATTTTCGATACCGGACTCTATGAGCCAGGCACTCACTATTTTTGTCGAGATCATTTCTCCCAGGGAGACAATTTGGTCGTACTCAAAATCATAAGCTTTGATCGGTTCATCTTCAATTATCCACTCCAACTCAACCATCACATTGTTCACCTCATTGTAAACTTCATGACCCTGGTCTGGGAAAAGGTCAACTAAAATGCTGTGGTGATAATCCTTAAACTCCTGTACAGAGGTCGCAAGATCACCTTCCCCAGAAATATACTCTCTGGTAATCTTTTCAAGTGCATTGGTAGTCTTGCCCATGGCTGAAACCACGACTACAATCTCCTGGTTAGGATAGCGCTCCATGACCTTCCCCACATTGCGTACAGCATCCGCATCCTTTACCGAAGCACCTCCAAACTTAAATACTCTCATAAATGAATCTCTTATTTTCGCTTGTCAAACATATAGCAATCCTCAAATATTCTCTTTCTCCAGCTTGCACTGAATCCACTCATCATCAAAAGCTACGCTGTTTTTCCCGTAAAATTTTATCGCTGGTTTATTCCAATTGAGAACATGAAATCTAATTTGCCTTGCTCTTTCTCTACTGGCTTCTTCGCGCATGAAATCAAATAACTCCTGCCCCACGCCCATACCTCTAAAACGCTCTGTCACCACGAGATCCTCGATATAAAGCACTTTCCCCTTCCAGGTAGAATAACTGTAATAATAAAAAACCATCCCCACCAACTCACCGTCTTTCTCTGCCAAAACCACATAAAACAACGGGTATTCACCGAAACCATCCCGTTCCAGATCTGCAACAGTGGTCTTCACTTGTGCTTCTTCCTTTTCATATATAGCCAGTTCCCGAATTAATTCAAGTACCGGAACCATATCTTTTTTCTCCGCTTTACGTATATCTACCACCATTCGCTAAAGTACATCTTCAGATGGTGTAAAGATATGAGTAAAATAGTTGACTCAGAACGTCAGATAATACATGTCATTAATTGAAGAAGCACCAAGAATATACCATACACTGGGTTGAACACCCAGCATCAGATGAAAATTTAAAATCCTAAACTAAGCAATCGAAATAAACTGGTGAATGCATCTGGTTAGTTGCTTTCATATTCAAGATAATTATTCGATATTTGCTCTGCATAAAATCAGGACTTATGGTAGTCAAATCACACAGTGTTAAGACCCTCACAGAATTCATCATTGAGAGGCAATCAGACTTTAAGTATGCCAAAGGTGAACTTACCAGATTATTAAGTGACATCTCTATTGCGGCTAAGATAGTCCACCGAGAGGTCAACAAGGCAGGATTGGCAGATATACTGGGGAGCACGGGAACAGAAAATGTGCAAGGAGAAGATGTACAGAAGTTGGATGATTTTGCCAATGAGCAGTTCATCGCAGCCCTTAAAGCTGGCGGTGAGGTTTGCGCAATAACTTCTGAGGAAAACGAGGACATTATTAACCTTACAATCAACGGTGAAGAAGGTGGGAAATACGTGGTTTGCATGGACCCTCTTGATGGTTCATCAAATATTGATTCAAACGTGTCCACTGGTACGATTTTCGCTATTTACAGAAGAGTCTCCTTATCAGGTGAAGGACAAAAAGAGGACATGCTTCAGCCAGGCAATGCATTGGTTGCTGCTGGATATATTATATATGGGTCGTCTTCCATGTTGGTTTATACTACCGGAAGAGGAGTTAATGGCTTTACACTAGACCCGTCCATCGGAGAATTCTGCCTTTCGCATCCTAAAATGCAGATACCAGATAACGGAAGAATCTATTCAATCAACCAAGGTTATTTTGTTCATTTTCCAGATGGCGTCAAGCAATATATTAAATATTGTCAAAAGGCGGACCCAGCTACCAACAGGCCATATTCACTGAGATATATAGGTTCAATGGTTGCAGACATACACCGAAATATGATTAAGGGAGGCGTATTCATCTACCCTACCACCTCAGACTCGCCTTCCGGCAAATTGAGACTACTCTACGAATGCAACCCATTGGCCTTCATCGTTGAGCAAGCTGGGGGCAAGGCAACTGATGGATTTAGAAGAATTCTGGACATTCAACCCACAGAACTACACCAAAGAGTGCCCATTTTTATTGGTTCTACAGAGATGGTTGAACAAGCAGAAGAATTGATGAAACAATATTCGACTGAGGCCGTGAGTTAATTGGTGTTCCTGTGGCGCCCCTATGGCTGCCGGAACAGGAGGCCAGAACTAATAATTCCTAAACTCCGATGAACCCCACAGAACTTCTGGCCTATTACAATGATGATAAGCGCATCAACCAAATTCTGGAAGCGCTATCAACTCAAAAAAGAGCCACCATACATCTTACGAATGTAGCTGGATCACAGGCGGCAATCATAGCTTCCCTGGTGTCTTCCCGGGCAAAAGGAGCACACTTAATTGTACTACAAGATAAAGAAGAAGCAGCTTACTTCTACAACGACTTACAGGCATTAAGCGGGAAGACCCATGTGTTCTTCTTTCCTTCATCATACCGCAACGAAACCACACGGGACCAGATTGACAAGGCCAGTGTTCTAAGAAGGACAGAAGCCCTTGAACGCCTCGACGCATTATCATCCCACAGGCGGACAATTGGAATTTGTGTTACCTACCCGCAGGCTCTGGACGAAGGAATTGTTGCCAGAAGATCTTTTAGGGCAGCATCAACCAGAGTTAAAGTCGGACAAAAGTTAGATCTGGACGAATTTACTAGTCAGCTTTTTACGGCCGGCTTTGAACGTTGCAGCTTTGTTGGAGAACCAGGGGAGTTTTCGATACGCGGTGGAATAGTTGACATCTTCTCTTATTCCAATGACCAACCCTACCGACTGGAACTTATAGGTGACGAACTCACTTCTATCCGCAGCTTTGACACTGACTCGCAGATTTCATTTGAGAAGATCACTGCTGTCACGTTGGTTCCCAACCTGAACGATGAAAGAGAGGATAATCAACCCGCCCTGGCAAGAAATGACTCGTTCTTAAGCTATGTACCTGATGAAACGACAATTTGGTTCAATAATTACCAGTTCATCGTTGAGAGTGTTGATGATGCCTTTCTTAATGATGATTCACTGGCAAAACACCCGCACATTTCAATGAGCGGCAAGAAATCACGAGATGCAGATTTAGAGATCGACTTCGAATCTGTGGCCCAACCGGTGTTCAATAAGAACTTTGATCTTTTGGCGGAAAACCTACAGGCCCACCAAATGAAAAAATATAACAATGTGATCATCTCCGAGAATGCCAAACAGATAACGCGGCTCTATGAGATCTTTGAAGATCTGGCTGCCGGGCAAGACAAGTCACGTAACGAAAATCTATTTACATCAGTAATGTTGTCCATGCATCGAGGATTTATTGACCATAACATTAAACTCACGTGTTACACAGACCATCAGATATTCAACAGGTATCATCGGTTTGTATTGTCCACAAGTTTTTCAAAGAAGGCCTCTATTACCCTTAAAGAGTTTCACAATCTGCAAAAGGGCGACTATGTCGTACACATCGACCATGGTATTGGAAAATTTGCCGGACTAGAGAAGATTGATGTGAACGGCAAACCCCAGGAAGCTATACGCCTGGTTTATAAGGAAGGTGATATCCTTTATGTAAGCATCCATTCGTTACATCGTATATCGAAGTATTCTGGCAGGGAAAGCTTTGAGCCACGCATTGACAAGCTAGGATCCGGGACGTGGAAGAGCCTCAAACAACGGACTAAGAAGAAGATTAAAGATATCGCCAAGGACTTAATCAAACTTTATGCAAATCGGAAGGCACAAAGGGGGTTCCAATTCAGCCCGGACAGCTACATGCAGACAGAGCTTGAAGCTTCCTTTATCTATGAGGACACTCCAGATCAGTTCAAGGCTTCTGAAGCCACAAAAA
>Ga0302120_10000739_pt1 | contig 15103 bp, 14 predicted proteins | sample AG5_Bottom_MG_FD_203118 | JGI IMG/M metagenome (GOLD analysis project Ga0302120, IMG submission 203118) | Marine microbial communities from Western Arctic Ocean, Canada - AG5_Bottom | ecosystem: Environmental > Aquatic > Marine > Oceanic | place: Canada: Western Arctic Ocean | collected 2017-10-01 | reverse complement strand
TGGACATTTTGCAGCAAAGAGGAGGCCGGACAACTGCTGGACATCGAGCGGTTGATCAAAAAACAGATTCCCGACGATCTTGAGCACGACTTGCATTCCGAGCGCGCATTCAAGTCAGTTCGCTCTCCCCAAAAACAGCACGGGAGACAGCCCCGAAACGGCTACGGAAAAAAGACGCCCACCAAAAGGCAGCCAAGGCGCAATGCCCGATACGCCCGGTAGCCGCTTGGCCAAACGGCGTCGGTTCAAGTCAGGCTCCAGCCCTTGCGGTAGTCGCGTTTCAGGAAACGCTCCGCGTACGGTTCGTTTGGAATCTTGAGGTTTTCCGCGTCCCACTCGATCTTTTTCCCAGCACGATAGGCGACGTTGCCCAAGTGGTTGGCTTCGGTGAGCGGCCCGGAATAGCTAAAGGGGCAAGTGGTCGGCGCGCCGGTTTTGCAGGCGTGCAGCCACTCGGCATGGTGTCCAATCGAGGGCGCAATCCACGGCTCGGGTGTCTGAAAATCCTTGAACTCCTTTTCCGGTAACAGGATGTGTTTGCCGTAGTCGGAAAGCAACATACCCTTGTCGCCGATAAAGAGCATGCCGCTGCCCCATTGGGGGATGCCTTTTTCTCTCCAAATCTTCGGCTTGTTCTCGCCCTGGTGCCACGTGAGCGTGACCGGCGGCATGTCCCCGCGACTGCCATAGGTGTACTTCGCCGCCATCGAGGCCGGCGCGATGTCGTGATGCGGCGGCGGTCCCCACGCCTCGACTGTTTTCGGGGCATCGAGCTTGAGCGCCCAGAAGGGGAGATCGTTGAAGTGGCTGCCAAGGTCGGACATGGTGCCGTTGCCGAAGTCCCACCAGCGATACCATTTCGGGCCGGGGAAGTAGACGGAATGAAACGGCCGGTGAGGCGCCGGGCCAATCCAGAGATCCCAGTCGAGGTGCGCCGGCGGCGTTTGGGCTTCCTTCGGCGTTTCAAACGACCATACGATGTCGCCGTTGCGCTTGGCCGCTTCCTGGCTCTGCCAGCCCCAGGCGCGGCCGACCCAGACATGAGCCTCGCGAACCGGGCCGATGGCTCCGGCCTGGATTTTTTCCACCACGCGCCGGTAGTTGTTGCCGGCATGAATCTGGGTGCCCATTTGCGTGGCGACGCCCGCTTCCTTCGCTGCCTTTGTGATCACCCGCGCCTCGTACACGTCGCGCGTCAGCGGTTTCTCGCAGTAAACGTGCTTCCCCGATTGCAGCGCCGGCAGCACGGCGAAGGCGTGCGTGTGTTCGGTCGTGCTCACCACCACTGCGTCGATGTCGCCGGTCTTCTCGTAGAGTTTGCGGAAATCCCGGTACGTTCGCGCCTTGGGATATTTTGTCGCCGCTCGACTCAGGTTTTGTGCGTTGACATCGCAGAGCGCCACGATGTTTTCGGTTTTGGCCGTGTTTGCCAGATTACTCCCGCCACGACCCCCGCTGCCGATAATGGCAAGGTTCAGTTTCGCGTTGGGCGACCGGGCGCTGACGATGGCCGGAAACCCGATGGCGGTTGCAGCTAAACCAGTGGACTGGATGAACCGGCGTCGGGATTGCCGGTGGGTGGTAAGTGAGTTCATAGCGCGGCAAGAGTCACCCGCCCGGCAGAAACTGACGAGTGCAAAATCAAACCACACCCATCCGGTTTCAGCTTTCCAAGACCAGTTCGCTGTGAGAAAAGAGGCGCGACCAATTGATCCAAAGACAAAAGCAAGATTCATGAAACGCCGAACTTTTATTGCCGCTGCCGCTGCCGCACCGGTCATCCTCCCGCGCACCGTTTTCGGGGCCAACAACAAGCTCAACATTGCCTTTATCGGCATGGGCGGCCAGATACAGGGCCACGTCAAGAACGCGCTGCAACTCGGGCACAACGTCGTGGCATTCTGCGACGTCGATCCCAACCAGATTGCCAACTCCCAAAATCGGCACAAGGCCAAGGCCGGGAACGTCAAAGCCTATGCCGACTATCGCGAACTGCTCGAGAAGGAGAAAACCCTCGACGCCGTGGTGGTCGCCACGCCGGATCATTGGCACGCGCCGATCTGCACCGCGGCGATGAAGGGCGGCCTCCACGTGTACTGCGAGAAGCCGCTGACCCACACGATCGCCGAGTCGCGTGCGTTGCGAGAACTGTCCCGCACGTCGGGCGTCGTCACTCAGACAGGCAACCAGGGCAGCGCCTCGTCGAATCTTCGACGGAGCATCGAGCTGATTCAATTCGGGCTGCTCGGGAAGATTTCCAACGTGCACATTTGGCATCCGGCCCACGGTTGGCCCAACGGCGGCGCCCGCCCGCCCGGCGAGGATCCGGTGCCAAACGGAATGAACTGGGATTTCTGGTGCGGCCCGTCGCCGGTGCGCGCTTACAAAAACGGCATCTATCATCCGGCCAAGTGGCGCGGTTGGTACGACTTCGGCAACGGCTCCATCGGCGACTTTTGCTGTCACTCGTTCAACATGCCGGTACGCGCGCTCAATCTCGGCTACCCGTCCCGGGTCGAGATCAGCAACGTGCAAAAAGCCGGGCTCGAGACCTACGCCAAGGCCGTGACGCACACCTTTCATTTCGCCGCCGAGGGCCAGCGTGCCGCAGTGAACCTGATCTATTACACTGGCGGCGTCGACATGCCGCCCAAACACATCACCGACCAACTCGTTGGCACCTTCGGAAACATCCCGCGTGTCGGCGCGGTGGTTGAAGCAGAAAACGGGCTGCTCTCCGCCGGGCTCTGGAATTCACAATGTTACGTCAAGCTGAAAGGCGACAAAAAATTCGCCGGCCACACGAACCATTCCGAGGCGAAAAAAGTGCCGCAACGCCTCCCGCGTGTGAGGGGGCATTTTCAGGAATGGACCGATGCGATCGTCGAGAACGGCAAAACCTTTGCACCGTTTGAGATCGGCGGACACCTCACCGAGATTGGTTTGTCCGGCATCGTCGCCCTCAAGCTGCAGCAAAACCTCGACTGGGACGGCCAAGCGATGAAAGCCAAGGGCATCCCCGAGGCCGCCGCTCTCGTCAAAAAACAAAACCGAACAAAGTGGCTGTAAGCCAAGCTCGCGCTTGGCAAAGCGCTACAGGTTTGTGACCTCGATTTTGCGGAACTCGAGCAGGCCGTGTTCGCCTTGGATGCCGATGTGGCCTTCCCGGTTTTTGATGTTCGCCGCCGTGGTGATCTTTGTGCCGTTCAGCTTGACCACCATCGACTCGCCGGTGCAGGTGATCTCGTAGGTTTGCCACTGGCCCGGAGGCATGTAGACCTTGGCCAATGCGGCCAGATTCGAGGCGTGCTCGAACGGCGGCGCGCCGTACGGGATCAGCGTGGCCAAGGGCGCCTTGCCGGTGATGATGTCCATGCACTGCACTTGATAGCCGTTGTTGGGCCAGCCGTTTTCGTCTTCGTTGCTCGTCGGCCCAGTGCGCACGAAAACCCCGCTGTTGGCCTCGGCCTCCAAAAAGCGAAACTCCATCACAAGCGTGAAGTCGGAAAAGACACCAGCGGAGCGCAGCCAACCGGTGCCGCGATTGACCTTGAGCACGCCGTCCTCCACCGAGAATTGGCCGTCATTTTCAACCGCCCAGTTGTCGAGATTTGCGCCGTTGAAAAGAGACACGGTTTTGACTGTCCCTTGCGTGGCACAGCCAACGAGCAGGCAGGCAGCCAGAGTGGCGATCAGCAGTAGTTTCATATTGGGTGGGAAACATCACCGCAGGGGAGGCTCGTGGCAAGTGGTTTCAAGCTGCGTTTGGCCAAGCGCTTGGCGCCGGGCTCCTTTCAGCGCTTCGCCGCTTTGCGGTACGCCTTGGCGATCTCATCCCAGTAGGCAAGTTTCTCTGCCCGGTGATTGGTGCGGGACTCGATGGGCGTGGAGATGATCTGGACTTCGGGTTGTTCCGGCGATACGCGCGGCCAAGCAGGGGAGGCCACGCCGTTGAGGTGGCCGTTGGCGGCGAATGAAGTCCAGTAGTCGAGGAAGACGTCGGCCAGTTTCAGGTCGTCCGCTGTCGGCGTGTACTTGGTCTTTCCCCGGTACCATGGGGGGAGCTGTCCGTTGCGAATGAGTTGAAACACGAACGTGCTGATCAGCGGATGATCGGCACCGTACCGGGCGTATTCGCCGGCCAGCGGCTGGTCAAAGACATACCAATAAACAGGCTCCGCTTGGTTTGCCGCCATTGCGGTGGCGATCCTGCGATTGGAGCTGGTGTGAATGCGGTCGTTCGTCAGATCCACCATGGCCCAGTAGTAATTCTCGTATTGGCCAACAGGATAGAGGGCGCTCAGTTTTTGGATGATTCCATCCATGTCCGTGTCGCCCACGTAGCCTCTCAGTAATTTATCGATGGCGGCGTGAAAGTCTCCCTCAGTTTTGATGCTTTTTTTCACCCGGCCGCGGGCATCCTGCGCTTGGGCACCAATCATGAATGGCACGCGGTTGTGTTTGCCCGCGCGAATGGTCGAGAGAGGATCATCCAAAAGCGCCCACCCGTCGACCGTCGGATAGAATCCGCGTCCCAAGAGAGGGTTGGCAACTTTGTTTTGTATCTTCACCAGATCCTGCCACGGAAGCGCTCGAAGCGCGGCGGCGACATCGTCGGCATCACTGACACCGGCCGCCTCGGCGATGGCGAGCCCTTGGTTTTGCTCACGCACCGCCAACTTCGAGGCTCCCATGGGCCAACTCTGCATGATGGCGCGGTGAAACAAGCCACTGGCAAGGGGCGATGCCACAAGCGAGCCGGTATCGATCGAACCCGAGGATGAACCGAAAACGGTCACGCGGTTTGGATCGCCCCCGAACGACTCGATGTTTTTCCGCACCCAGCGCAGTCCGGCGATCATGTCCAGAAAACCGTAGTTGCCGGAACTGTGATGCTCGCTTTCAGCCGTCAGCGCCGGGTGGGCGAGGAACCCGATGACGCCGAGTCGAAACTGGAGAGTGATCAGCACAACATTGTTACGCTGGCCAACAAACAGATCCTCATTGCCGGAGGTCCACATGTTCGCGCAGCCCTGGACGTTGCTGCCGCCGTGCAGGTAAACCATCACTGGCAGAGGTTTGCCGGTGCTTCTTTTACGGGGAGTGAACACATTGAGGTAGAGACAATCCTCGCTGGCCTCGCGCATTCCCGATGGATTGGGGATGCGTTGTGTGGCGGGCAACGCATAACTCGTGGCGTCCCGGATGCCAGCCCAAGGTTTGCACTCAACCGGGGGTCGCCACCGAAGGTCGCCGACGGGTGGCAGGGCGAAGGGAATTCCTAAAAAGGCATTTGCTCTGCCAACACGCTTGCCGCGCAGATTTCCTTGTTCGGTTTTAACGACAAGCGGGTTTTCCGCAACTGGTGAGTGGAGGCTCCACCCGCACACGAGCAGCAGGAAAACAACTCGACTGGCGGTCGGCATTCTCACGGCAAGGTCTTCATCGGTTCGGGTTCGATTGCGGCTTGGCCAACGTTGCCACCCAGCCCGGTATTTGTCGACAAGCTTGGCCAAGCGCTTGGCTTGCTGTAATCGTTTCGCCGTAACTGTCCCTGTAATGAAGATAAAAGTTGTTGAACATGATCGTTTTCTCCCGCGCCCCGGTTTTTTCCCGCGCGCAGTGGGAGATTGGCCAAGCGCGTCCCATTTCGATTCCTTCTCCCTCAGGGAGAAGGTGGCCGAAGGCCGGATGAGGGTGAAAAAGGCAGGGCGAAGCATCGGCTTGGCCTTGGTTTCAATGTTGCTTTGTACCGATCTCGTTTCGGCCGAGCAGCCGAAGGTTCCCGTTGGTGTGGGCGTGTTCCCGCAGGAGATGCGGACGTTCCACACCGAGGCCGACGGGCTGCCCGGCAACGATGTGCATAAGGTTGCGGTGATTGAGGACGGGCGCATTGCGGTGCGCACAGCTAAGGGTAATGCATTGCTTGAGGGCGGCGAGTGGATCGCGACGACTGGGTTCAATGCTCGGTTTGCGGCCAAACAAACGGCCCCCGTAAAGATGCACGCTTTGATGGCCAAGGCGGGAGGTGTGCTGGCGGTGGCTCACGGGCCAACCGGTCAAGTGGCTGTTGGGACGCAGAAGGGCTTGTTTCTGTCCGACAACGATGGCGCACGCCAAGTGTTTCCGAGGGATGGCCACAAGAGCTGGGCGCCGACAAATGTCACCGTGTCGTACGACGGACTGGGGCGGCTTTGGTTTGCCAGTTATCAAGGGGCGGGGCGTTATGCGTATGGCAAGTGGACGCTCTTTACCGGCGCGGAGGGGTTGCCGTATGACGACATGACCGCCGTCGCGGGTTGCGCCGATGGCACGGTGTGGTTCGGCACGGGCATTGGCGCGATTCGTTATGATGGGTCGGCTTGGGCGTACCGGCAGGGGAAGCGCTGGCTACCAAACGACGAGGTGCGCGACATCGCCGTCGACGCCGCCGGTAACGCCTGGGTGGCCACGGCGGGTGGTGTGTCGTTCATACATTTCAAAGGCATGACGCTTGCGGAGAAGGCGAAGCATTACGAGGACGAGATCGACAAATACAATCGGCGAACCAAGTTCGGTTACGTCATCGAGGCCCATGCGCCCCAAGCGGGGAAGAAAACGGATACCCGCGTTGGCGACAGCGACAACGATGGATTGTGGACGAGCATGTACGGCGCGGGGGAATGCTTCGCGTACGGTGCGACGAAAGACCCCTTGGCCAAGCGTCGGGCCAAGCGTGCGTTTGCGGCGTTGAGTTTTCTCAGCGAGGCACCCAAGGGATCCGAGCACGAGCCGCCCCGGGGCTTCATCGCCCGGACTGTGCTGGAGACGTCCGCTGGGAGAGATCCCAACGACGGGGGATATACACTCGAGAACCAGCGCCGTACCCGAAAAGGGAAAGACGGCTATTGGCGAGTCTATGAGCCTCGCTGGCCCAAGTCGGCCGACGGCAAGTATTACTGGAAGAGCGACACCAGTTCGGACGAGTTGGACGGTCACTATTTTTTCTATCCGCTATACTACGACTTGGTTGCCGAAACCGGAGCGGAAAAAAGCGCGGTTCGGGAGGTCGTGCGAGCCAATATTGACCACCTGATCCGCCACGACTTCAGCATGCACGACCACGCCGGGAAGACGCGCTGGTCCGTATACGGCCCCGAGGATATGAATCAGGATATTGAGTGGCACACGGAGCGAGGGCTGAAATCGATCAGCATATTGTCGTACCTCAACGTGGCGTATCACATGACGGGTGACAAAAAATACCGAGCCGTGGCCAAGGAACTTAGGGACAAACACTCGTATCACATCAACGCGATGTGGCCCAAGTACCAGCGCGGCATTGGCTCGGGGAATCATTCCGACGACGAAATGGCCTTTATGTCATATTATAATCTGGTCAAGTACGAGCCCGACCCAAAGTTGAAAAAACTTTATATGGCTTCCTTCGCCAACTCGTGGCGACAGGAGGAACCAGAGATGAACCCTTTCTTCAATTTTTGTTTTGCATCCCAGGCGATGGGCGTCGAGTTCACGACCATTTGGGGGACATTCGACCTGTCGCCGTGGGAGACGTGGCTCGAGGACTCGATTGGCACGTTGAAGCGGTTTCCGCTGGATCGCTTCGACTGGCGTCACACCAACCATCATCGGAAAGATTTGACCCTGTTATCCGATCACTGGGCCGACGCCTACGATGATAAAATACACAATAAAGGTTATCGAAACAACGGCAAGGTACTGCCGGTGGACGAGAGTTATTTCAACCACTGGAACACCAACCCGTGGGAACTAGACACCGGCGGCGGCGGTCACGTCATCGGCTCGGGAACCGTGTACACGCTGCCGTACTACATGGGCCTTTACCACGGCTTCATTACTGCAGACTGATCTTCGATTGGTTCGGGTGGCATTTGGGGGTACGGTGCGCCGCGTGTCAATCCGCCGAAGACAGGATTTACCGGGCAGCGTGAAATGAGACGCAAGGAAATTTATGGATAAGACCGGCCGCACATTCCTGAAGGGCGTCATCGAGGGATTTTACGGGCGACCGTGGAGCCAACGGCAACGTTTGGAACTCCTTGGCTTGATGAAGGAGTGCGAACTGAACACCTACCTGTACTGCCCGAAGGATGACCTAAAGCACCGGGCACTATGGCGGGAACTTTACACCGGTGACGAGTTGCAAGGGCTTCGCGCACTCATCGAGTCGTGCAACGATCATGGCATCAAGTTCCTTTACGGCATCGCTCCCGGCTTGACGATTCGTTACTCGGATGGCTCGGAGATGGGATTGTTGCGGGCGCGGTTCCGGCAACTACTCGATGCGGGTTGCCACTCGTTCGCGATTCTCTTTGACGATATTCCGGACAAAATGGCGGAGGCGGATAGCGCCGCATTTGGCAGCTTGGCCAAGGCGCAATGCGAGACAGCCAATGCCATCTACAGCGAACTCTTGGCCAAGCCGGGAGGCCGGTTAATTTTCTGTCCCACACCCTATTGCCAACGGATGGTTGATGAGCAACACGGCGGGGCGAGTTATTTGGAAGAGGTCGGCCGGCAACTGGCTGCTGACATTGATATATTCTGGACTGGGCCGGAAATTATATCGCGGGAAATAACCGTCGAGAGCATCGGTGCGCTGCAACAAAAGTTGCAGCGCAAGCCGGTCGTTTGGGACAACCTGCACGCCAATGACTATGACATGACCCGGATTTTTCTCGGGCCTTATTCCGGCCGTTCGCTGGAACTGCGGGGGGAAGTCTCCGGGTTCCTGATCAACCCGAACTGCGAGTACGAGGCCAACTATGTCGCATTAAAAACATTGGCAAGCTACTTGAGTGCCACCGGTTCGTGGAGCAGCAGGGGCGCTTATGAGGGGGCGCTCGCGGCTTGGTTGCCGCGTTTTTCAACCGTTGGCGAGGATGAGGTGACCCTCGATGACTTGACGTTGCTGGGTGATGCCTATTATTTGCCACACGAAAACGGCGAACTCGCGCAGCAACTATATGAGGATGTTCGTTTTATCGTAACGCAACCGACCGGCGACTGGGGTGACAGGCAGGATCGGCTTCGGAAACGGATTCGCCAAATCGTTGAGTTGGCACGCAAGTTGACCGAGGTTCATAGCCGGGAACTGTTTTACGCCTTCAACCGGCAGGTTTGGGAACTGCGCGAGGAACTGGAAATGATTGAACAATACATGGACTGGAAACTGGCGGGCGGTGACTCTGCAACGGAACCGTGTCGCTCGGAGAACTATCTGCCGGGCACTTATCGGGGAGGGCTTGTAAAACGGTTGCAGCAACTCATTTCGTTCCGGGTCGACGGAGCGTTGGTGCCCGCTGGTGAGTAGCCCAATACGATGCCGGAAGAATTTAAAATCAGAAAAGCAACGCCTGCGGATAAGGAGGCGGCTTACTGGGTGTGCCTGAAAACTGGCGACCATGGGGATGACGGGGAATCGCTGTTTACCGAAGACCCCGATGCGCTTGGCCGGATTTATGTTGGGCCGTATCTGAAGTATGAGCCAGACTTGGCGCTGGTTCTCGAGGACGTCGAGGGCGTTTGCGGCTACTGTCTTGGGGCGATGGATTCACGGCAACTATATGACCGATATGAACAGGAATGGAGGCCCGGATTGACCCAAGATTTTCCAGAGCCCGGCGGCGACCCGTCCCGGTGGACCCCGTTGGAGCAGGTTTATCACCTGTATTACCACCCGGATTATTACTGCCCGGAACCGTATGGGCTGTACCCATCCCAATTACATATAGACCTTGTGCCGAGGGCGCAGGGCAGGGGGCTTGGCCGCAGGATGATAGACGAGGTTGTCTCTCTGATAGCCGGCAAGGGATCGCAAGGCGTTCACTTGGGCATGAGCGCAAGAAACGAGCGAGCCCATCATTTTTATTTGAAAATGGGGTTTAAAGAACTGGCCCGCGACGGGGTCGGGGAGGATGAAGCCATATACCTTGGGAAACGGCTCAATCATCCGCCGAGAAAATAGCAACGTTGAAACAAAAATGTCGTGTTTCACCCTCATCCGGCCTGCGGCCACCTTCTCCCTGAGGGAGAAGGGATCAAGACTGACCACGCTTGGCCAAGCGGCCCGCACGTGTCGCGAATGCTGTGACTCCCTCTCCCAGCGGGAGAGGGTTGGGGAGAGGGAGGAAGCTAGAAATGACGTGTTGTGAGATTTTGAATTGTTGGGTTAACAACGAAGGGGGCGGCTCCGCCTGATGACGGCACCTTTTGTTATAGGCATCGATGGTGGCGGCACGTGCAGCCGGGCCATAGCCATGTCCATCGACGGGGAACCCCTCGGGGAGGTGAACGGCGGACCGTTGAATTATAACACGACATCCCCCGCCAAGTTCCGGGAATCTCTTGCGGATATAATTCAACAGTTCAGTGATGGACACGATTTGGACTCGGTTGCTGAGCAGGTGGTCATCGGCACGGCCTCCCTGTTTACGTCGCTCGATGTTGGCGAGGCGACCAACGTCTGCGGTGGACTGTTGCCCTCGGATCGGCTGAAAGTTGTCGGCGACGTCGTCACTGCGCTATACGGGGCGACCCTCGGTGCACCGGGGTTGCTGGTGATTTCCGGCACCGGCTCCATCGCGGCCGCCATAGACGGTGACGGGTGCTGTCACACCACCGGTGGTTTGGGGCCGTCGATCGGCGGCGACCCGGGGAGCGCCCATTGGATTGCCAACGAGGTGTTGCTCCACGCGAGCGTTGAGTCCTGCAACGGAACCCAGTCCACCGGTTTGACAGATTTGATTTGCCGTTATTTTAACATCTCGGAGTTTAAAAAATTGGTTCCAGCGATTTACTCCGAGGTCGAGTCGGCCAAGCGCTTGGCGGGACTGAGCCGTTTTATTGCCACAAGTGATTTTAACGGGCAGCCGTTTTGGTTGAGCATACTCCGGCGGGCCGGAGTGCGCTTGGCCAAGCTCTGCGAACCGCTGGCGGCCAAGCTGGACTCGACCAAGTGGCTCGGAACGGTTCACGCCAGCGGCTCTGTGTTGGTGAACAACGGGCACGTCCGCGAGTCGTTCGTGGCGGAATTATCAACCAAGGCCAAGCGCACGCTAACCGTCGAGTCGCCGGCCTTGTCGGCTGTAGAGGGAGCCGCGTTGATGGCGTTGAAAAAAATTGCGCCAACGAGGGTGGACGAAGTCGCCGCCCGCTTGGCCAAGCACAAATCATGAATTTAGCTGAAAAATATTACCAGACGGTCAAGGGGCAAATAGAGGCCTTGGGCACTTCTCAAATGGCCCAAATTGAGACGGCCGCCGGTTGGTTTGCCGAGGCCATGAACGCCGGTCGCCTCGTCTATATTTTTGGCACGGGTCATTCGCACATGCTGGCTGAGGAGCTTTTTTACCGGGCCGGCGGACTGGCGCGAGTCGTCCCAATGCTCCATCCGCCTCTCATGCTGCATGAGAGCGCGTCCACTTCCACCCAAGCGGAGAGAGACCCCGATGTTGTCGAGGAGTTGCTCAAGCAGTATCCGATGACCAAAGGCGATGTGTTGGTCGTGGCGTCGAACTCCGGACGCAACGCCTGCCCGATTGAGCTGGCGATTGCGGCGGAAGAGCGTTCCGTTCGGACGATCGCCGTCCTCAATGCCGAGCACAGCGCCAAGTGGGCCTCGCGGCATCTCAGCGGCAAGCGGCTCGGCGATGTGGTTGAGTTGGTGATAGACAATTGCGGCGTGGAGGGCGATGCCTGTGTTCCGCTGCCGAGGAGCGACCTCTTTGTGGGCGCCACCTCGACGGTCACCGGTTGCATCATTATGCAAATGATTGCATGCAGGGTCTCTGAGATGTTAAACGCCTCCGGCAGACAGCCGGAGTTGTACCAGAGCAGCAATGCAAATCACGACGAACGAAACGCAGCGCTAATCGCTGAGTACAAACCAACCAATCCGCACCTGTAACCTGTTAGGAAATGGAAGCTGCTGAAAGTATTTTAACACCGATCGACACCATCATCATTGTCGCCTACCTCGGCGCGGTGCTGGTGCTGGGTTACCTGTTCAGCCGTTACGTCAAGTCGTCCGGCGATTTCATTCTCGCAGGCAAGTCGCTCCCGTTCTGGGCCATCGGGATGTCCGTCGTGGTCAGCGATATCGGCGCAATCGACATGGTTTCGGGCGCGGGAGCCGCCTACAAATACGGTCTGGCACAGGCCAATTTCGACTGGCTTGGTTCCATACCGGCGATGGTGATCGTCGCGTTTGTTTTTGTTCCGTTCTACTGGCGAAGCGGCGTGTGCACACTGCCGGAATTTCTCGGGAGACGCTACGGGCCGGCGGTGCGTTTTTTTCAGGCTGTCATTTGGCTCGGGTTCCTGTTGTCCATGCTGGCTGTTATGCTATGGACCTCGTCGGTGTTCCTGAACACCGTGCTCGGCATGCCCAGCCAAGCGGCAATTTGGCTGACTGTGTTTGTAGTCGGGATTTACACCATCCTCGGCGGCTTGGCGGCGGTGGTGGTGACTGATGCCATGCAGATGGTGATCATGTTTATCGGCGCAGGCGCGTTGCTGGGGTTGAGCCTTTGGGAGATCGGCGGCTGGTCGGACATGGTGCAAACCATCTCGGACATGGGGCCGCAGTTCGAGCAGCATTTCAACTTGCTGATCTCAAGCCAGGTCGATACGCCGTACCCTTGGTCTGGGATGCTGATGGGCTTGGGGATTGTGCTGTCCACGGCCTATTTTTCCAGCAATCAAGCTGTCATCCAGCGGGTGCTTGGTGCTCGCTCGGAATGGGATGCCAAGGCCTCGATGCTCCTAGCCGCTTTCCTAAAGTTACTAATCCCCGTACTCGTCCTGCTGCCCGGATTGGCCGCTCTTGCCTTATATCCGGAGTTAGACGACCCGGACAAAGCAGTACCGAAGCTTGTGCGTGAGTTGTTGCCTCCTGGCTTGGCCGGGCTCGTCTTCGCGGCGTTCTTCGCGGCGTTGATGTCCAGTGTGGATTCCTACCTCAACTCCGCCACGACAATCATCATCTCGGACGGCTATAAGCCAGCGACGTTAGCTTTGACCGGCAAAGATCCGGATGACCGGCGTTGCCTCCTGTTGACTCGAGTGCTGACCGGCGTGCTGATCGTTGCAGCAGGCTTTCTGGCACCCTACATCGATCAGTTTGAGACCATTTACACAGCCATGCAGACGTTGTTTTCCCTGTTTCAGGGGCCGACGCTTGCCGTGCTTGTACTCGGTGTATTCTGGCGGCGCGCCAATGCGTGGGGAGGCTTTTCAGCTTTGTTGCTTGGTGTGCTGTGTTCCGGGAGCCTGAGCTTGGTGGGTGATAAATTATTCCCGTCCGAAGACCCGTTTTTGTATGTGGCATTTTGGTCGTTTGTGTTCGCACTAATCGTCAACGTTGTCGTAAGCCTACTCACTCCGCCGCCCTCCAAAGACCAAATTCGCGGATTGGTCTTTGGCGAGGTCGTCCGTGACGAAGCAACCCAAACTTTGCTGAAAGACCGCGTTCAATCCGGAAATTAATCCAGCAATCAAACAGTGAGCATTACAGAAAACCATTTGGCATCCCACCCTCATCCGGCCTTCGGCCACCTTCTCCCTGAGGGAGAAGGAATCAAACGGGACGCGCTTGGCCAAGCTCCCTCTCCCAGCGGGAGAGGGTCGGGGAGAGGGAGGGCGCCCTACGGCAATAGGGGTATGCAGCCTGCTGTTATACCGTTGGATTAAAAACCGCCATGGAAAAAATAACACTTTTTTTGGAACAAAATTTGGTGCCGTTGCTCAAGCCGTTTTTTGAATCGTTTCATGTAATGATCGATCAGTTGCCGCCGCCGGTCTGGCGTTTCAGTATTTGCGCCTACATCGTGTTGGGAACGATTTGGGCGGTTTTTCTGAGCAAGGATTACGTGTTGCTGGGCAGTCCCGACAAGGCGCGGTGGCGTGACTTAAGATTGTGGGTTCCCATTTTACTCGTTCCCTATCTGTTGATTTATTTATTTATTTGATCCCGATGAACTCACCACAGGACAACAACACGGAAGCAACCGCCAATCAGCATTACGAGAGGGACGCCGTCAGCCTCAAGTTTATGAGTTGGTGCTTCGTTGGCTTCGCGGCGCTGCTCAGCTTGGGTTTGTTCTACGAGCAACCGACAGCCGGCAAGGTCGTCAACATTGCGTCAGCGATCCTGTTAAGCATCGCCGGCGGAGCCTGCTTTCTAATCAGCAACAGGCTCTCCAAAAAAAGTAAACAGGGCCGCCGTTGATGGATGTCCCCACCGTTTGGGCGGAATGCCAGATCAGCCCAACACGGGCGCAGGCGATCCTTCGCCCGGGTGTTCTGAAGCGATTGCTCTTCTCATTTTCCGATCGTGCGAATGTGCTTAAAACGGAAATCATCCACCTGCCGTTCTGCCTGCTGCGCTACCAACTTGAAGGCTCGAAATCGCAGCAGGGCATTTCTATTTTGGTGGATGGTTACCGCCGGGCAGCCCGGCACATGAAAGAGGAGGAATTGCCCCTGATCCATCCACCCGACGGTGTTGAGGAATTTCCATACCCGCTCGACAGGGGGGAAACCGTCAAGATTGCCCGGAGTTACCTCTCCTCGCTTCGCATGGCCCGGACGTTCTCCCCCGGCGTGACTTTTGACAGGGAACCCAAGATAAAGCATGTGATCCAGTACCCGTTTTGCGTTGTTTACCGGCGGGCGGGCGGGGGTTCCGTGACATTCGACACAGTGGACGGGTTGACTGGAAAACGCGGGGGAACACTGTCGAATCAGGCGTTTATTGCAGCTTTGCACGAGAACAAGCCTGACCGCGGCTAATTTTTTTCGTTTATTTGGCTTGCCAATCCAAAACATTGAGGCATTCTCCGCGCTTGCGCCACAACGGCGCTTAATTAACTAACTAAAGAATAAGATTATGGCTAAAGGTAAAGTTGCTCGTTTTTTCGATCAAAAAGGTTTCGGATTCATTGAACCCGAAGGTGGTGGTAAGGATCTCTTTTGTCACATCAACGAAGTTGAAGGTGGCCAATTGCAAGAAGGCGATTCTGTTGAATATGAAGAGACTGAAGGTCGCAAAGGTTTGCAGGCCTCCGGTGTGAAGGTGTTG
>Ga0302120_10000738_pt1 | contig 15111 bp, 10 predicted proteins | sample AG5_Bottom_MG_FD_203118 | JGI IMG/M metagenome (GOLD analysis project Ga0302120, IMG submission 203118) | Marine microbial communities from Western Arctic Ocean, Canada - AG5_Bottom | ecosystem: Environmental > Aquatic > Marine > Oceanic | place: Canada: Western Arctic Ocean | collected 2017-10-01 | reverse complement strand
CAAGAGGACTAGACCAAAGCCTTCCATGAAATCCCGTCTGCTCAAGGGCCTCGCCATTGCGCTAATCTCCCTGCTTTGCCTGCTCGGGCTAGGTTTATCCATCGTGCCGGCCAAGGCCCGCACCCTCCTGCGGGAGTCCTCGGAGTCTGCCCTGGGAGTCCCCGCCACCCTCGGAGGTGTGGACACTTCCCTCAGTGGCTTGAACCTGGACCTGGGATTGGTGGACTTCGACATCCACAACCCGGTCGGTTTTGAAGGCGCACCACTACTTCACCTGGGCGGAGTCAGCTGCAATCTCCCCATCGGTTCACTCCTGACGGGAAACGTCACGGTTGAGCACTTGACGGTGGACAGCCTCCGCCTACGCATCGTCCAGGATGGCTCGCGGTCCAACCTGGCACCGATACTGAAGAAGGTAGCCCAGTCTCTACGCGACCAAACTCCAACTGAACCGGGCGCCCAAAGCCCCCCGACGAATTCGGAGCCTGGTCCGCGATTGGCCCTGAAGAGCCTGACCCTGCGCGGCATCGGGGTCGACTTTGAGTTGGCCGGACTGGGGAACTTAAACATCAAGGAGTCCGCCACACTCCCCGACTGGACACTTCCACTCGAAGAGTTGCGCGCCCCTGATGGTGGCGACCCGACCATGGATGACCTTCTGGCTCATCTATTGACACAACTACACACTCGCGCGTTGGTGGCCGCTGAGAAGCATGTCCCGAAGGAATGGCTCCCGCTCCTGCACGGCACTTCACCGAAGGAACTGATTCGCGGTGGCCTTGAGCGCGAGCTCTTAGACGCCCTCCCCGCAGAAGCACGGGACGGGATCAAGGGCGCCAAGAACAAGCTAAGAGGCTTGCTGGGCGATCGCTGAGCGTCAGTCCCCAGAAGAATCCGACTCGCCGCTGTAACCCATGGCTCTCAAACGCTCGAGGGTCTCCTGCATCTGGCTGGAATCAAAACGCGCAGGGAGAGGCTCCCGCCCCTCCTGCCAAGTTGCCAGCTCGGCTCGAAGCGCCCCCCGCGTGGCGAGGATCTGGGGCGAGGGGGTCCCCTCCAAGAGATTCCGCTGTTCGCCAGGGTCCACGTCCAGGTCGAATAGCTCCTCGATACTGTTATACGGCGAGACCACGTACTTCCAGCGCCCAGAACGCACACAGCGCGCCTTACCTGCATTGGCCCAGACTCCGGGACGCTCAGCCACCCAGGGTTGCGTCGCCTCAGCAAAAACAGGGCCTCGATTGAGAGTCCCACCTTCCAGCGCGGAAACCAGACTCATGCCCTCGCAACGCGTGGGTACCTCAAGGCCAAGGATCTCGCACAAGGTGGGCACCACGTCGATGGTGGACACCGGCGTAGAGATTCGATGACCAGCCTGCCGTCCATCGGGAAAACAGAAGATCAAGGGCACATGCACGGTGGTCTGATACACGGCGAGCCCGTGATTCCAGAGATCCGCATGCTCCCAGAAGGTCTCCCCATGATCAGCGATGACAACCACTAGGGTCTCATCCAGAATACCGCGCTTCCTTAGCCCCTCCAGAAGGTCGCCGAGAGCCTTGTCCATAAAGCTCATCTCCCCCGAATACAGATTCGCGAGATGAAGGTCTTCAGGGCCAGGCTGCCCCGACACGTTGCCGACCAAAGCCCGCAGTGGCCCCCGGAGTCCAGCATTGATAGCGCCTGCATGGCCGAACGCCTGACCTGTGGCGGCCTGCTGCTGCGCTCGCACCGCAGCATCGACGTCATGCATGTCGCTGGTAGGACTAGCACCCGGAGCCAAGAAGGGCTTGGCAAAGGGTTCGGGCGGGGCATAGGGCGCGTGCGTATCAAAATATTGCACGAACAGGAAAAGGCGATCCACGTCCCCCAGCACGGTGTCCACGTGATCGAGTGCAGCGCGCGTCACGCGGTCCCCCCGGCGTTGATTTTGGTCCGCACCCGAGACGCTCACCAGCTCGTCAAAATCTTCGTCGTAGTGGTCGAACCCTTGGTCAAACCGGAACCGACTCTCAAGGGCAAACGAGCCCAACACCCCGGCCGTGTGAAACCCCTTTTGGCGAAAAGTCTCCGCCAGCATCTCGTTGTCCTCATGCACTACAAATCCATTGCGAGCCACTCCGTGCGTGTGCGGCCAACTGCCAGTCATTAGAGATGTGTGCGAAGCCAGAGTCGTGGGTGCGGCACTGGTTACAGAATCAAAACTCACGCCGCGGTCGCTGAGGCCATCCAGGATGGGGGTCCGAGCACTCGCATCACCAAAGGCGCCAATCCGGTCTACTCGTGCTGTGTCTAGGCTGACCAGCAGAACGTGGCGCAGAGGGCCTGGGTCGGCATCACCCCCACCACAGCCACCGAGGAACGGCCCAACCAGCACGGTCAACAGCAATAGAAAGGGCAGAACACCGCCTCGACTGGTATGGAAGAGCCTCATTGGGGCCAAGGTCTCAGAACGGGAGAGGCAAAGCAACGGACCATAGGCATGGATACTCGCCCCGCCGCCCAGAGTTGGCGGATCCTCCCTCACGCCGGAAATCCCCATCCTTTGGAACTTTGGTTGGCGGAAACCCCTCCCAGGAAGGACAATTGAGAAGGCCCTACCCTCACCCCGACCAGGGGCCCCTACCAGACATACAACGATGAGCACTTTCACCCGCCCCGCCCGACTGCTTCTTACGAGTCTCCTTATCGCTGCTCCCCTGGGCGCCCAAGTCCTGCGCACCGAACTGGTTGCCAGTGGCTTCTCACGCCCCATCCTGCTCACAGCGCCCCCAGGCGATGCCAACCGCATGTTCGTGGTTGAGCAGAACAGTGGCCTTATCCGGATCATCAAGAATGGCTCCACCCTCCCCACGCCCTTCCTCGATCTTGGGTCGAAAATTTCAAGTAGCGGTGAACGTGGCCTGCTCGGCCTGGCCTTCCACCCCGACTACGCCACCAATGGCCGCTTCTTCGTCAACTTCACACAGAGTGGCGGCGATACGCGCATTCACGAATACGCCGTCTCTGCCAACCCAGACGTGGCGCTCAAGGCCAAGGTCGCGATCATCCAAGCCATCCCACAGCCCTTCTCCAACCACAACGGCGGCTGCATCGCCTTTGGTGGAGACGACATGCTCTATGTCGGAATGGGGGACGGTGGCTCGGGCAATGACCCCGGCAACCGCGCACAGGATCTCAGCGAGCGCTTGGGGAAAATACTGCGCCTTGATATCGATATCCCCCCGCCCTACGTCCCCGCTAGCAACCCCTTCGTGGGCCAAACCGGTGTGCGCGAGGAAATCTGGGCTTCTGGCATCCGGAACCCATGGCGCTTCTCTTTTGACAGTCTGACGGGCGACCTCTACATCGGTGACGTTGGCCAAAACGCCTGGGAGGAAATCGATTTCCAACCCGCAAGTAGTGTGGGTGGCGAAAACTACGGTTGGCGGTGTATGGAGGGCTTCAACTGCACAGGCAAGACAGGCTGCGTCTGCAACGACACGCCACTGACCCTGCCCATCCATGAGTACGGCCACAACAAGGGCTGCTCGGTCACGGGAGGCATCGTGTATCGCGGACCCATCAGTTCGCTGAGTGGTACCTATTTCTTTGGGGATTACTGCAGCGCCCGGATCTGGAGCTTCCGATACGACGGCGCCAACATGACCGAGTTCCAAGAACGCACAACCGAATTGGACCCACCCGGAAGCGACATCATTAACGACATCAGCTCCTTCGGTGAAGACGGAGTAGGCAACCTCTACATCGTGGATTACGCGGACGGTCAGATCTTCAAAATCACGTCCGACTGTGACGTGGCTAACTACTGCGGCACCACCCCCAACTCCGTCGGCCCCGGAGCCGTCATGGGCTCGTTTGGCAGCCTAGGACTCACAGACAACAGTTTCGGCCTTTCATCCGCGGGCGGGGTTCCGGGTCAATTTGGCTACTTCATCTACGGTGACCAGTCGGTCTCAGTGCCCACCGCCGATGGCGTGCGCTGTGTGGGAGGCAACATCTTCCGACTTCTGCCCCCGCAGATCATTGATGGAGCGGGGGACGTTTCCGTCCCCTTGGACTTTAGCGCTCCGCCCTTCAACGGAGCGGGCCAGGTCTTCGCCGGCACCACTTACTACTTCCAGCACTGGTACCGGGACGGTTCTGGCGGGCCTGCGGGCTCGAACTTCTCTGACGGCCTACAAGTCACCTTCTGCCTCTAGCCCTCCACGGCGAGACTTCGATCAGATGGCCCGTCGGCGGCGCGTTTCGGCCTGAAGTTCAAGGTTGGCCTCAAAGATCGACAGAAGCACGGCACCACGGGGTCCCGTTTCTGCAGAAACAGGGGCGAGGTCGCGGCTATCGCTGTGAGTGGTCCTCTGATGCCTCACGGGCTCGATAGGTCTTCGACTGGGGTCGGAGAGCGATCCCGGATTCATCCGCGAGCCCTTCGGGGCCAAAGCCTTCGGCCTGGGCTGCGCAGGGCGGAACGGACTAGCGGCCACTCCGTCGTCCTGTAGTGCATAGAAGGCAGCAGACTGCAGGTCGTGCAGGCTCTCCATGCCGGACTCCTCATTGCTGGCAATTCCGACGCGGACGTTCACTCGGACGTTGACCTCACCGTTGCTGAAGTCCCAGCCATCGACCTCGGAGCGCACACGTCGAGCCATTCCCTCCGCAGCCTGTCGGCCGGTATGAGGTAAAAGCATCCAAAGTAGGTTGCCCTCTGGATAGCCAAGCAGATCGCCCGAACGCGAGTTCTGCTCAAGCAATCCGGCAACTCTTGCGCGCATTTCCTCACAGGAAGCATGGCCGTGAATCGCGCCAAGTTGATCCAGTCGCTCCAACTCGACCAGGAAACAAGTCAGAGGCACCCCATGACGCTGACAGCGGTCGAACTCCACCTTCATGAGTCCCTCGACCTCGGTGCGACCGAACAGTCCACCACCGAAGGGCTCGGAGCGCCGGCGACGGGGTTCGGAATCGAAATCGCGGTTGTTGGAATGATGCTGCATGAGTGGCCTTGGGAGCCTGCAATCGGCATTCCGTCGGCCCCACTTGAGCCCGAACGGGCTCCCGCGCATCAATCCCCCCCCTCGCCGCCGCGCGGCTACTCCACGCAGGAAGCCAGGAAGGCTATCAGGTCCCTCAATTCTTCCTGGCTGAGAGCGTGGGAGACGTCCTCGGGCATCGAGGACGGACCTCGCTTGCGGCCCACAATGGCTGCGTCTTCCACCTCGACCGTCTCTTTCTGAGGCGTCTCGATCGTCAACCAGCCCTCTTCCTCCACGAGGATCCGGCCCACGAGGGTCTCACCGTCCTCGAGCTTCAAGAGCCAGTCCTCGAAGCCCTCAGCAATCTCCGCCCCGGGCTGGCGCACGGAGCGCAGCAAATCCAGAGCACTCAATCGAGAACCCACATGGGTCAGATCGGGCCCAACTTCAGAGCCACCCTGGTCTTGAAACGCATGGCAACGCAGGCATTCCGTCTCGGTCTTCCCAATGAATATCTCGCGCCCGACACCCTGATCGCCTCCCTCCAGAGCCCATAACCAATCGGCCAGCGCACGATCAGTCGTAGCCCGGGCCTGCCGCAACCGATCCAGGGCTAGATCCAGTGTCGGCGAGCTAAGCCGGACCGCGGCTCGTTCTAACTCCAGAGCCACCGGGCCCACGCCCCCTTGACCGCAAAGCTCTTCGAGCCACTCAAGCAAGTACCCCTCAGTCCCTGACACTTGGGATTCACTCAAGACCTCAAGAGCCAAGCGCGCGTCTGCGAAATCCCCCGCCGACAGCGCCGAGCTGTAAGCCTTAACCAGCAAAGGCAAGGCCCGCTCCGGATCACTACCCGCCAAGGCACGCATAGCCACGATACGTACTCCACGGATTGGGGAATCAGAGCAGTCCCAGAGGATCCCATCGAGATCCTGATGGCCGTTATCCAGAGCACACTGGAGAGCCGCCTGTTGAACGGAACCTGCGTTGCCCGCCTGACCGCGAGCGAGCGCAGCCAGAACGCCGCTTGCACCCGCGCCTTCCTCCCTGACGAGATTCAACCAAACGCTCCACCTCGCACGCGCCCACTGCCCGCGCTCTAGACCCGCATGGCCTAACTTCTCAACCCAGTCCACGGAAAGGGAAGCCCCATCAGCCGCTACAGGTCTCCACTCCCCCATAACGGGGTCAATCGAATTGGGGTTCGTCCAGTTCTCGAGGAGCCCAAGGGCCTCCGCACCGAGGCTCTCCGAAGGGCAAGCTAGCCCCCAGTCCGCCAAGGCCCTGGCTGATTCCACATCGTGAACACGCCAGTGGGCGGCCATGGCTCTCCGCGCAAGGCCCGGATCCGAATCATCGAGTCCGGGAAGCAAGTGGGCCAGGTCCTCCATCGCGCCGGCGATGGGCCGGTCGTAGATTGCGCGGGCAGCCTCAGCCACCAGTGCATGATCCGGATCAGCGAGATAGCGTGCGATCCGAGCATCGCCCTGGGTGCGCAGAGCAACAATCGCGCCCAAGCGTACGGATGTCCGTGGGTCCGAATGCAGCCCTTCAAGCTGCTGACCATCGGCCTGGAACGCTAAAGCTCTAACCGCTGCGTGCCGCAGCCATGGATCGTTACTACCTTCGCTCTCGATCAAATCTAGCAGGGTAGAAACCACTCCCGGATCCCCGTAGCCCTCCCGTCCAAGGTTGGCCAAGCATTGGGCTGCGAAGAATCGCACCCGCGGCTCGGGATCCCCGAGCCCACGCTGGGCAGAGGCCTGTGCGTACGGCGATGGAACCTGGGCAAGGACCTTGAACCACTGGGAGCGCACCCTGGCGTCCGCGTCCCTGTGCAAGGCCGACAACGTCGCCCACACTTGCCGCGCGCCCGCGCCGCCCCCGCGCAACACCTGGCCCGAACCCCAAATGCCGTGTAGTCGGGCAAACTCACCAGGGAACTCACCAAGGGCCGCACCCAGAAGTAGTTCGAGGCACTCACGGCCGGAGCCCGGTGCAGATTGGGCGCGATCGGCCAACTCCCATTGAGCCTCTAAACGTACGGTCTGATGCCCGTGACTGAGGAGGCTCGCCAACTCTCGGCTGCCTCGCTGAGCCATACCTTCCCCGAGCAAAGCGCGCACCGCATCCCGCTCCTGCGCATGGTCTTCGCCGACCGGGTGCACCCCATAGATACGCCCCTTACCCGTCTTGTCCCAACCGTGGACCCAATCGCTGTAATACATCGAGCCGTCACTACCAATCTGGACGTCCGTGGGCAGACAGTTCCACAGGAACTTCTCGGCACCCACAAGGGCGAACCCCGCTCCACGCTCCTCCATTTGGAACCGGTGGATCCCGCTGTAGCTCGCGTCCCCCCGGAAGTCGCACAGGAAGAAGGAGCCCTTGTACTCAGGCCCCCATCCCGTGCCGGGGTAGTAGGTGATCCCTGATGGGCCGTCCGCAAAATTGGCCACGGGCGGGGTTATGTAAGCGGGTTGCCCCTCATGGTGAGGTTCCCAAAGCAATTCAGCGTTCCACGGCCCTCGGCTCACCGGTTCGCGCACAAATTGAAAAGCCTGACGCCACCCACTCTCGCCCCCTTCCACGACATACACCCAGCGGGCCCGATCTCCACCATCCGAGTTGTTGTCCCCGGTGAAGAGATTGCCGTAGTCGTCAAACACAAGATCTTGTGGATTGCGAAGGCCCGTTGCGAAAATCTCGAGGCCTGAACCATCGAGCTCAGAGCGCAGGACAGCCCCGGCGTGATGGTGAGCGAAGACCTCCCCATCATGCTCAACGTGAAAACCCCGATCCCCAATGGACCAATAGAGGCGGCCATCGGGTCCACGCACGAGGCCATGCATGTCGTGCCCCGCAAGTGCAGTATGCACGCCCCAACCGGTGTGCTGCCGCTCGCGCCCGTCCGCCCGACCATCCCCGTCTTGATCCGACAAGCGCCACATATCCGGAATGCATGCGAAGTAGAGGTCGTCGCCCAATGGCAGGATACCTGCCGCAACACCCGCTGCGGGATCCGCGAAGCCTCCTGCGTAGACGGTGGCCGAATCCGCCTGCCCATCCCCATTCGAATCGACAAGCCGCGTCACCCGCTCCTGCTCCACCAGATAACCGGCGGAGAATTTGTCACCCTCGTGGCGTCGCATGTAGTCCACCCGGTCCGCCACGGTGCGCGCGGCAAGTTCATCAGGCAGCCAGTTCATGTGCTCGCGCATGTCCGTCACGCCCGAGTTCAAGCGAAACGTCTCTGCAACGAAAAATCGCATCTGCCCGTCGATGGCGAAAGCCACGGGGTTGGCCAGCAGCGGCTCAGCGGCAAAGAGGGTTAGCTCAAAGCCCTCTGGGAGTACCACCCCGGACATGAGGTCTCTGGCCTCAGTGGTGGCGGGTGCAACAGGAGGCGTATAAGCCTCATCTTGGCCGTACGAGGGCCCCGCCAGGAAAGCGAGAGTGAAGCAATACTTGAGAGTGGGAGCCTTCATCGATGAAGTCTAGCCACTGAGAGCAACCGGCGCAGCTAAGGCTTCCTCGCCAATCGTTGCGCCAGGAGCAGGTCCACCATGCGCCCATAGCTTCGAACTCCGGCCGCCTGCCCCTGACTCTTCAGGTAGGCATCGTTGGCACGGGAGGACCACTCCCACAGCACCGTCTCCTTACTGCGCCAAAAGCGGTACTGCTGCTGGAGATCCATGAGAACCCCCGGATCGAGCTGGGCGGTCGTTTCCTCGAGTAGATCTCTATCCAACCGCCCGAGTGCACCACGAGCATGACTGAGAGCCTGCAGGGAACCCGAATATCTGATACCGGGCTCGCTGCTAGAGCGGCACACGACATAGGCGAGGAAGTTGGCCTCATCCTCTCGGGCGAAACCGCGCCCGTGGGCCACCTCGTGGGCTGCCACGAAGGCCACCTCCGTTAGAGGCACCTGAGCATTCACGTGGGCTTCCGCAGTGAACGGAGAGTAGATCCCCGAAATACCCAGCGCAGACATGAGCCCTGAAAAAACCGGACGTCGAATCGAAACGGCTCGCCCTTCCAGCACCGGGTAGGTGCGCGCCGCCAACAGCCACGCGTCGTGCAAGCGTCGATCCCCGTCAGGACCTCCTTGAAGCTCGAGCCCCCAATCCTTCGGTCCCGCCCCCCGCTGAAGACACAGATCCCTTTCATGGGCCGCCTCCCCACCCAGGAAGCGAACGAGATCCACCAATTCACTCTTCGCGCGAGGACGTACGTCCCAACCCGCATGCCAAGCGAAGGGCTGGCGAGCGTGATTGAATCCCCAGGAAACCTCAAACGCGAACACCCCCAGCGCAGCCAAGGCCAAGGTCCACCCGAGAAGCCGCCTCACACACCGAGGCCTACGGATCGTGCGGACGAAACCAAAGCACGCCAGCGCGACGATCAAGGATGCCAAGAGTTCGGCAACGGAGAACGGTAGGTAGCCCAGAGGAGCCAAGAGCGTCCGTACAACCGGGTAGATGCCACGGCAGTAGATGGCCTCCGTAAGATTTGGATCCTCCTGCAGGACACTCAGGACCCCGAGCGCGCCACCACCCAGGACCAAGCACACGAGTCCCAGGATCCAAGGGCGCTCTACAAAGGAGAGCCCGTTGGAGGTGGAGGTGGAGGGGGACTGCTGAACGTTCATGGATGATCCTGAGCAACCGTCGAATTGGATCCCACTCGATGAGAGCCCGACCCTGCTCCCATTTCAAGCTTTCCCCATTCATTGGGAACGCTCAGGCCCCCTTCACCCGACAAAATCAACTGCCAGCACATGCAGCGGTCTACAATAAAGGTACATCCGCATTGCACCGGACCGACCCACTCCCATGTTCGCCCTCCCCCATGCCCAATCCGGCCCCTCCTGGAAGCTAGCGCGCCGCGGTCGAGGGTGTAGAACCCTCCTCGCCACGTTCCTCGCCTTTTGCGCAGGTGGCTCCCTGGACACCTCCGCCCTTGCGCAGCACACCCCACGAACGGGGCTGCCTAAGCTGACCGAAAAGCCCGAGCGCACCCGGATCCTTCCCGGCCACGAGACGGACACCGCCCTAATCAAGTTCACCGATGGATCAGGGGTCAAACTAAGGGCGGGAGGGCTATCTGGTGCAGATCCGGAGGCTCAAGCCGTATCCCTGCTCCTCGAACAGCTCGGGGTCGAGGTGCGACGGCTCTTCCCTCAGCCAGACTCAACCCTGGATTCCTGGCGCTCCCAAGCCGAAGCCCGATCGGGAGAGCCTCTACACGACCTGACCCTCTTTTATTCCCTGCACCTTCCAGCAGGTCTGAATCTGGGGCGACTGTGTGACCAACTCAACCGATTCGACGTAGTCCGCCGAGCCTGGCCCATCGGGTCAGTCAGTGACCCGGTTGTTGCCGCCCCGATGGCCACCGGAGAATACAGCGGGCAGCAAGGCTACCGCGGGCCCGCCCCGCTGGGTGTCGATGCAGACTTCGGCAACAGCTACAGCGGTGGCCTTGGCACGGGCATCACCATTGCGGACGTGGAAACGGGCTGGACGGACGACCACGAAGACATCGCCCACAAGGCACAAGGCAGCTACATCGGGCTGTGCTGCGCCCCTTACCCCTGGGACCACGGTACGGCCGTCCTGGGCGCATTGATTGGTGAGCATCAAGAGTTGGGCGTACGAGGCCTGGTGTACGACGCAGACATTCTGCTCTCCACGCACCAGGGATTTGCGATCAACGTCCCCGCGGCCATAACCAACGCCATCGCCGCACTAACGGCAGGTGACTTCCTCGTTTTGGAAGTGCAATGCCAGGATGCTCCCCTTGGCCCTCACCCTTGCGAGTGGGATGACGCAATCTTCGCAAGCGTGCGACTGGCCACGGCGTCCGGAATCCACGTGTACTCCGCTGCCGGCAACGGGGGCCACGACCTAGACGACCCCAGCTACGGGGGCAAGTTCGACCGCACGGCGAGAGACTCGGGGGCAGTCATCGTGGGCGCATCCCAAGGGGCCGCGCTCACAGCGGCCAGTTTCTCGAATTACGGAACCCGTGTGGACCTCCACGGCTGGGGCGCAAGCGTCACCACCACCGGGTACGGCGACCTCTTCAACGGAGGCCCCTTATCCACCTACACGGCCCAGTTCAGCGGGACCTCCAGCGCCACCCCTATCGTGGCCGGCGCTGCGGCTCAACTTGCAGGGATTCATACCCAAGTGACAGGCCTCACCATCGGCCCCAAACAACTTCGCGAGCTCATGGTGAGTACGGGCACGCCAACAAGCAGCGGCCCGTCCATCGGCCCGCGCCCGGACGTGCGGTCAGCCGTCGAGGCCTTGGGCTTTCCCGTTGTGAACATCACCGGGACCCTGGTTCCCGGTGGTACCTACACGGCCATGAGCAGTGGCCAGCCCGGAGATGGCTGCGTCATGGTCTTTGGGACGGCCATTCGCGATGTGAACCCGGTGGCTGTCCCCCCCTACGGCTACTTCATGCTGGCCGGGAACCTCACTCGCAAGCAAGCCGGAGCCCTCGACGCCAGTGGAAATCTCAGCTACAGCGAGGCTATCCCCGCCGATCCCAACCTATCCGGAACGACCTTGGGGTACTGCCTAACCTGGCAGCGCTTCCTCTCAGGCCAGCCGGGTATTGGAGCGTTCGGGAACGTGGCAGCCATCGAGATCCAGTAGCGAACGGGGACAAGCCCCGAACTACTTCAGTTCGTCCCAGTAGTCGCCCGGCATGTCGTGGGCGATCTTCAGCGCACCGTTCGCCCCGCCATATACGGGCTCCTCGGTCCTGATCACGCGGCCCGCACCGAGCGTCCGGACCATCTCAGCTTCAATGGCCGTGTCCAGCCCTCGGATCTGGCTACCGCCGCCGGCCAAGAGCACACGGTCTTTCAAGCGCGCCTGAAATTCAGGGTCAAAGGTAGCGATCAACTGGCCCAAGCCCTCGACGATCGGGGGCACGATCCGGCTGCAGGCCGTGCGAATAGGATCGGTCAGGTCAAAGCTCTGGGGCTTGCCCTGCACAGGAAGGTCAACCTTGAGGCCTTCGGCCTTGGGTTCCACAGTGGAGTAGCGCTCCTTTATGCCCTTCACCATCTGGATGCTGAATTGCGCCTCGGGGAAGGCGGCGGAGATTTCCTCACTGAGTTGCTTGTCCACAAAGTCACCAGCCGTCGTCAGGGTGATCTGGTCGGACTCCTCAGGCATGGTGCCATGCATCCGGCACAGGTCCACGGTACCCGCTCCGATGTCAATCACGAGAACGTCCTCGAGCATGTCCAGGCCGTAGGCCACGGAGAAGGGCTCAGAGCAAAGCATGACTGAGTCCACCGCCTTCTTGGCTGCCTGGAGGATGGCATCTTTGTTGTGAATGGACGCTTGGGCCGGCACACCGATCACGGCGTAGACAAGTTCGTCGCTGCGTGGTTTTGCCAGGCGGACGATCTCCTGCACAAGATCCTGAGCAGCCCGCAGGCTTTCACCATCTTCGGCTCCATCCTGATTGAATTTCAGAACACCGTGTTCGAGGGGGCGATGCAAGTTCAGAGAGAGGCGCTTGTCGCGAGCCTCTTGCCCGAACAGCACGTCCTTCTGGAGAAGTTTGCGCGCAACGGGGTCTTTGGGGTATCCAACAAACGATTCCACGGTTTCCCGCACACCATTGGATGCGCTCACCGAAGTTCGCGAAGTGCCTAGGTCGATGCCCATGTAGAGCACGCCCTGCTTGTTTTCGTCGGAGTCTTTGGAAGCTTTGGTGTCGGCCATAACAGATGTTTCGGAGGATGAAGAAGGTAGGAATTCAATTCCTACGAGCGAGCCACCACGCCCCCACTGGGGATACGAGCGTGGCGAAGTTAGAACGTTGCAAATCGTATCATTGCCCGACTCGCATCAAGAACAGGGATAGGCGCAGTTTTAAAAAAACTCGTACGTGCTGCACCAGAGCGGGACAGAGCCAAGACGCCCAAGCCCTGTCAGCCTATAAAGCGAAAAGCAATCAGGCGCCGCTTCTGCGATCCACCATCCGACGCCTGAGCTCGAGGTTTGCCGTAAGCAATTCCGCCAGCACCGACGAGCGCATCTCTTCTACTTCTGGGTCAATGGTGCTTTCCGGAAGATCGATGCCACGGTGCCGCGGTTCGCGCGGAGCTTCACCGAAAGGCCCAGAGACTCCCATTCCGACTTCGTGTAAGACCCCAGATTGGGATACGAAACTCGCCGGGATAAGGGTCTCGAGGGCCTCGATCCGCTGCCGCAGGGAGCGCACTGCAAAGCTCTCCTCAACCGATCCCGGACCAGGTAGGACCGATCCGATCTCTACGGATTTGAGTCGGGCCAACTCCTTGTGGAGCCGTTGCAACTCACCTTCCACGCGGGCCAGCAAACCCTGCCCCCGAACGCCCACAGGGCCCATACCCCCCGCAACCGGAATCCGCCTTGGGATATCGATCGTGTGCACAACGTTGTTGCGCCGGAATGAGGGCTGGGTACGCATATAAGCGTTCCTATATTTGACCGCAGCTGGAGTATCGCCTACCCCCAAGTTGCAATCCTCGGCCCGTGCGATGGAATTTGCTCCAATCTGAGACGCGAAACCGGGCCTGGACCACCCAGACCCCAGGTTCCAAGCTCCGGTAGCCGCACTGAATCACTCAAGTCCTGAATGAAACGAAGGCCCCTCGGTACACTACCGGCCCCCCCCTAGAAGCACACAAGGCACCCCATGAGCATGTTGGAATGGTTCCAGCGCGGAACCCAGGAAATGATGGTCGCGCGTCCAGATGGGACGAAGGCCCAGGTCGTTTGGAAACATCCCGATCCGACCATCCCCATGAAGAGTCAGCTGACCGTCGATGCCGACGAGAAGGCCATCTTCTTTCGTGACGGCAAAGTCGTGTCTGTACTCGGCGCAGGCCGGCACACCCTGGACTCGGACAACCTGCCTTTCTTATCCAATCTGGTCGACAGCTTCACGGGCGGTAACGTCTTCGTTTCGGAGGTATTCTTCGTCAACGTACGTGAGCACCCCGGCATCAAATTCGGCGGCCGCATTGGACACGTCGAAGATCCCAAGAGCGGGGTACCGGTGGAGACCATGGTGCACGGCGAATTCTCGTTTAGAGTCACCGATCCTGAGAAGCTCATCCTGGGACTGGTCGGCATGGGCCGCGCTGAATCCGCTTTGGTCAAGGCCTGGCTCAAGGAGCAGGTACTCAAAGTTCTGCGCGACACGATTGCTGAGCTAATCGTCAAACAGAAGTGGCCTCTACTAGACGTCACCTCCGGTGCCTACACCGAAGAAATCGAACAGTCCATGCTCCGTCGCGTCACGCCCCACGTGGAGGATTACGGGATAGAGATCGCTAGATTGGGCAACTTCGTCATTGGCATCGATGAAGAGGACGCCGACAACCTTAAAGCCCTGTACATAGACGCGGCCTACCTGAAGACGGTCGGCGGAGTCGACAACTACCAGCGCTTCGCCGCAGGCAAAGCCATGATGGGCGCTGGCGAAGGCATGGCCGCAGGTGGCGGCGGTGGCGGCGAAGGCGGAGGCGGAGGCGGAGCAGCAGGGTTACTTGGCGGAGCGGGCCTAGGCGTCGGCCTCGGAATGGCTCAAATGCTCGTGCGCGACCCGCGGGGCGGAGAGAGTCTTGCTCCAGCCACCCCGGGTACCGCATGCCCGAGCTGCTCGGCCGTCGTGGCCCCCGGCAAGTTCTGTAGCGCGTGTGGCGAATCGCTTAAGCGCGAGATTCCAAGCGGTACGTTCTGCACTGCCTGCGGAGAGACCATGGCCCCCGATGGGCGCTTTTGCGGCTCATGTGGAGAGGCCCAGAAGGCAGACTCGAAGGAGTAGCCCGTGGCCGGCATGGCCCACGGCGCTACGGAGTAGCCAAACTCATTCTGCTCCCCCTTCGCGGTACCCGCAGGCCAAGCGAGGACATTCGCACCGCCCGTAAGCAGCGCCACTAGGATGAGCGTTGTTCGCCGCGTCAATAAACGCCCAGGCACCTTCCCCCGGAAGCCGCCCGCGGCGCAGGCGGCCAGCGCTAAACACTGCGCAGGGACTGCCCCCAATTCACCATAAGCGACCCCCGAGAGGAGCAACCCTCCCATCGCAACCAGCCATGGCGTGAGCACCCAGGCCG
>Ga0302120_10000737_pt1 | contig 15114 bp, 15 predicted proteins | sample AG5_Bottom_MG_FD_203118 | JGI IMG/M metagenome (GOLD analysis project Ga0302120, IMG submission 203118) | Marine microbial communities from Western Arctic Ocean, Canada - AG5_Bottom | ecosystem: Environmental > Aquatic > Marine > Oceanic | place: Canada: Western Arctic Ocean | collected 2017-10-01 | reverse complement strand
CCGCCCAAAGATCGCTCACTGATTTGGCCTCGAATTGAGCCCGGGGTCCAGGGCGAAGCCCTAAAAGAAGTCAACGAAGACGTACAAACACAGTTGATTGATGAAATGTCGGTTGAGGCGCTGGTTAGGGCAACAGAAGGTCTGGATACCGACGACTTGGCTGACATTGTACCTAATCTGCCAGAAACAGCCGTTCACAGCTTGTTGTTGACACTCGATTACAAACACCGAGAGCACCTTAAAAAAGTATTAACTTATCCTGAAGATTCGGCTGGCGGTTTAATGAACACCGACTTTATTACCGTGCGTTCTGATGTTACCGTACGTACTGTGATTCGTTATCTGAGACTGCTTAAGGAGATGCCGGTTGACACCGATAAGGTTTTTGTTGTTGATCGTAATTTTAATTATCTCGGCTCTTTGCATGTTTCAACGCTCTTAACGGAAGAGCCTGAGCAAGCCATTATGCCATTGGTCAGTACTGAGACATCAAAGCCGATTCTTGCCAATACGGATGAGGCTATTGTGGCCACTCTGTTTGAGCAAAGAAACTTAATTTCAGCCCCTGTTGTTGATGAGCATAATCAGCTTGTTGGGCGAATTACCATTGACGATGTTGTTGATGTTATTCGTGATCAAGCAGAGCATTCGGTGATGTCAATGGTGGGCTTGGACGAGGAAGAGGATGTGTTCGCACCTATTGTTCAAAGTACAAAACGGCGCAGTGTTTGGTTGGGGGTGAACTTGATTACCGCGTTTATCGCCGTTTCTTTTATTGCTTTGTTTGAAGCAACTTTAGAGCAAAAAATTTCATTAGCAATTCTGATGCCAGTGGTTGCCAGCATGGGTGGTATTGCAGGAACACAGACCTTGATTTTAGTTACCCGAGGTATTGCAACTGGCAGGGTGACAACAGCTAACATTAAGTCTTTAATCAATAAAGAAGTGTCTGTGGGCATATTGAATGGCATCTGTTGGTCGATCGTGATTGCAGTCGCAACTTTTTATTGGTTTGATGATGTTGGCTTAAGTGTTGTTATTGGCATAGCAATTGTTGTTAATTTGATTATTGCTGCCTTCTTCGGTGCTTTTTTACCGCTATTGCTAACCAAGCTCAAAATTGACCCAGCGTTGGCGGGTGGCGTAATTCTGACCACAATTACCGACGTCATCGGCTTTGTTGCCTTTCTAGGTTTGGCGGCATTGGTTTTGAACTAATGTTGAATTTACCATTCTGATGAAACTGGTTTATACCCACGAGCACCTTATATTAGTAGCAACTGTTGCCAATCACCTTGGGCAAAATGACATTGAGGTTATTACTAAAAATCAATACGCATCTGGCGGCGCAGGCCAACTCGCACCCATTGAAACTTGGCCCGAAGTTTGGGTGGTCAATGATACGGATTGTTCGCGTGCAAGTGAACTGATTGAAGACTTAAATAAAGATATAGACAAGCCACAATGGCACTGTAAAAACTGCAATGAAATGAACGATGCTACCTTCGATTATTGTTGGAATTGCCAGTATAATCTCAGCCAATAATTTTTTTCTTAAGGCAATGTAATGGAATTTTCAACTTGGTTAGGTTTGGTTTCTGCTTGTTTTGTCATTTCCATTTCACCAGGTCCTAGCGCCCTGTTTACCATGAGTCAGAGCACTCAATTTGGTTTTAAATCCACCTTGATCTCAATAGCCGGTTTGCAGCTTGGCTTGGCCTGCGCAATTATATTGGCGCTTAGTGGTTTGGGTATGCTGATTGTTAATTTTCCTGGCGCCTTTGGGGTAATGAAAACCATAGGTATGTTGTATCTTATAGCGCTTGGCGTTATTCAGTTGCGACAAAAAGTTGAAAGTTTAGGCACTTCAACAACATACTTTAATAAAGTTTTTAAGGCTAGTAAATCATTTGCCCAAGGTTTCTTTGTGAACTTTACCAATATCAAGGGTTTTGTTTTTTTTATTGCATTCCTTCCTCTTTTTGTGGACTTGAGAACTGTTAGTTTGTTAGAGGGCGGTATTGTTGTGGTGACTTTTGTTGTCATTGAGAATATCGTTATGACGACTTATGCTTTGATGGCCCACTTGTCAAAATCGTGGCTACGCGATCCAAAGAAAATTTTATGGCAAAACAGAATAATGGGTTTAGCTCTAATCCTTATCGGCCTAGTGATGGGGCTTTCGGGCTAGCCTTATTTTTATCATATCTCATTATGAAACATGCTATGATAAAGTCTAATTTAATACGCGGCACAGGAATGCACAATGGATAACAGTAACTTGACACTTTTAAAGCCTACAGCAGCATTTATTGGCGCCTCATGGGCGGCTCTTGCTATTGGTATGATTGGGTACGCAGTTGGCGTTTGGAATGCAGCAGCAATAGAGCTAAACGAGCAAGGTTATTATGTTGTATTATTGTTGATGGGTCTTTTCTCTGCAATCTCCTTGCAAAAAGCCGTTAGAGATAAAATGGAAGGACTTCCTGTAACGAGCCTTTATTATTCTATTTGTTGGTTTGTTGTAGCCGCTTCTCTTATTTTGTTATGGGTGGGTTTGTTTAATGCGACATCTGTTTTGAGCCTTAAAGGCTTCCTAGGAATGTCTTACGTATTGAGCTTGTTGCTGTTGTTGCCATTAAGAAAAATGTCCGAGATGAGGCTTTATTTCCTTCAGAGGATGTTGTGTCACTTTTCGAGAAAGAGTAGTTTTGTTGTTAAGAAGGTCGCACTCTTAATAACGTGACAGTTTTTCATTTGGCTTACACTGTGAGTGATCTTGAGAGCTCTCGGCAATTCTACGGCGACCTTTTGGGTTGTGAAGAGGGCCGTAGCACGGATACCTGGGTTGACTTTAATTTCTTTGGTAATCAGTTGTCCCTTCACTTGGGTGAGATAGTCTCACCTTGTGCGACACAATCTAGCGTTGAAGGCATTACTGTGCCCATGCCGCATTTTGGCTGTGTGCTTGAGTGGGGTGAGTTTCAAAATTTGTCCGAAAAGTTACAATCATCAGGCGCGACTTTCGTCCTTGAGCCCCACGTTCGCTATGCCAGGTTACCGGCTGAGCAAGCCACGATGTTCATTAAAGACCCATCGGGCAATGCGCTTGAATTTAAAGCCTATAGAAATAGTGCTGAAATATTCAGTAAGTAAGCAAATCATTAATTAGAGGCTGTCTTGGATTTATTCAGTATTGAAACCATTTTGGCTTTTATCAGTGCATCTGTCGTCTTGAGTTTCGTCCCTGGACCAGACAATATTTTTGTATTGACTCAATCTGCAATCAGAGGGTGGAGGGTCGGTATTCATACAACCTTGGGTCTTTGCAGTGGTTTAATTGTGCACACTGTTTTGGTTTCACTTGGTGTTTCCGTTATCTTCCAAACAAGTCAATTGGCATTTCAAGGTCTTAAAATTATTGGCGCATGCTACCTTGTGTACCTTGCGTACCAATCAATGAAAAGTAAAAGTATGGATTTTAAGAGCTCGGATAAACCCAAAAAATCCTTCTATTTGACTGGGGTGGTAATGAATATCACCAATCCAAAAGTCGCCATCTTTTTTCTTGTTTTTCTGCCACAATTTGTGAATATTGATAACGGTAACGTATCAGCTCAAATGTTTGCACTGGGTCTAATTTTTATCCTTTGCGCGTTCTGTGTTTTTAGTTTTATTGCTTATCTGTCAAGCTTTTTAAAACCCTTGTTAAGTAAATCTCCAGCAGTCGTTAAAAGACTGAACATTTTTGCTGCGTTTGTCTATGTTTCCTTGGCTCTTAATCTTTTATTCATCTCTGGATAAAGTTGGCTGCATTAGTTTCAATAGAGGTATGATTTAAGAAATTTAATACTATCACCCGCTCTCATGAAAAATCTTAAAGTTTTTTGTTTGTTATTAATGTCTCTTTATGCACCTGTGCTGATAGCAGAAAGTGCGGAGTCGGCTCAAGATTTAGAAATGCAAGCGAAAGATTTTGAGTGCATTCAAAACTGGGATAAAGTTAATAATTTTTTCATCACCAATAAACTGGGCCACTTAGAGGAGGCTTTGGCGGTGGCTAATTCGGCTGAAGGTCGTGAGTATCCAGTGGGCACTATTATTCAATTGGTGCCAATTGAAGCGATGGTTAAGCGCACCAAAGGTTGGGATCCACAAACCAATGATTGGGAGTTTTTCTTTTTGGGGGTTGACGGACATGAAACGACCATTATTACTCGCGGGGCAAAGGAGACAATGAATCGCTTTGGCGGCAATTGTTTTGATTGTCATTCTCAGGCAGAGCCGCAATGGGATATGGTTTGCCAGGAGGGTCGAGGCTGCGAACCACTACCTTGGTTGTTGATGCTAAATCTATCATTTTTTCAAAATGACTCAAGATGTAAAGAGTAGCCCATTCTTAAAGTGCTGGATGGAATGAGCGATAACTACAAAATAATAATTACCGATTATTCGGCTTACACCGATGATATTAGAAGCATCAGAACCGAGGTGTTTGTCGTTGAGCAGTCTGTGCCTGTTGAGCTTGAGCACGATGAGCGCGACGAGACAGCACTCCATGTTTTGGTTTTTGCAGAAGGATCGGCAGTTGCCACCGGCAGAATGCTAGAAGATGGCCATATAGGTAGGATAGCAGTGCTCAGAAGTCAGCGTGGCAAAGGGGTTGGTAATATTGTTATGAAGGCACTTCTGCAGCAGGCTAAAGAAATGAAACTCAATAAAGTTTGGTTGTCTTCTCAGTGCCACGCACGCCAGTTTTACGACAACTTAGGTTTTGTTTGTGTTAGTGAAAAATACCAAGAAGCGGGTATTGATCATATCAAAATGACCAAGGTAATACAATAATCGCTTTGCCTCAATTCCCACAAGATGCCTATCGGACATAATAAAAACTATACTTAATTTATATTGAGTTTGATAATTCCTCAACTCCAACACCCTTGTTGAAATTCAAAGATTTGTATAATAGGAATCTTGAGGCGGGGGTTTTAAATGTCTAGTATTTGTGGATTGCCTCCTCCTTCTGTTGCTGTTTTATTAAATGATTTAAATAAAGGATTGCTATGAAATTATTACGAGTTGGCCCTGTAGGCGAAGAAAAACCGGCGTTATTGGATGAGCACGGTGTCATTCGTGATCTGAGTGATATTATTGAAGACGTGGCCGGTGAATTTTTACACCCAGACGCCCTTACAAAGCTTTCGCAAGTTGATGTAAGTCAATTGTCAGAAATATCAAACTCGTTACGTATCGGTCCTTGTGTTGGCGGCGTTGGTAAAATTATCTGCATCGGCCTTAACTACACGGATCACGCAGAGGAGACTGGCTCAAGAGTGCCTAGAGAGCCAATCATTTTCTCTAAAGCAACCAGTGCTATTTGTGGCCCTAACGATGATGTTGTTATTCCAAGAGGCTCAACAAAAACTGACTGGGAAGTAGAGCTAGCAGTTGTCATTGGCAAAACAGCCAAATACGTCAGCGAGGAAGATGCGCTGGATTATGTTGCGGGATATTGCGTACTGAACGATGTTTCTGAACGCGCCTTCCAATTGGAGCGAAAAGGTCAATGGAGCAAGGGAAAGAGTTGCGATACATTTGGCCCGATGGGGCCGTGGCTAGTAACCAAAGATGAAGTGGGCGATCCACAGCAACTCAGCCTCTGGCTAGAGGTTGATGGTCATCGCTACCAAAATGGTACAACAAACAATATGGCATATGGTGTGGCGTTTTTGGTGAGCTATTTAAGTCAATTTTGCAGTCTGCAACCGGGTGATGTTATCTCTACTGGGACGCCAGCGGGCGTTGGCATGGGTGTTAAACCCGAACCGGTATTTTTACAACCCGGCCAAACTATGCGTTTGGGTGTGGATAAGCTGGGTGAGCAAAATCAAACTGTAGTTGCCGACAGCTAACTTTACAAGACCAACAGTTGCTATTGTCGATGTTTAGTTAGTGTATATTGGGCTTTTCGGTTTTCAACACTGTAATTAATAATGAAAAAATTTGTTCAACTTGGTCTAATATTTTGGGCTTTTATTGGGACTGCAAACGCAGGGGTTAAAGAGGGTGTTATCGCTTTTCATCAGGGCGATCATGTGGCCGCCTTTAATGAGTGGGCGCCGCTTTATGAGCAAGGCGATAAGGAGGCTACTTTTAGAATGGCACTCTTATATTACTACGGACGTGTTGTTGATCAGGACTTGGAAAAAGTCGTTGAATTGGTCTTCGAAGCCGCCAATGCTGGTAGTGCTAACGCTCAATTGGCGGTCGCTATCGCTAATGAATTTAATGTTGTGGAAGTGCCAGACCAGGAGCTTGCAAAAGCTTGGGCTAATCAGCCGGTTGAAAGGCTTGACTTGGATGTGATGGTCGAAGTTGGCTGGGTATATCAATACTATGGCAAACCCAACAAAGGCGGTGATTACTTAATCGCGGCAGCCGAACGCGGTGGTGCCCCAATTGCTAGAGAAATCGGCTGGCGTTATTACAACGCCGATTCTCTGATTAACGCCATTAATTGGTTCAACAAGGCTATTGATATGGGCGATATTGAATCCATGTATTGGATGGGTAAGGTGTTTGAAAAGGACGGTAGTGCGCATCAAGCAATCCAATGGTGGGAAAAAGGTGCAAAGCACGGCGACCCACAATCTATTCAAATGCTTGAGACTCAATAACCCTACATTTTGAATAACATTTTATTAATCTCAAGGTGTAGAATAAACAGCAGTAGTTAGAGCTATTGAGGGATTAAGGTGTTATTAGAGATTGTCTTTGCAGCAGGTTGTTTTTGGGGTGTTGAGAAAAACTTTGAACGCTTCGATGGCGTTGTAGATGTAGTCTCTGGGTACTCGGGTGGTAATTTTAAGGATCCAACTTATGAGCTGGTGCTCGAGCATAGCAAACTTCAAAGCGAAAGTTTTTTAAGTGCACTTAAAAACATCGGCAGATCAGACGCCGAAATTGCAGCTGACGAACAACTGATCAATCACACAGAAGCTGTCAAGGTTATTTATGATCCAAGCATTGTATCGACTGAGACCTTAATCAAAAGTTTTTGGCAAATACACAACCCCACTCAAGTTGATGGTCAGGGGTTTGATGTCGGCAATAATTACCGGTCTGCTTTGTATTGGACAACTCAAGCGCAAAAAGACATCGCTTTTCGCACTAGAGATGAGTTTCAGATGTTATTAAAGAATAACGGCTTTGGCGATATTGTAACTGAGATGAAGCCGTTGGATGTATTTTGGCCGGCAGAGGCCTATCATCAAGATTATTTAGTAAAAAATCCCGCTGGCTATTGCCCTAATCATGCCACTGGCGTGACTTTTAGCGATGCCGTTTTACAGAAGTATGAGAATGAAATTCTTGAGCCTCTGGGTGGGCAAGAGATCATTGTTGTTGAGGCGGAAATCAAAGGTTCATGCTTGTACTGCTTGCAATTTGAGAAGGAAGTCAGTAATCACTACAAGGGTAGTATCCCTTTAAGAATATCTCCAGCGTCAGCCTTGCAGGGTTTTGAGCTAACAACCCCGACTTGGGCAACCCCGACTATTTTCTTTATCGAAGACGGAGTGGAGGTGTGGGCAAGCCAGGGCTATATGTCAGCCGATTCGTTTTACAAGGCCTTGGGAGAATTCAAACTGGGAAAAGGCTCGGAGTCGTTTAATGTTGCCTTTAATGAAGGTACCGATCGACCTTATTGCCAACAATACGAAATCTTTAAAGATACACCAGAGGGTGTTTTTGTTGACAAGCTTTCGGGTAGGGCGTTATTTGATACCAAGGATAGGTTTAATTCAACATCCGGCTGGTTGTCGTTTACCAAGCCTGTGGATAATGAGGTATACGAAAAACCAGACTACAGTTATGGCATGGTGCGCACTGAAATTCGCTCCGTGAGTTCAGATATTCACTTAGGCCATGTTTTTGATGATGGCCCAGACGGCATGCCAAGATACTGCATCAATGCAACGGTTTTGGAGTTTGTACCTAGAGCCAATACATAACTCTATAGACGTGACGTGCGCCCTGTAAAGAGTGCTAGAAGTCGTTAGTAGGGATATCGTTACTTTCCAGCCAAGATTTAAATGTCGCCTGAATGTTATTAAGCGTATGTTGATCGTTTGCTTCAAAGCGCAGTACCAAGCACGGTGTGGTGTTGGAAGGGCGGACTAAGCCCCAGCCATTGTCATAATCCACTCGAACGCCATCAATCGTGGTAATTTCGGCACCCGGAAAATCAGCTGTTTTTGCTAGTCTGTCCATTGCTTCAAATTGCTGACCTTGCTTTTCAAAATGAATGTTAATCTCCGGGGTGTTAATGCTGTCCGGCAAATCGGCAAAAACCTCCGCACAAGTTTTGTCGGTTTTGGAGAGTATTTCTAGTAATCTTGCGCCCGTATAGAGGGCGTCATCAAATCCGTACCAACGCTCTTTAAAGAATATATGGCCCGACATTTCACCGCCAAGCGCAGCACCTGTTTCTTTGAGTTTTGCCTTGATAAAGCTGTGCCCAGTGCGTGACATAATAGGCTCGCCACCGTGCTCAGCAATGTCTTTAGGTAATAGTGAAGAGCATTTGACATCAAAGACGATTTTAGCGCCAGCGTTTCGACTTAGAACATCTCTAGCATAGAGAATCATTTGCCTGTCCGCCCAAATGACGTTGCCTTTGTTGTCAATGAGGCCGAGTCTATCACCATCGCCGTCAAAGGCAAAACCCATATCGGCACCGGTTTCAAGAACCTCTTGAATAAGATCTTGTAAATTTTCGAGTTTTGAAGGGTCGGGATGGTGATTTGGAAATCGCCCATCCACCATGCAGAACAGCTTGCTAACTTTGGCGCCGAGCGCCTCGAACAGTTTTGGCGCAATATTGCCAGCCACGCCATTGCCACAATCAACAACAATGTTCAGTTCTTTATCGAGTTTAATGTCAGATGTAATGGTGTTTATGTAGTCTTCATCAATATTGACCGACATTGACGAACCGGCACCCGATGTGTAATCTAGATTAACAATTCTGTCGTATAGATCTTGTATGCGATTTGATGAGAGTGTTTCGCCGGCAATCATGATTTTAAAGCCATTGTATTCTGGTGGATTATGCGAACCGGTGATCATTACCCCAGAAGTAGCTCCCTTGGTATAGGTTGAAAAATACACCAGAGGTGTTGGCACCATGCCCACATCAATAACGTGGCAGCCGCTCTCAATCAGTCCAGCTTTCAGTGAATTCATTAATGTCATGCCGCTTAGGCGCCCATCCCTGCCAACGGCTACACCGCGTTCGCCTTTGTCAATAGACTCGCTACCAATCGCGCGGCCAATAGCTCTAACCACGTCTGGTGTTAGTTCATTTTCGACAATTCCGCGTATATCGTAGGCTTTAAAGATAGAATTTGAGACAACCATTGGATTTCTTGATAAAATATGAAACGAAATTATATCCTTTTTTGGTATATTTTTAAGCCACTACAAGTAGAAAATGCTTTAACCGAATGAAAGAAGACTTTGAAATTATTGAGATAAGACAAGACTGGATGCTGTTGAAAGCTCAGAGACAGTCTGGCTGTCAAACTTGTGAATCAAAAAGCACTTGCGGTACGGGTGTGCTCTCGGGTTTTTTTGCGGGCTTCTCACAATTTAAAAAACCTTTGCAAGAGGGCGCTAAGGCGGGTGATGTGATTACTTTAGAAATCGCATCTTCTGAGTTATTTTTTAGGGCTTTTCAATTGTACTTAATGCCGCTACTGGCATTATTTTTCGGCGCTTATTTTTCGGCGCTATTGTTCCCTGCGAACGATATAATCCAAACCTTGATGGGTATCGGTGCTTTTGCGATTAGTTTGATCTTTTTAAGGGTTTACCTAAAGTAAACACTTTGGCCGTTTATTTGGCATAATACCCACTTTATTACTTGAAATTTAATCGTGGTAAGGTTGAACTGAATTATATGCATGATAAAGATATAGACCCTCAAGAAACCATTGAGTGGTTAGAGGCTTTCCGCTCCGTAGCGAGCTTTGAAGGTGAGGATAGAGCCAAGTTTATTCTTAACCAATTAATGGACATGGCGCACAGCGAAGGCATGGATTTGCCCGAAGGTGTGAATACCGCCTATCTCAATTCTATTCCCGTCGAGAAAGAAACCGAGCTAATGGTTAAGCATGAGATTGAGCACCGAATCAAATCGATTATTCGTTGGAATGCAATGATTATGGTGGTTAAGGCAAACCAGGTTTCGTCCGAATTAGGTGGTCACATTGCCTCTTTCGCCTCAAGCGCAACACTTTACGAAGTGGGATTTAACCATTTTTATCGTGGTAATGATGCCGATCAAGGCGCCGATTTAATCTTCTTCCAAGGTCATATTGCCCCCGGTATTTATTCGCGCGCTTTTTTAGAGGGTCGAATTACCGAAGAGCAAATGCTTAATTTCCGTCAAGAGGCAAATCACCCTGGACTGTCTTCTTATCCACATCCTTGGTTGATGCCTGATTTTTGGCAATTTCCAACGGTATCGATGGGTCTCGGCCCCATCATGGCTATTTATCAAGCGCGCTTTATGAAGTATCTTCATCATCGCGAAATTATTAAAACCGACAAACGCACGGTTTGGACTTACATTGGCGACGGTGAAACCGATGAACCGGAATCTTTGGGTGCCATTTCGTTAGCTGGCAGAGAGAAACTTGACAACCTTATTTTTGTTATTAATTGTAATCTACAGCGCTTGGATGGTCCTGTTCGAGGAAATGGCAAGATTATTCAGGAGCTAGAAGCCATGTTCCGTGGTGCTGGCTGGAACGTTATCAAGGTAATTTGGGGAAGGGATTGGGATGCGCTATTAGCCAAAGACACTTCTGGCTTACTCAAGCAACGCATGGAAGAGGTTGTTGATGGTGAATATCAAGCCTATAAAGCCAAAGATGGCGCTTATGTGCGTCGACATTTTTTCGGAGCTAATCCAGAATTATTAGAGTTGGTTGCGCACTTGAGCGATGATCAAATTTTCGCACTGACGCGTGGCGGGCATGATCCAAATAAAATGTACCAAGCTTACAAAAGAGCGAAAGAGCACACTGGCCAACCTACGGTTATTTTGGCTAAAACTGTTAAAGGCTATGGTATGGGCGAAGCTGGTGAGGGAAAAAATACCACGCATAGCCAGAAAAAACTCGGCGTTGAGGCGCTTACTCGCTTTGCTAAAAGGTTTGATATTCCTGTTACCGAGGAAGATGCAAAGCAGTTAAATTTTTACAAACCTGCAGAAGATAGTGAAGAAATTACCTATCTTAAAGAGAGGCGAAAAGCTTTGGGTGGATATCTACCACTGAGAAGCTTTGAGCTTGAAAAAATTAAGACACCCGATATCAGTGTTTTCGATGTTTTACTGAAATCCTCAGGTGAGAAAGAGCTCTCAAGCACAAAGGCGTTTGTTCGCTTTTTAACTTTACTGGTTCGTGATAAAGAGTTGGGACCAAGGGTTGTACCAATTGTGCCAGATGAGGCAAGAACTTTTGGTATGGAGGGCTTGTTTAGGCAAATGGGTATTTACTCATCTTCTGGGCAATTATATGAGCCAGAGGACTCTGAAACGGTCATGTGGTACAAAGAAGACATTAAAGGCCAAGTACTGCAAGAAGGTATTAATGAGGCGGGTGCAATATCCGATTGGATCGCTGCCGCCACCTCTTATGCATCTCACAATGTCACCATGATTCCGTTTTATATCTATTATTCAAAATTCGGTTTTCAAAGAGTGGGCGACCTTGCTTGGGCTGCTGGAGACATGCAAGCAAAAGGCTTTTTATTGGGTGGCACTGCAGGTAGGACGACGCTTTCTGGTGAGGGGCTTCAGCACCAAGATGGCGATTCACTGATTATTGCTAACACCATTCCTAATTGTATTTCCTACGATCCAACTTACGCTTATGAATTGGCAATTATTCTTTGCGATGGTATGCATCGCATGTATGAAAAGATGGAGAGCGTCTTCTACTACATTACTTTGATGAATGAGGCCTACACCCACCCTGCAATGCCTAAAGGCGTTGAAGACGGTATTATCAAAGGCATGTATCCGTTAAAGGTTGTGGGTAAAGGTAAAAATGAAGTGCAGTTATTGGGTAGCGGCACGATTTTGAGAGAAGTGGAGAAAGCCGCTGAAATCCTCGATAAGGGCTGGAGTGTTAAATCTTCTATATGGAGTGTTACCAGTTTTAATGAATTAACGCGTGAAGGACAAAAAGTGGATCGAGACAATCGTTTTACTATTGATGGAGATCAACAAGTGCCTTATGTTACGCAGTGTTTAGAGGGTAAGAAAGGGCCAGTGATTGCAGCAACCGACTACATTCGTAATTATGCAGAGCAAATTCGAAAATACGTGCCAGTACGTTATGAAGTTTTAGGAACGGATGGCTTTGGTCGCTCAGATTCAAGGAGTGAGCTCAGGGTCTTTTTTGAAGTGAATGCCAATTACATTGCTTTTGCTGTGTTGAAAGCCTTAGTTGATGAGGGCTCTCTAGAGGGTAAAATACTAGCTGATGCGGTTAAGCAATTAGGCATCGACACAAGCAAGCCAAACCCAATGTACAGCTAAGAGGATAGAATGACTACAGAGCAATATTTAGAACAACTTAAGTCGGGCGGTGAAATGAAATTTTCAGACTTTACCGACTTGATAGATAATGAGTACAATTTTATTGCAACTGCTTTCACGAATGGCGATTTAGCCAATAAAGAGGAAGAAAACCAAGGCTCCGCCAAGGTGTTTTGCTTTGGGTCGATGCACGAACTTAGTGAGCATGAAGTGCTTAGATGTTTTGGTGAACATTATCACAGTGTACTTGACTCACTTGCAAGCGGCACATCACATCTCAATATTCGGAATTTTATGCGCTTGGGTTGGCAGGGTGTGTCAATAGACGATTCTGCGCTATCAAAAAAGTAGATTACTAATAGTGCGGCGGCCTATCATCACTGATAATGTCTTGGCCGGTTTGGGTGCTGTCTGAATTAGCCGATTTTTCATTTAACTCTTTCACGCGCTTACTCAGTTTATCAATTGTTTCGCTTTGACGAAAGACAACCATATTTAGTTCATCTAACATATGCTGTAGATGGGCTATTTTTTCTTCCAGTGTTATTAGTTTTTCATCAGACATAATAAGGCCTTTGTATCATATTGAGGTCGAGATAAAAAAAAGCCACCTTGCGGTGGCTTTTTTTGTATTACTTGTCGATCAGTGCTTTACGTGAAAGCTTGATTCTACCACGGTCGAGACCAAGGACTTTAACCTCGATTTCTTGACCTTCTTTAAGGTGGTCTTCAACATTTTCAACGCGCTCATGAGCGATTTCAGAAACGTGTAGCAAGCCGTCTTGATTTGGCATGATTGTAACAAACGCACCAAACTCAACAATCTTGGCAACTTTACCCAAGTAAGTCTTGTTAATTTCAGGAACTGCTGTAACGTCTTTCACCATTTGTACGGCTTTTTCGAAGCTCTCGTCATCGTTAGCGAAAACGTTTACGTTACCATCATCATCAACATCGATACTTGCGCCAGACTGGGAAATGATGCCACGAATTGTTTCACCACCTTTACCGATTAGATCGCGAATCTTATCCGTTGGAATCTTAATCACTTTCGTTTTAGGTGCATTCTTCGAGGCAGTGCTTGGCTCGGAGATTACTTGGTTCATTTGACCAAGAATATCAAGTCTTGCAACTTTGGCTTGCTTTAGAGCAATTTCCATGATGTCTTTAGTGATACCTTGGATTTTAATGTCCATTTGCAGGGCGTTTATACCACGTGAGGTGCCAGCAACCTTAAAGTCCATATCGCCAAGATGATCTTCATCGCCTAAGATGTCTGTAAGAACAGTAAAGCGGCTTTCGTCTTTAACAAGACCCATCGCAATACCAGCAACCGGTGCTTTAATTGGAACACCTGCGTCCATAAGTGCAAGTGATGCACCACAAACACTTGCCATAGAGCTAGAGCCGTTAGATTCAGTAATTTCAGAAACCACACGAATTGTGTATGGGTACTCTTCGATGCTTGGTAGGCAAGCAGCAATACCACGGCGTGCAAGACGACCATGGCCAACTTCACGACGCTTAACACCCATTACGCGGCCTGTCTCACCAACACAGTAAGGAGGGAAGTTGTAATGAAGCATGAAGTGGTCTTCGATACGATCGTTTGTCTCAAGTTTTTCAATGAGTTGTGCATCACGCTTAGAGCCTAAAGTTGTTACAACCAAAGCCTGTGTTTCACCACGAGTAAATAATGCAGAACCGTGCGTGTTATTAAGCACACCAGTTTCGATGGCAAGTTCACGAACAGTGTCACCATCACGACCGTCAATACGCGGCTCACCAGCAAGGATGCGCTCACGAACCGTTGATTTTTCAACTTTCTTAATGTAGTCCTTAACATCATCTGAACAAGGCGCATCTTCTGCGTCAGTGCTAAGCGCTGCAACGGCGGCTTCTTTGACCTCGGCCATCATCGCTTGACGTTCCATTTTGTCAACTGTTGTGTAAGCTTTAGAAATTTGCTCACCAAACTGAGATTGAATTGCTGAAAGTAGCGCTTCGTTAGTTGCAGGGGCAACCCATTCACGTGGCGAAATACCAACTTCTGCTGCAAATTCTGCAACACTGTCAATAACTACTTGGAATTGTTCGTGAGCAAACATAACCGCACCAAGCATAATTTCTTCAGAAAGCTCACTGGCTTCTGATTCAACCATTAATACAGCGTCTTTTGTGCCTGCTACAACCATGTCTAGATCCGAAGTTGCAAGGTCTGAGTAAGTTGGATTGATGATGTAGTTGCCGTCTTGGTAGCCAACACGTGCAGCACCAATTGGACCGCTGAACGGTACACCAGAAATAGCCAATGCAGCTGATGTGCCAAGCATTGCCAAAACATCTGGATCAACATTTTTATTTGCAGAAATAACCTGAATCATGACTTGAACTTCGTTCATGTAGCCATTAGGGAATAGTGGGCGAATAGGACGGTCAATCAGGCGAGAAGTTAATGTTTCTTTCTCACTTGGGCGGCCCTCACGTTTTAAAAATCCACC
>Ga0302120_10000732_pt1 | contig 15144 bp, 13 predicted proteins | sample AG5_Bottom_MG_FD_203118 | JGI IMG/M metagenome (GOLD analysis project Ga0302120, IMG submission 203118) | Marine microbial communities from Western Arctic Ocean, Canada - AG5_Bottom | ecosystem: Environmental > Aquatic > Marine > Oceanic | place: Canada: Western Arctic Ocean | collected 2017-10-01 | reverse complement strand
TGTATCCCTCTTCTGGCCTCTTGGCTCTCATCCCATTGAGCAGAATGAGCTGGTATCATATCACTCGCCCATCCGCCTCTGCGCATCGCTCTCGAGGAAAGACCACAGGGCTTCCAGCGTACTGGTCACCTTCGCCTTGCTCGCCGCGAGATCTTGCGCTCCTGCGGCGTCCTTCCCAAAGAGGTAGTACTTGATCTTGGGCTCCGTCCCTGAGGGCCGCACCGCAAATCTCCGGCCGTCTTCAAGACACACCACCAACATCCCGGCCTTGGGAATGAGATCTCCTTCTTCATCATATACGTCCTCCTTGCTGAAGTCCTGCACCTTGACCACCGCCGAGCCGTCAATTTCGGTAGGCGGGTTTTCTGAGTAGGAGGCCGTCAGGGCGGCAATCTTGGCCGCCCCTTCCGCCCCTTCGAGCACGATGTTGGTATTCATCTCTGCGTAGACTCCGAACTCGCGATAGAGATCATCCAACAGGTCAGCGACCGTTTTTCCTTCGCTCATAGCGTAGGCCACCAACTCGGCAAACATCACCACCGAGCCATTGCCGTCCTTGTCGCGCACAAAGTCACATCCGAGATAGCCGTAGCTCTCCTCTCCTCCAAAGACGAAGAATTTCGAATACTCCAGACGCAGGGCCCGCGTTTCCTCCTCGCTCAAGGAACGATAATCGCCTCGTTTGTCGGCTGGAATCGCTTCCTCATACTTTCGCAGCTTTTCTCCGATGTACTTGAAGCCGGTCAGGGTGTTGACCACTCCGATCCCGAAGCGCTGCGCCACCGCAGTCTGAAATCCGGTGGTCACGAAGGTTTTCGTCAAGGTCGCGCGGCTGCGATTCGATTCGGTAATGACCCCCTGTTCAAAGAAGGTCTTGATGCGATACCATGCCATCAAGGTCCCGATCTGGTTGCCGCTCAGCAACTGCATCTCCCCCTCGGAGTTGCGAACCGCCACCCCCATGCGATCGCAATCGGGATCAGTCCCGATCGCGGCATCCGCTCCTTCCGCTTTGGCCAGATCGATCGCCATCTGCAAGGCCGAGGCATTCTCGGGATTTGGCGAGGCGACCGTCGGGAAGCGACCGTCCTGCTCATCCTGCTCCGGCACGGTCAGAGCCTCAAACCCGAGCTCGCGCAACATCGGAACCACAATCCATCCTCCCGTTCCATGCAGGTTGGTGTAGACCACCTTCGCGGAGCGGCCTTCCAACAAGTCAGGTCGCAGGAGGACCTTCTGAAGTTTCGCCTTGTACTGATCGTCCATCTCCACCCCGAGGACCTCCACCTGGCCCTGCTGGTCTTCCGGCAAGGCCTCATAGCTGTCGCTGGTCAGGGCATTCACTTCCGCGATGATGCCGCCGGCGTGGGGCTCCACGATTTGCCCCCCATCATTGAAGTAGGCCTTGAAGCCGTTGTCATGTGAAGGGTTGTGGCTCGCGGTAAGCACCACCCCCGCATCGGCCCGCAAGGCCCGCAAGGCAAAGGAGAGCTCAGGAGTCGCGCGGGGACCGTCGAAGAGGTAGGCATCGCATCCCAGTTCCACACACACCTTCGCACAATACCGCGCAAAATCGTCTGAGAAATGTCGGGTGTCCTGTGCAAAGACGAAGATCGGCTTGCGAGATTCCCCCGTCCCCGCAACATACTTCCTCACATAGGCAATGAACCCTTGGATCGCCCGGCTCACGTTGTAGAAATTCATCGAGGCCGTGCCCGTACAAGGAAACTCGGGACGATCCTTCGGCCCTCCCTGTCCCTGCTCGGCTCTCGTGACGATCTTTCCAATCGTGCGCCCTCGCAATCCCCCGGTCCCAAAGGCCAGCGTCTTATAAAATCGGTCATTGATTTCTCCCCACCCTCCCCCCTCGACCAGCTCCGCGATCGCGCTCTCCGCCACCGGGTCACTTGTTCCCTTCAAAAGAAGCTCGATGTTCTCCTTCGATTCCGCCAGTACCTCGCCAGCCCCCACTGCATCTGCCAAACGGCTTTTCCATTCGCTCATTAAGTACCGGATGGTAATGAATTCGCATTCCCTTTGCAATGCCTCTCCTCGGATCACTTCTTGAAAAATCGGCCCAAAGGCGTGCCTCTCTCCAACTTACTGACACCGATGCCTTCCGCTTGGTGGACGGCGTGGGCGATCAACTACCGGGGATTCACATCGACCTCTTTGCCGGTCGCCGACTCATTTCCATTGTTGGTGAACAGCTTCCTCAGGATCTCAAAGAATGGGCTGCCAAAATCGGAGCCTCTACCTACTGGAAGCGCCTCGATCAACACGAAAGGGAATCGCCCCGCCATTTGTCAGGAGTGCCCCAGCGGGAGCCCTTCCCCATCCTTGAACACGGCGTGCGCTATCAGGTGAGTTTTCAGGCCGGCTACTCCCAGGGCATCTTCCTCGATCAGCGCGACAATCGTGAGCGAGTGCGACAACGATCCCAGGCAGGAGACTCCGTCCTCAATACCTTCGCCTACACCGGGGCCTTTTCCGTCTGCGCCGCCTTGGGCGGAGCGATCACCACCACCCTCGATCTCTCGCAGCCCTATCTCGATTGGGCTCGCGACAATATGCACCTCAATGAGATCAATCCGGATGGTCATTACTTCTGCAAGGGCGACACCTTTCACTGGCTCCGACGCTTCGCCCGCCAGGGCCGCACCTTCAACGGCATCATCCTCGATCCGCCCACCTTCTCCCGCGACGACAAAGGCAAGGTCTTCCGCGCCGAAGAAGACTACGGCCATCTCGTCGAACTTGCCGCCGCTTGTCTCGCTCCCAACGGGTGGCTCCTCTGCACCACCAATTGCCGCCGACTCGCTGATCACGAATTCGAGCGCACCGTCCGCGACGCCCTTCCGAAGTCGACCCGCCTCGAAGCTCACGCCATGCCGCCGGATTTCGTTGGTGAGAACTATCTGAAATCGCTCCTCGCGGTGATCTAGCCCACCCGAGACCAAATGGCGCAAGAATCAGGGTGGGGGCCCGACCCGGGCAGGGGTCGCAACTCGTGGCGCGGGGTTGAGCAACGCAGACACCCCGGATCTGCGGGTTCGTCCCAAGTTCACTTCCCCCGTGAGGAGCGGAAGATCTCGCCCTGTTCTCCCGCAGCACGCAGGGTCATCCAGGCCTGTCACTTTTCATCTCTCCCCTCCGGCGGCCAGAGCTCCCAACCAATCACCAAAAAACCCGGACCACGCGGCCCGGGTCTTACTTGCCTTCGGCGCCATGGAGATTCACTCCAGTTCCGGCTCAGCTTCCTCCGGAATTTCCAGATCAGGGTTGGGAAGGTTCTCAAGGCGGAAGCGAAACAGCTTTCCTTTGTTCATTCCTTCGACCCGCTCACGAATGTCTTGCGGAGCGGCCGCCTTGTCCTGCTCATTGTCCCAAGGCCCTTCAAAGAGAGTCTCCCCTTCAAGATCACGGACCACGACTTCCTTCCCGCCATCGGTGGTCTTCATTTCCACGCTCCCCTGGTCGTCGATAAACTTGAAACTGCTGGAGGACTTGAAGTTGAAATTGAAGGCCTCGCCCTTCTGAGGTTTCTGCAGATCCTTGAAGAGGTCGAAGTCCAACTTCATGCCCGCGCCGCCTTTGCGATTGATGTCCTGCAGCTGTTTTTCCAAACGCTTCATGTGTCCTTCGAGCTGCTTCTGCATGTCCGCCCCACCTCGGAAATCCTTCAAACCCTTCAGCTCAGGTAAGTTCCCCAGGTCTTCAAATTTGAGGTCTCCAGGAAGTTCAACTCCTCCTTCGGCCCGGGCAGGCCCTTTGCCGCGGGGCAATTGCGGAACAGCCGCCGGACGCTCGCCCAACTTCACCTTCCGCTCAACCTCTTCGCCCTTGCTCACCACCGTCAAGGTTACTTCCACTCCCGGATCGTGTGTTTGAATGGCCTCCCGCAGTTCATCCTGGTCACCAACCGGTTCCCCATCGACCTTGACCACAATGTCGTGTTGAAGAAGACCGGCCGCTTCAGCCGGACTGTCGGGTGCCACGTAGTCGAGAACAACCCCACTCTCGAGATCAAGGTGCACACCCAATGTCTCGTCAATCGGCTCACTCAAAACACCCAACCAGGCCTGCGGTGCTTGCTTGACCTGAGGAATCGCTTCCGGCTCCAGATCCCCGTCCTGACCGGGAAGCCGGTTTGGGACCTGCGCCCCTCCTTTCCCTTGCTCTTGAACCTGGCTCCGGGAGGCATGCTCATTTGGCCGGATATCATCGAGAGCCTTGGGGCGCTCGATCGCGGGCAGTTGAGAGGAAAGGCCTATCAGAAGGAGCAGGGAACTTAAAACGGGACCTTTCATTTGCGGTATTTGATTTGTCTGCCGGGAGAGCGCCAGCCTGACCAGGGTTTGTTCAATTTTGTGGTGAGCCCCGCGCACTTGTTAGACGGGATCGTCGATCTTGAATGGTGTGAGGGATATCATTGGAGATGCCGGAACATCCTAGTCAGTCGGAACGGGAACCAGACGATAATTCACCGAAGGAACCTCGAGGTGCACCTCTTCGCCGGCGGCGTTTCGGAAGACCACCCGATCAACATAGTTAAGACGCATCAAGCGCATCGGCTGCGAACCATTGCCCATGATCACATTCTGATCTGATGCATCCAAAATCATTCGCTTCGCCGACTGGGGCGCAAACTCGACGGAGCGCACCGCTTCCGGCTTCACCACCGTTGCCACCGACCGGTCGGCGCTGTTGCTCTCCAGATCGGCCGTGATCACCATCGCAGCCACCGCACCCAAGAGAGCCACGCAGGCAGCGGCGGCCCACCAGCTTCCTCCCCGGTGCGCCTCCCGATCCTCCTCATCCTCCTCATCCATCCGCGGCGGAAAAGGAACCACCTTATTAATCTCTCCCGAAACTTGCTCGGAGACCTCTTCCCATCCTTCCATCGCTGCTTCCATCCGGCTGATCAACCCTTCCGGCAGACTCCTGGGGGAGAGTCGCTCAAGCTCAGCTTCGAATCTTTTCAGGTCTGAATCCATGGGTCGTTGCCTGGCGGTGGTCTAGCAGCTGGTCTGGTTTAAAGATCTCCGCGAATTCGGGCGCCGGTCAGTCGCTTGCGGAGGGCTTCAATTCCATAGCGATACCGCGAAGCCACCGTGTTCATTGAAATCCCCAAAATTTCGCCGATTCCGGCAAAAGTGCGCCCACCCCAGACTTTCATCACGATGACCTCCGAAAATTTCTTGGGCAGCTCTTTGAGGGCGTCCTCCAACATTCCGCGTCGCTCTTCATCGTAGCCCGCACTTTCGAACCAAGCATCCTCTCCGCCGGTCTGGCGTTGCTCGTCCTCCACCACGATGTCTTCCCGCTTTTTTCGCCGGTCATTGCGGCGCCCCAGGTCGATCGCCTCCCGACGAATCTGGGTATATAGAAACGGCATCCAGGCTTCCTGGCCACCCACGAAGGTGTTTTGATCGACCTTCTTCGCAAGCTTCACCAAGGCCTCCTGCAGAATATCCTCCGCATCCTCCTGCCGCCGCGTCTGCTGGCGGGCAAAAAGCAACAACTTCGACCCATATTCGCTGAGCAAGTCGCGCCATCGCGAAGTGGGTTCTCTCATGGCTTGGGTGCCGGAATTCCGCATGGAGGTGAGTAAGGCTAGCAGATAACCTACGTGTTCTCAATGCCTCATATCGTTCTGGCAAGCCATTTTCCGGTCAGGGAGGCTCCTTCCGACCTCAAATCTTCGGGTGATCCGGCCGCGACCACTTCTCCCCCGTGACTCCCCCCTCCGGGCCCAAGGTCGATCACCCAATCCGAGGCCGCAATCACATCCAGGTTGTGCTCGATCACAACCAGCGAATGTCCCGCATCTCGCAAACGCAGGAGCACCCGCAACAAGACCTGCACATCATCGTGATGGAGCCCGGTCGTCGGCTCATCCAACAGGTAGAGCACCGACTCGGTCGAGGTCTTCGCGAGCTCGCTCGCCAGCTTGACTCGTTGCGCCTCCCCTCCCGACAGGGTGTTGGCCGCCTGTCCCAAGCGAATGTAACCGAGCCCCACTTCGCAGAGGGCCTTCAGCAGCGCACTCAACTTGGGAACCTTTCCAAACAACTCCGCGCCCTCTTCCGCGGTGAGCTTCAGGACATCAGCGATGCTTTGCCCCTTGTAGGTCACTTCCAGGGTCTCCCGATTGTAACGCCGCCCCGCACACGAATCGCAGGTCACATAGACATCGTTCAGGAAGTGCATGTCGATGCGCACCGCGCCCCCTCCCTGACACTTCTCGCAACGCCCTCCCTTCACGTTGAAACTGAATCGCCCGGCCGCATAGCCACGCAGTCGGGACATCGGCAACTGCGCAAAGAGTTTTCGAATGTGATCAAAGGCTCCGGTGTAGGTCGCGGGATTCGATCGCGGCGATCGCCCGAGGGGTGATTGATCAACCACCACCAACTTCGCGATGTGCTCCATGCCATCGATGCCATCATGCGCACCGGGAGTCGCCTTCGCCTTGTGCAGGGTTCGCGCCAGCGCCTTTCGCAAAATCCCATCCACCAGGGTCGACTTGCCACTCCCGCTCGGCCCCGTCACCGAGACCAATTGACCCAAGGGAAACACAACTTCAATGCCCTTCAAGTTGTGTTCCCGCGCCCCTCTCACCACAATCTTCTCGCCGGAGTTGCACAGCAAGGAAGCACCCTGATTTCCAACCGCCGCCTCCTGCCCTCTGCCTGCAAGCCAGCGTCCCGTCGGTGAGTTCTCCACAGCCATCACCTCCTCCACCGTCCCCGCCGCGATCAGGCTCCCTCCATGCACGCCAGCGCCGGGTCCCAATTCGATCAGGTAATCCGCCGCCCGAATCATCACTTCGTCGTGCTCCACTACCACGATGGTGTTTCCCAGATCTCGCAAACGCTCCAAGGCGCCGATCAAGCGCGCGTTGTCTTCGGGATGGAGCCCGATGCTCGGCTCATCAAGCACGTAAATCACCCCCGCGAGCCCGGCTCCGAGCTGCGTCGCAAGCCGGATTCGCTGAAACTCCCCCCCTGACAGAGTGGCACTGCCACGATCAAGAGTGAGGTATCCCAAGCCAACCTCGTTCAAGAACCGCAGTCTCTTGCGGATCTCCTCCGCCACCGGCCGCATCGCGTCTTCCCGATCCGCAGCCATCTGCACCCCTTCCATCCAGACCACCGCCTCCTCAATCGGGAGCGCACAACACTCATCAATCCCCAACCCATCCGCACTCCCTCCCGAGAACACCTTCACCGCCAAAAATTCCGGTTTCAGCCGCATTCCTCCACATCCCTCGCAGGTCCGCGCTCCCATGAAGCGACCCATGTTGCGCTTCACGGACTCACTTTCCGTTTCGTGATAGAGCCGTTCCACATTGCGACAAATCCCCTCAAACTTGCGATCCCACGGAATCTCGCGCCCTTCCTTCTCCCACAGCATCGGAATCTTCATGCCGCCTGTTCCATAGAAGAGGGCCTCGCGAAATTCCTCCGGCAGTTCACGAAAGGGAAGATCCCCCGAGACTCCGAAGTGCTCCGCCACAGCCTCCACTTGACGCTCATACCAGCTCTTCCGCTTCGTTCCTCCCTTGTACAACCTGATCGCCTTTTCGTTCAGGCTTTTCGACCCATCAGGCACCACCAGGTCGGGGTCACAAAGCAACTCCGTGCCCAATCCGTGACATGTCTCGCAGGCCCCAAAGTGACTGTTGAAGGAAAAGTGTCGTGGGGTCAGCTCCGGCAATTCGAACCCGGTCTTGGGATTGCGGTAGCTTGTGAGGAAAGAGAGCTCGGCCCAATCTGGGGCCTCCGGAAGCTGCAGCAAGGCCTTGGCCTCCGCTCCACAAATGCGTAGCGCCGTCTCCACCGAATCCGCGAGGCGGCTCTCCGCCCCATCCCGAATCACGAGACGATCCACCACCACTTCCAGGCTCTCCACCTCCTCAGGCCACTGCTCCTCCGCCTCCTCAACTTCCAGGAGCTCTCCATTCACCCGCAAGCGCACAAAACCCTGACGCTGCAAGTCCCGCAGCAGGGCGGGCACATCCCCAGCCGCCTCGGAATCGATCGGCGCCAGCAGGATCACTTTCGTGCCCTCCGCCCTGCTCCCCAGGGTCGCCACCACATCGGCCGAGGTCATCCGCTCGAGGCGCTCTCCCGTCTTGGGATCATGGGGCACCCCCGCCGCGGCATAGAGAATGCGCAGGTAATCGTGAATCTCGGTCGCGGTTGCAATGATCGACCGAGGATTGGCTCCCGCCCCCCGCTGTTCGATCGCAATGGCCGGACTCAGTCCCTCGATCGCATCCACTTCCGGCTTGTCCAGCTGATCAAGAAACTGCCGCGCATAGGTACTGAGACTCTCCACATAGCGCCGTTGCCCTTCCGCATAGAGGGTGTGAAAGGCCAGGCTCGACTTCCCGCTCCCGCTCAATCCGGTCACCACCACAAGCTTCCCCCGCGGGATGTCCACATCGACATTCCGCAAGTTGTGCTGCCGGGCTCCTCGAATCCGAATCACATCCACGGACCTTTCGTAAATCGGAATTGAAAAATCGGAAGTTCAAATCTGGCCCATTCAAGTTCCTCCCCTCTGGGGGTGTTCGAAAACCCGGGTGCATGGCGGCGCGAGCACTTTTTCCGATTGGCAAAGCGTCGGGCGAGCCCACAGAGCCGGACGAGGACGCCGCGAAACGGGAAAAGGGCCGCAGTTCCCCTTCGCTGCCCTGCTCGCAGCACCCGATTTTTCTTCCTAATCGATTCCAACCCTGCCACCAGCCGGGCTTTCGCACACACCTCAAATTCGCGCCCGACCCCATTTCACCCCCTCCGCTCCTTCCTCCCACTTCGCGACTTGCTCTTCGCAGCCCTGCGCGAAGAATGGGCCTCTTCCCCCGTGACCGCCCTCCTCGACAACTTTCTCAATCCCGCCTCTCCCTCCATCAAGATCTGCGGGGTCACCACTCCCTCGGACGCCGCTCATCTTGCCGACCTCGGCGTCCATGCCCTCGGGGTGAACTTCTGGGAGCCCAGCAAACGCTACTGCTCCCTCGAAACGGCGCAGGAATTCCTCCCCGCCCTCAAGGGACGCATCCTCCGCGTCGGCGTCTTCGTCAATGCCGACCCCGAGTTGCCCCGCGAACTGTTAGAGAACGACCTGCTCGATCTCGTGCAATTCCATGGCGACGAGAATCAGGCTTACTGTCACCAGTTCGCCCTCCAGGAACTCCCCTTCATCAAAGCAATCAGCATCCCGCCCGATCTCGATTCCGTCCTCGCCCTTCCCCCTCCCGGCGATTTCGAAACAAACGCCATTCTCATCGACGCCCACGCCCCGGGGGTCTACGGCGGCACCGGAGAGACCACCGATTGGGGACTCTGCCACGACTACTCCTGCACTTTCGGAGGACTCAGCATCATCCTCGCCGGGGGCATCACTCCCCACAATGCCGCCCAAGCGCTCGCCACCGTCCAACCTGCCGCCCTCGACATCGCGTCCGGCGCCGAGTCCGAACCTGGCCTCAAGGACTTCGGGAAGGTCGCAGCCCTCCTCGCGGCCGTCCAGTCGTAGCCTCTCAAGCAGGCCTTCCTTGCCCTTCGGTGCCTCCTCTCAACTAACGCAAATTAGTTGCATTAAGCGCCAAATCCCTTAAGCTTGCCGCCCAAGGACCGGGACGTCCTCGCCACCGCATTCGGGACCTGCCGTCTCGACCGCCTCGAGGCGCAGCTCGAACCTTCTTACCCTACCACTCATGCGCGGAAATCCCATTCTACGGGCTCTCTTTCTTGTGATCGCGATGTCCTTCACAAGCGTTCTCGTGACCGTGGTACTCGGAAATGCCCGTCAGTTCCTTCCCGAATCCCCGGAACCCGATGATCCGGCCTCCCCAAGCGCTCTCATTCCGACCCTCCTCACCGTCAAGCTTTCCTCTCCGGCAGAATCCCTTCAATTCGTCGAACCTTCCGGCCGCGTCATCGAGATCCCCGTCGAGGGCCGCATCATTGAGCACGAAGCCGAGCTCGCCATCGTTGACCACCTCTGGAACCCAACCCTCAAAATCGTCTGGGTCTCCCCTCATGAGCACAAGTTCCTCCGTCTCGACCTCGAACCCGACCATCTCCCCTCCGCAAGCTACCACTACGACTCTTCCCACCCAGACGAAGCCCGCCCGATCGAAGTGAGCTTCGCACCACCTTCGCCAAACCCTCACCACTAATCCGGAGGCCGCGACACCTTCCCACCTTCCCACCTTCCCACCCTTGACTTCCCCTCCCCACTCCCACGACGGCTGCGCGCATCATGATCACCATCACGAATTGGTGATCGAGAACCTCAGCGTGTCCTACGGAGCGGTCCCGGCGCTCGAGAACATTGCCCTGGCTACCTCCTGCGGCAATCGCGTCGCTCTCATCGGTCCCAACGGAGCCGGCAAGTCCACCCTTCTCAAAGCAATCGCCGGGCTCGTCCCACGCCGCTCCGGCACCATTCAATGGCGAGGCACTGCGGTCAACAAGTGGTCACGCGAATTTGCCTACCTTCCCCAGCGCGAAGAAGTCGACTGGTCCTTTCCCATCACCGTCCGCGGTTTGGTGGAGATGGGCCGTTACCCTCACCTCGGTCTTTGGAAACGCTACCGTGCCGCCGACGACCAAGCGGTCGACCGCGCCCTCGAGACCCTCGCCATCGCCGACCTCCACGACCGCCAGATCTGCGAACTCTCCGGAGGCCAACAACAGCGCGCCTTCCTTGCGCGGGCCCTCTCCCAGGAAGCACACGTCCTTCTCTTCGACGAACCCTTCACCGGCCTCGACCACAATGCTTCCGAGTCCCTAGCCGCCCTCCTCTCCGATCTCTCCGAAGAAGGCCGCCTCATCATCTCTTCCCATCACGATCTCGATTCCGCACCCGCCCTCTTCAACCAAACCCTCCTGCTCAACCGCTCCCAACTGAGCTTTGGCCCCACCACCGAAGTCCTCACTCCTGATTCCATCCAGCAAGCCTTCGCGGTCTAACTTCCTCCTCCTGCCTCTGCCTCCATGCTCGCCCCCTTCCAAGACCCCTTCTTTCAGCGCGCGCTCCTCGCGGGACTCCTGATCGGGTTCACCAACGGCTTCTTCAGCGGCTTTGTGGTCCTCCGTCGCACCGCGCTTTCGGTGAGCGCCCTTTCGCACACCATGTTGCCCGGGATCGCCCTCGGCATCCTGGTCACGGGCGCCCTGACCCAAGCCAACGCCTTCATCGGCGCTCTCGCTGCCGCTCTCTTCGTGGGTCTCGGCTCGGTCGTGGTTTCGCGATCTTCGCGCGTCGCCCAAGGCACTGCTCTCGCCATCCTTTACACCTCCGCCTTCGCCCTCGGAGTGGCCCTCCTTCCCCTCCTCGAGACGGGCAACCGCGAGCTCGAACACTGGCTCTTTGGCGACATCCGCCTCGTGAGCTCCGCCGATCTCTGGCTCGCCTTCGGCATCGGCTGCCTCATCCTCCTCCTCTCTAACATCTTCTTCCGCCCCCTTCTGCTCACCCTTTTCGAGTCAGATGTCGCGGCTGCGCAGGGCGTCCCGGTCCGGGCCATGAACTACCTCCTCTTCGGTCTCCTCATCCTCGCCCTGGTGACCTCCCTCCAAGCCGTCGGTTGCGTCCTCAGCGTCGGGCTCCTCGTCGCCCCCGCCGCCACCATCTCCCTCCTCACCAACCGCACTCCCCTCCTCTTCTGGGGCGGCGGCATCCTCGGGGCTCTCGGCTCCGTGAGCGCCCTCCTCCTCGCCTACTGGACCAACGTCTCGGCCGGCCCCGCGATCGTGATCGTCCTCGGAGCTCTCTTTCTGTTCGCATTTCTCCTCTCGCCCAAATACGGCTTTCTGACCAAACTCCGGCAATCCTCTTCCAACTCCTGATCATTGGGACCCCTCTCCTGGAAATAGCTCTGGAATTTGGCCCGTGATAGTTTGATCCATCCCTCCTCCCTCTTCTCGTGAACGCGTTGCTCATTTTTCTTGGCGGTGGCCTGGGCGCACTCTCTCGCTGGGGCCTCTCCTCCGGAATCGAGAAGATCACCCTCAAAACCAGCCTTCACAAATTTCCGCTCGGCATCCTCGCCTGCAATCTCCTTGGCTGCTTCCTCATCGGCTGCGTCTTCGGATACTTCGCCCAAAAGAATCCCGCCTGGGTCTTCCCCCTTCTCGTCACCGGCTTCCTTGGCGGCTTCACCACCTTTTCCACCTTCAGCCGCGACACCTTCGAAGCCATCAACGACGGCCTTCCACTCATCGCGGTCATGAACATCGTCCTCTCCGTCCTCCTCGGCGTCCTCGCCGTCTGGGCCGGGTTGCGCCTCGTCACCCCCGCAGCCTCTTAGCAGGAATGGCGCAAGGTTAAGATTGGGCCCCGACCCCGGAAGGGGTCGCAGCGCCCTTGCCCCAGAGCGGGCGCCGAATGTGCAGATCTAGTCTCTCTCCAAGAGAATCTCGTTCCCGAGCAACACTAAGTCCACGCTCCCTTTCAACGTCTGGTCCAGAAAGGGCGTATTCGCGCTCTTGGATTTCATGAACTCCCGCGTGAAGGTCGTCTCTCCCGCCGGATCGAACACGATCAATTCCGCCGGTTTCCCTTCCTCGATCGGCACCGCGGGCAAGCCCATCATACGCCGCGGTTCTGCCGAGTAACGCTTCACAAGGAGATCCCATCCGAACTCTCCAGGCACCACAAAGCGATCAAAGAGCGAAACCAAGGCGCTCTCCAGCCCCGTGATCCCATTGGGCGCGGTCACAAAGTCCTGTGATTTCTCAAACTCACTGTGCGGGGCGTGATCGGTCGCGATCAGGTCGAATACGCCCTCTTTCAATCCTGCCAAGAGCGCGGCGTTGTCTTCCTCGGTGCGCAACGGGGGATTCATCTTGTAGTGAGTATCGTAATCCCCGATGTCATCCTCGTTGAAAATGAGGTGATGGGGCGAGACCTCCGCCGTCACACGCACTCCTCGCTCCTTCCACCATCGGATGGTCTCCATCCCGAGCGCAGAGGAGACATGCTGAATGTGCACATGGGCGCCGGCCGCATGGGCCAGGCGGATATCGCGGTCCATGCAAATCTCTTCACTGCAGGCCGGGCTGCCCTTGATCCCCAGTTCATAGCTCACCTTGCCTTCGTTGAGCGCGCGAGGACCAGCGAGCTCGGGCACTTCACAGTGGCTCGCAAAAAACATCCCAAAGGGCGTCGCGTACTCCATCGCGTTCTTGAGCAGAGCGGGATCCACCACCGGATCGCCATCGTCGGTGAGCATGGTTACCCCCAGCTTCCGCATGCCATCGATCCCTGCCAACTCCGTTCCCGCGCGTCCCTTGGTGATGCATCCCGAGGTATACACCGGGATCCGCGAGACCTCCGCCGCCTTGTCCAACAAGGTCCGCACCACTCCCGCAGAATCAATCGCCGGATTGGTGTTCGGCATCATCACCACCCCGGTGACTCCTCCATTGATCGCAGCCTCGCTACCATGGGCGAGGTCCTCCTTGTGTTCCTGTCCCGGCTCTCGAAAATGCACATGGGAATCAAACATCGCCGGAGCCACGATCCTGCCCGTCACGTCCACCACCCGCACCCCTTTCGGCGCCTCCAACTTCTTCCCCACCGCCGTGATCACTCCATCCACAACCAGGACATCCCCCGGCACCAGAGGACCTTCCTCTGCCGCGATCTTCCCTCCTTTGAACAACAAACTCATCGTCCTTAATCTGTCTCGTGTTGCGGTTCTCCTTCGCTCGTTCCCGGCTTGAGCCAATAGAGCACAGCCATCCGCGCCGCGATCCCATTCTCGACCTGCTGATTGATGAGACTATGTTCGTAGTCCATCACTTCGTGACAAAGTTCCACTCCGCGATTCACCGGTCCGGGGTGCATGATGTAGGTCCCCTCGCCCTGGATCTGCTTGAATCGTTCCTGGGTGACTCCATAGACCCGATGGTACTCCTGGAGACCGGGAAAGCTCGGCACATCCTGCCGCTCCATCTGCACCCGCAGGAGGTAAACCACATCGGGCCCCCACTTGAGCGCTTCCTCAAAGTCAGTGAAGCGCGTGATCCCCGCCGGTCCCAGCTTGGGCACCAGTGAGCCGGGTCCCAGGAATCCAACCTCCACTCCCAGCTTCAAGAAGAGGTTGCTCGTCGAGCGTGCCACCCGGCTGTGGAGAATGTCTCCCACAATGAGAACTTTCTTTCCCGCCGGGGAGGGGAACACTTCCTTCAAGGTAAAGGCATCCAGCAGGGCCTGGGTCGGATGGGCATGGGCGCCGTCACCAGCATTGATCACCGACGCCTTGGTTTGCCGCGCAATGGCCTGCGGCAGGCCGGACATCTTGTGCCGCACCACGATGTAATCCGCCCGCATCGCCTGCAAGGTATCCACCGTGTCCTTCACGGTCTCCCCCTTCACCGCCGAGGAGTGTGGAACGTCCAGATCGATCACGTCCGCAGAGAGACGCTTGGCCGCCACTTCGAAGGAGGAATGAGTCCGGGTGCTCGGCTCATAGAAGAGGGTGAGGACCGATTTTCCCTTCAGGGCAGGGACTTTCTTTACCGAGCGGGTGAAGAGCTCCTTGAAGGGAGTCGCTTGATCCAACAAATGGTCGACCTCCTCCCGGGTTAACGAGGCGATATCGAGAAAGTCCTTGCGGGCCATTCGTTACGAGTTCGTTACCAGCTCCACGGCGTCTTCGCCATCAGTATTTTTCAACCGGACCAGAACGTGGTCCATGCGCGCGGTCTCCAGGGTCGCTCCCACGTAGTCCGGCTGGATCGGGATCTCCCGATGCCCCCGGTCGATCAGGATCGCCAATTGGATCCGGGCCGGGCGCCCGTAGTCAGTCAGGGCGTCCAGGGCCGCTCGAATCGTTCGCCCTGTGAAGAGCACATCGTCGATCAGGATGATGTGCGCGCCATCCATCTGGAAGGTGATCTCACTGCTTTGCAGCTTGGGATTCTCGGCGAGGTGCGAGAGGTCGTCGCGATAGAGAGAAATATCGATCATTCCGTAGTCGTGCTCGATCCCCTCCTTGCTCAGGGCCGCACACACCCGCTCCGCCACTTCATCCCCCCGGCTTCGGATCCCCACAATGGCAACTCGTCCCCGCCGGGCAGTGGCACAGATCTGCTCCACGAGAGTCGCTACCGCCTC
>Ga0302120_10000726_pt1 | contig 15191 bp, 36 predicted proteins | sample AG5_Bottom_MG_FD_203118 | JGI IMG/M metagenome (GOLD analysis project Ga0302120, IMG submission 203118) | Marine microbial communities from Western Arctic Ocean, Canada - AG5_Bottom | ecosystem: Environmental > Aquatic > Marine > Oceanic | place: Canada: Western Arctic Ocean | collected 2017-10-01 | reverse complement strand
TGTACAGTATTGCATAACTTATACCGTAGGGGGAAACTCGTGTTAAGCTAAAGCTAAACTCGTATTAGTAAACATAGAGATGCTTTACGCATCAGCCTTTAGCACCCTTTACGGGCACTTGGCGGCTATAACGTATAAAAAAGAAATTTGCGTTAAATTTTTTTGAATATGCCCACATCCGGCTTTATGTACAGTCATGGCATTACAGCAGTATAGAAATTATTATTTCAACCGACGCCTTTTTTTGAGATCCTAGCCACCACTCGCTATATACCGGTACCCCCTGGTAATTATTGGTAATTATTTTCTGCCAGAATTTTTCTAAATGTTTCTTATATTTTTTATCGCTTGCCTTGTCATCATGATGTTCATTCCCTTATGTGAGTGTATAGCTCTGTAATGCCCTACTACCCTCTAATAGCTCTTTATGTGTATAGTGTGTGTATAACGCTACAGCGAGCTCTGTGTAGTGTGTAGGGCTACTTATACAGTTAGTATATTAAAGCACCCTTGCTCTTGGAACAGTTCATCTACTACTTCACCAGTGAGGTCGCTTACTGTACGTCTATACCAGTGCCATGCTTCAAGCATACTATGTATATCATCTCCAGCATCACTAAAGTCTACGTCGAACTCATCTAGATCATATGGGCCATCAAGGGTGACCTTACTCCATACTGTATCGTCGCTTAGTGTTATCGTCTGACTGACTGCGGTTTGATGGCCGAGTCTTTGAATACGGCTTTTACTATTTACTAATGTGATGTTCATACGTTTGCCTTAGCTGTTAAGCCACTCATCAAATGTTAATGGATACTTCTCATCTGTGCATTCTAGATAGATTGCATAACGGTCTTCTAATGTATTCTTGAACAAACTAGTTTGCATGTTCCCCTCCGTCGGGGTTATGTGTTGGTTGGGTTAGAGTAGGGGCCGGGTTAATCTCTAGCAGGTAAGGCCTTATGAAAACCTATAACTAGAGGACCCAGCTGTTCCTACGTTAACCGTTACGAGCGGCGTAACCTAGTACGGCTATGCCTACGAGAGATAGTATTGACATTCCTACTATGCCAATACCTAACCCGTATAGTGCTAAAAAGAACAGTACGGTCCCAACAGTTATCCAACCATCGGCGGTTAAGAACACGACATAAGCCATGTACCCAATTATTCCGGCTATCGCTATAGCTACTGCCCAAAGACTTAAAATATAAACCATGTTTATTGAACCTCTAACATGCTTAATGGTACATTGTATATGCGTCCACGCATATCTACCTGGGCTTTCTTGATGTTAACCTTGGTTACAACACCCGAAGTACGCTTAGTCTTCTGGACTACCCACACACTATCACCAACTGATATGCTATCTTTAGCTTGATCAGTCTGTACAGAGCGGATAAATGCCATTAAATTGTTCAAATCGTCGACGGAATACCCACCGTTTCTGATCTCTTGTTTGATTGTTAGTAAGTCCACTGCGTTATCCCCTTCCTTATTTGCTTAATATATACATATTATACCGGATTTCGTGGTCAAAGTCAACCTTTTTCTTCCGGTTCTGCCAGGATAATTGGTCATTCTTGCCAGGATTATTGGTAACTATGCACACAGTAGGGTGGGGTTACCAGGATTATTGGCATAGTCTAGCACCATTCGGTGCTGAAACCGCCGTGCCTCACGCTCCCACGGCTGGTCCCAGTAGTCGATATTGCCACAATACTCCCTAGACTTCCACCTATCCATGACTAAATCCATCTCATTTCGAGCCCATTGCTTGACATGCACCATCTCATGTGCTAATGTAGACAGCCAATTACCGTATAAACACACATCAACCACGAACATCCGGGAGGTTAAAGCGTCACACAGGCCCTCACAATCGCCGTGTATCATGTTTTGATTGTGAATACGCACCAAGACTTCAAGATGAAGCCCACTGATCCCTAGCTGTTCTGCGTAATGTTGACATGATTGTTGAACTTCTACTGCTAAGTCGAAGGGAACGTTACCGCCCAAAGGCCCTGTTACACTTACTCTCATATGGCGAACGCCTGTAGTGTTAATTGTAGAACTATTATACTAGGTTTCTAGGCAATTGTCAACCATTATTCGTGGCTATTACCTACCTATTTCACAGCGTCCTGAGTACCGTACAGCGAAGTAGTACAGTACGAAGTAGTTATACACCCTATTGTATAACTTGTTAACATACAATAACATATTTTGGCCCAAATGTCAACCGAATAAAAGATGCTTCTATACGCAAATAAAGGTTGACACGCTGTATCATCGTCTAATGAGTTAATTTATATTAATTAGAACACGAGTCTAATTAGTTTATAAGGTATGCTTAAACGACTTATATGAGCGTTACATGAACGATTAACTACTTAACAGTCAGAAGAGCTATACAGAGTCGTATTTCGCCGGATGGTAGAGGAGATTGGCAGAATAAGGAGGTTCAAAAAGCGAAAGATGCTATCTAGATGTCTAAATGCACGGTTGGAGGCATGCTACAAAAAAATTTCTTTTTTCCGAACGTTACCGGAGCTACCCTTAAAAGTTATTTCGCCCAGTGTTTCATAGTGTGTTAAAGTGTCTAATTGTGTGTAATTAAAGGTTTATTCACCGCCTAACACCTTAAGAACGCTACAGCGTAACCCTTATACTTCAAACCTGTATAATATTATTACGCTATAGCGAGTTGTCTACACTTAACTTTAATTGTAATTATTGTCCAATTAAATTTAATTGTTAACGCTCAGAGGGAACGTTGCCTTTATTGCACACACATGGATTAGCTTCACAGTACTTACACGTTAACTTCAAAGGAGTGTTTTCCCAATCATGTAAATGACCTTCGCTAGAACTAGAATCGCCGTTGTTACCATTAACACCATCAGTCTCTTCTTGCCACACATACACATCATCAGCATGTGGTTTAATGGGCACTTTCATTGGATCTAAAGGTTTCTTACTCATAAGCACTATTCTTTATACTTGTAGCTGTATGAGCTTGTTTGGCACTCACAGAGTATTGATAATAACAAGTGTTACCACTTATAGCACATGATCTACTAGCGTTTATACTGTGTCGTATATTAAACAGCATAAGAGAAAGTATTTGTTATAGTTTGATTTGATATAACACCTTTGTTATTGTATGTGTGAACAATAGTCACGAAGTTCTTATACACAGACGTGGTGACTCCATCAACAGTATCACTTCGTATGCATTGTTGACTTAACTTTTTATTAGATACAGTTGGTTTAGATGGTTGTATAGGCTCAACTCTCATGTGGTTTAATAACATTTTAGCAAGCCCTATAACAGTTGAATACAATGTCTACAAATACTATGTTAAGAACTATTAGTACGCCAGCGGTTGCTACTACTATTGATATTTGCTTTGCCATTTATGTCAGCCTTGCTATCCCATAAAGGCATAATGCGACAGCTGTGAATAGGAATAAGAATACCCATTTAACGTGGAACTTTTTAGTCATTATCTTATTAATTAGTTCTTTCATGTTATGTCCAAAATAGTATTGCTAGTATACATGCTATTCCTAAGCCATATATTGTTGCGTAAAATATGTAATCGAATTTGTTCATTTGTTTATCCATATTGATAAGGACCACTGTCTTGCCACTTACCATCTTTATACACCACTAAGTTAGCTTCTGCGTCTAACGTGTATTCTCCTTCTATCGGAAATCTAGGTTCTCTTACTATAATTTTTCTCATACTACTATTACCGTTTGTATAATATAAAGTCCTAATGCTATTAACGCTAACGCTATTATTGGTGTTATAAAAGCCATGACCATTAAAGGCATATTAATAGTATAATCCAGCGGATCTACGTTGTTATCGTATACGGTGTAATTAGTTTGTCTAACGTCTTGAAATCGTTGCGTTACCATTTTAGTACCCACGTTAATACGCATTCTAATGCTCTTATTACCTTTGCTTTAATGTTCATTACTATATTTATGTGATTTGAGATGGTTAAGGTCGTTATTCTAGTATTGGTTTAAAATCAGCGTTTTCGCAGTAGAGAACTATACGCTTTTCCTTTATACTATGTTTTAACTATCTAATGACTTCTACCTCGCTGTTTGTTTCTATAACAACTCTAGCACCACAATTAAGTATCTTTTTGCCATTTTCTCCATACCTAACAGTACTAGGACCTTTGATGTCTACTTCGTGACAGTAAGTATTGCTCTTACCTTCCTTAATAGTTATAACTGGCTCGTTTGTGCCGTGCTTCAAATTACTTCTAATTTTGTGTTGATTAACGTGTATATACTTCATTACCATTTCTCTATTGGGATTTTAAAAGGATCTGAATAATCATGAGGTTTAGATATATTTAATATTGGTGGTCTTCTTTGTTTACCAACCCATATAAAATGATGACATACCGTTATTGGATCTGGATTAGTATAATAATGTAAAATTGCTTTATCATAACCTAGTACACCATTTTTACAATAAGTTTCTATGTCTTTTTCTGAAGGTGCTACAAGATATTCAATCTTTCCATTAACATCTTTACACGATGCGTATATAAATAATGTACTCATCTTAGAGGCTTCGGAAACCCGTTAACTTTAAGCCACTCCTCAACGGTCATTTCTTCTGTGTTATTCAGGAGATTCAGGTATGCTTCATGCTCATTAAGCATTACTTCTTTCGAATAATACTCACTCATACCATCATTCCATTGACCATCTAAGTACTCAGTCAGTCCATCACTCTTACTGGTTGGAACTGTATTTTGTCCTACTGGCATATACTCGTTTAAACGATAAAAATTAATGTGTTTAAGGTTACTTGGGACATGTGGATTTCCACCCGGAGCATATCCAATATTACTGTTCCTAGGTACTGCTATTTTAAGAAAGGGTCGAGCATGTTCCATCGTAAACTCATGCCCATGTTGGAAGACTGAGCGACCGCTATTTTGAGTGAACCAGCCGGATTGGTATTTAAGTTTCTTTGATATAGGCTCCATATTCTGTTTGTACCTTGCTTCGTGTATTTTAGTGTTTCTCATAGCTGATAGCAGTCGATCGTAGGGATTTCGTAACACTATAACTAACTGTTTTACTGGAGTACTAGTAAACAAATGGGCTTGCTGTCCGGTTTGTAAGGCTTCATCATTACGTTTTAAGCCCAACCATTCAAGCATTGATGTGTGCCCACATCTAGTTTGGCACATAATACGAGTATTATTAATAGTATAAATCATAGTTTACCCTTTGTTAATAATAATAATGGATGATGTGAATCTCTGATATAGGATGACTCATTAGATTTAGCGACTGCAACTTCTTCTAAAGAACTATATGTTTGTCCTACATATAACTTTAAAAGTTCTAAGTCTAGATTTGTATTCCAATTGGTATCACTTTTTGTCAACATGTAGGGCACCAATATGTGTAATATCTAAAGAATAAGTCTAATAACACTAAGAATAACACAATAGCATATATGGTACTGTGTTCTTTAATATGTTTTAGTATACGTTGAGTTCTAAGAGCCCAAAAGTCTTTTCTAATGTTACGTTGCATAGCAGTAAGTTCTTCCCAACGGTCTTTCATGCGAATAATAAGTTGCTTATACTAAAATGAAAGCCTATTGTGGCAAATAAATAAACACCACCTAATCCTATTAGAAACCAACGTTGTTCTTTCCAGAATAAACTAAGTAGAAAAACCACTAGTATTACAGTAAAGTCCGCATACATAACGTTCGTGTAGTCAACAGTTTTAATAAGTTGTTCTTTTGCCATTATTGTATTGTTGGTTGATCGAAAGGTTCAATATCGCTTTGACTTTCAGCAATAGCATCTATCATACTTTTAAATTCTTCATCATTAAGAGTAGTTTTATAAATCCTTAAAGCCTGTGCCACCAAACTTCCTGCAATCATTGTGCTAGGATACTTCTCTTGAAGCTCTATAACCTTTCCAAATAACTCTTGATAACAATCGTTTAATTCTTCTAATTCTTGAACCATTTTATCTCCTACTCTTTTAGCTGTATAATTTTATATATTACACCTAGTATAATTATAATAATACCTACAGTAATTCCTAAGGTATAAAGTTCTATGCTAGATTCCATAACGCTTATAGTTTCGAAAGCTCGCTCAGGTGTTAGTAATTGGTCCATGGTATTGTTTAATGCAATATAAGCCAACCAATAAAGAGTCCTAAAACAATACCATCGCCCCACCAAATCCATAACATCTGCATCTCTGATATGTTTGGGAAATATTTACGCATATTGCTGTTTAAAAAGTTTGTTAATTTGTTTCCTATTTTGTTTAATATGTTCATGTTATTATTTATTACTGTGGTGCTTTAATACGCTATCTATATAGGCATCTTTTGAGGCTTTAATTTCTTCTAGTTTAAATACTCTACTGGTTAAACTTATTACTACTCGTTCTAGTTCTACTATTCTTTTATATGAATCAATTAATCCGAAATACTTTGCTATTATGTTCTTCATTTTTCGTTATCTTTGTTTCTGCCTTTTCGTTTACGTCTAATAGGAATATCTGTTCCTGGTATCTTGCCTTGTTCTATCCATTTTAAACACTTTCCGCAATTGTTTCCTATTAGGTGATATCTATCATATTCACTTTCTTTAACTGCGTTACATATACATATATACAATGATTATTCAACTTAAATTCGCGATGTCTTTGCAGTCTATTGGACGCTTTATTTGCTCTCTCATTATTATAGGAGCAATCGGCTCATTAGGAAAGTGTTCAACATACCAGCATGGATCTTTAGGGACTTCTTCTAACCTGGGAACAGGTTCTATTGGAGTTTCAGCACCAACACTTGGATAAAATACTACTGCTAAAACAGTTAATATGAACATTGCTGATAATATATATTTCATCTAATTACCTCTCTTATGTAATATAATCCTATATGATACCAATAAGTACTTAAATAGCTCATGGAGTAAGTTGCTCATACCATATAAACATCTCATATGATAGCATAAGAGCAATAATTATTAGGAAAAAGGACGCTACCATTATTATGGGACGGCCCTTTACTTCGTCTTTCTCTTCGTGTTTCATAGTCGTTATCTCTGCGTACTTGTGTATTTATATGAATTATTTAACTAAATGCAATTAAATGGAATTAATTAATATTAATTGGGTGGATTATTATGCCCAATTAGTGTTTTCTTTTGTGCTTCACGCCACTTTAAGAAATGTTCAGCAACTTCCCTTGTCGTGTGAGTTTCAGTACTAACTGGAACGTTAATATTCTTTTTATTCAATAAGCCCGAAACATTCTTCCGGTTCTTACGTTTATTGTTTAATATGTTTGTATGCATGTTATTCTCTATTTAATTTTATCATTTTAGCAGGAAAGCCGTTAGCGATATACTTGCTCATTATAACTATTTGCTCATCACTTAAGAGCTCAGCGAATCCCCACATCATTTGACTTTGGGGTCCAACGTGTCCTAGCGACTTATATATTCTTAATTCTTGGGCAAGATAATCAGCATCTTTACCTATTAATGTAGGCCCAATCCCACCTAACCCGGTTTGACCATGGCAAGTACTACATGTTGTCCAAATAGTTCTCACACTTGAATAAGGGTCTATGTTTTCCAGTGCAAATGCCTTATTTGTAAATAATACTATTATTAATAATAAAACTATTTGCCCTGCTATAGCGGCATTGGTTAATATTCTCATGTTATTTCCAGCACTTATAACCAGAGCAATCATCTACCTTCTCACCACAATGATAACAATATCCTGCTTTTTTAGCATTCATTTCTTCTTGCTCTTGTTGATTGGCATCCATCTGATTGGCATCCATCTGTGCTTGGTAATCCCTCTTGCTATATTCTTGTTCAGTCATTATTCTTATCTCCTTTATATGTCGCCATCGTTCTTTCTTTTAAATCAGTAACAGATAATATAGGACGATAAGTCTTATCTTCAACATAGTCACGTAAATCTTTTACAGTTAAAATAAACTCAGCCTCATCATCAGGTACTACTATATCAAATTCTTCTTCAACTTCCATTATAATTTCAACAATAGTTAAAGAGTCTGCACCTAAATCTTCTACAAATTTTGAGTTATCTTTAATCTGTTCTTCTTGGACGTCCAGTACATTTCTTAATATATCTGTTACTTGATTGTATAATGTTTTCATCGTTCGCTATGTCCGTAAAACGATTGTGGATCTTTCGCCTCAAAGTCTAACCCACTCATACTTGCTCTATAAGCATTTCGTTTGGTGTTATATTGCATACTTAATGACATTCCGTTAAGGGCAACAGTCATGTATTCGCCTTTAACATAATTAATTACATCACCTTCTACAATTCTGCCATTGTCTTCACATAGCACTTCAACTGGTTTATAATAGTCTGTATTCATGATCCAAACCCCAATTGTCCTTTAACCCAGCTGGATTGGTTCTCATCTTTTAACTGCCAATTAGAAGTATCAACTTCATGAAACTCTGGCTCTAAGGATTGTTTGCATTGATCGAGAGTAGGGAATGTTTCGCCTACTGCTTTATTTCCTTTTACTTTGTAGAAGAATCCTTGTGGGGATCTTCGTATCTCACCGATTATTTTTCCACCAAGCCTGACAACAGTTTTAGTTTCGTATGTAATCTCTTCCATTAGTGACTCCTTTTTCCATTAAAAACACATATAAAATAAAGTCCCAAGTGTCCTGTGTTATAGACCTTGTGGAACTCTCCGTCTTCAATTAGAATGCAATCGCCTTCCCTGACATTAAACCTTCTACTATCTACTTCCATTTCACCGTCACCGGTTATGAACATGTAAACTTCTTCTTGTCCTACATGCCTATGTCCAGTAGTGTGTTTGTTAGCTCTTAAGAAAGTGCTACTCAATACTAGATTATTTAATGTTTTGTTGTCTTTTAAAAGGTAAACGTCACTGTCTTTAACAATGTCTCCACCTATATCTTTTATACTAACTACTCGCATCATGCCCTCTTTCTTACTAAAATCTTTTTAACTCTACCAACCCCTAATTATATTCCATATGATAACGTATGCACATACTAAATTTGATAATACTATTGCAGTTCTAATTATTGCAACAGCATTATCATTAGCAGGATTAAATCCATCAGTTTCACTATATGATCCTAATGCATGTTTCCAAATTGTCCAATATGTCTTCATCTTATTCTTCTAACCGTTTAGCATCCTCAATATCATCTGATTCATCATGTTCAGTTGGATGATAAATTGGTTCTAATTGATCTTGCATATATTCTGATTCAGATTGTTTATCCACGTTCTTTTTCACTGGATTCTTGCGAGGTACCTTCTTTTTACCTAAACTTTTATTAAAATCTTTTAAATTCATGTTATAGTTTTTCGCCTAGCTCAAATCCTCTAAATGTTTTAAAACGTGGGAACCTGAGGCTCCATAAGTCTTCAGCGTCTTGGCTTTGTGTTGCCGCATCAGCTCTAATCTCAACTAACTGTCCAATTACAGCATCCTGTGACGCCCAAACATCCTTACGCATGTCATCGGTTAAGCCACTACCAACATTAAGATGGAAGTCTTTTCCATCATCGTTGCCTTCAACAATAAACGCACCAAGCATACCAGCATTTTTGCCTGTACCCTCTTCAACGCCTACTACTGTAAGTGTTACTTCAATAAATGGTTTAATTTTTAACCAAGCATGGCTTCGGCTACACTTGTAACCTAAATGAGTTGGCTTAATCATTAAGCCTTCGTAGCCTAAGTCAAGTGCCTCTTTATTCATTGCTTGGAACTCATCTTGACCTAAGTCTGTGTCTAAGTTCATTAACTTTGCATCAACTAACTGTATTGTACTGTTGAACAAGCCTTCAAATGCAATTAGACGCTCACGCCTTTGGTATCCGGTCATGTCAGTTCCACCAGCGTTGAATTCCTCAAGTGTTAACATGTCAAATACTGCTAAGTAACTGTCCTCAGTTTTAGCACCACTTTTTCTATGTACTTGTCTCATTAATGCTTGGAAGTCCTCTGACATAACTTCACCGTCAAGTACTAAGCCATTAAACTCAGGCTTACTTAACGCTTCGTTAATGTGTGGGAAGTTTTCAAGTAGTTTACCACTACGTGAGTATAGAGTAGCATCACCGTTTTGCACAATTGCAATAACTCGTACGCCATCATACTTGTATTCGATATAACATTCACCTGTAATCTTTTTAGGATGTTTTGCACCATCGTGTGCTAACATACAACCAAATAGTGGAACAGTATCCTTTACTACTTTGTTAATAAGTTTAGCACCAGTACCACAACGTAAATCCTTAATAAGGATTCGTCTGTACCAATCGTTCCATTGCTCATTAGTAGCCATTTCCATGTCTTGGATAATAGCATCTCTAGCATCATGTCCAGTAAGAACTCTATACTCTAATTGAGAGGCTAGTTCCTCAAACTCTTTCATTGGAAGACCTTCGCCATCAGCGCCTTCCCTAATAGGAACTTGCTTAACACCAAAAGTAACTAACGGATCTAATGCTTTTTGCACACCTAATATAAAGTCATTGTCGCTCAAATCAGCAATTGTTCCTTGCTTGTTTTCAGGGCAACTATATGCAAGAGCCTCTTTAAGGATTTCTTGTTTCGCTAGCGAGCTATTGTCAGCTTCTAGTCTTTGTATGTAATTCCATGGGTTCATATCTGTTGGGCTCCTACGCCTAATTTGCTTAATAATATACTATTATACCGGATTTCCTGGTACATGTCAACCTTTTTCTGTCTGTTTCCCACAACAAAAAAGCACACATCACCAACGGGCCTGTGTGCTTTCCTGAGATTTGGTCTACCAAACATTAACTCTAACTCGAATTGTATCACCAACAGTTGGAGCAGAGTGTCCATTATTGTATATACGCTTTACTTGAAACTGGTTTGAACCTACAAATCCTGTTACTAAGTAATGGTCAAGATGGTCTTCGTAACGTCTTTCATAATTAGTTACAGTTCTAATCTCACAATTTACGCCTCTATTATTACGTCTTCTGTCTGAGATATCGTTACCAATTTTATTACCAAGTAACCCACCAATTATTTTAGCGGCATCGTTACCACCAAGCTCATCGATAATAGCAACACTAGCCGCTGTACCAAGTAACCCACCAGTAGAACCAAATCCACCATTAGTAATCTTTTCAAGTACGCCTCTACTGTTACGTCTATACTCATTTTCTGAGTAACAATATTCCTGGTCTACTTGCACAGGAACACTAACTGCTCGTTGCTTGTAAACTTCACGAATGTCTGAAACTTCCATATCAACTGTAGTGTTGGCAAATGCAACTGAACTAACTAGTAGTAATGGGATTAAAATTAAATTTTTCATATAATGCTCCTACGCCTTTATTGTTTAATATATTATATTATACCGGATTTCCTGGTAAATGTCAACCGTTTTTTACCTATGAAGCCCAGTAGCTTTCGCTCAAAGGACTCAAGTAATCAGGTTGGTTGATTGAAGCAGTATGGGTAAGTTCTTTACCAGTTCCTGGGCAAATGCCAGTCTCAGTAATCATAGGCTCAATAAGTCTGTACTCATCAGCATCCATAATTCTGTAGTTATCTCTATCTGCTAAATGAGTTCTACCTAATATTTCTTCAGTAGCTTCACGGTACGCATTGTACATTGGAGCCATATATTCTTTGTCACCATTTGCAAGTGCTTCAGCAACTTGAGCTTTAGCCTTATCGTAAAACTTAATGGTTCTAGTGATTCCAGCTTTAGCCGCCGCTTCAGTCTTGTAATTTGTGCCTTTCCAACTTGGACGGCTTGGTTCTGAAAACAAACTGTCATTTTTCTTATTTACTATTACGAACATATTTCCTCTTCTTTATTGTTTAATATATACATATTATACCGGATTTTCCGGTCAAAGTCAACCTTTTTCTACCAGAAAAACTGGTAAAAGTGCATTTAATTGCATTTAAAGGGCGATTTCCCTATGAAACTGTTGATGGAAGTGATTCTAAGTAGTAATCAGCAATGGATTGTAATGTTTTTGGACCGAAGTGTCCGGGTTTTCCAGGTTCTCCATCCCTTGCACTATCCACTAAGAATACGTTTGGATTGAGAGGATGTTTTCCTGTGCGCCACCCCTCAACTGGTACAATGTTTGATATCGTAAATCGTTGCAAGTCTGGACATAAAAATGTTTCTCTTACTTTAATGTTCCGTGCCTTGCATAAGTTTACTATGGCACTACGAATAATAAAGAAGTTTAAATAGTCAGCATCTGTTTCTATACTGAGTAAATTGCTAGACTTCATTACGAGGTCGGACTGCCTTTCTTGTCCTTGTTCCCATTGAGTTGATATCCTACTGCTCACATTATTCTTCGTTCCCGGTGTTGAGGCTTGTTTTGCTTCAGTAATTGCTCTTTGGTTGTTAGATATAGTTATGTAGTCCTCTATAGCTTCGTGTACTGGGCGTCCTTCGATTAAAGGTGTAATAGTGTTCCTACTAACAATACGTCTGTCTTTATATGTCCACATAATGCATAATATATCAGGAATGTAATCATTTGTAATCATCTGTTGGAATAATAGATACATATCAGTATTAGATCCACCACCGGTCCCCATGTTCCAATTAGTCATACCCAATTTGTCTGCTAACATGTAGGGCCAAGTCTCCTCATCACGTACACCAATACCGTATGTAAAACTGTCTCCTAGACTCATTAGTACAGGCTTCTTGTTTATTTTTCTAAATTGTTCTGCCCTAAAATATTGTTTGTTTACTGTATAAAACAGTTCGTCGGATGAATCTCCAACTTTCGGTACATCGCTTGGGCACCATTGGAATTTAGTATATCCGTTCTCTTGAACTATTTTGCCGTTCAGTTCGGCATCAGGCTTGTTGAGTCTAGGAAGTCCCTTTGTTTGTTTCCATGGGTTGAATGTAACATAATCTCTTGTCGCCATAGTAATATTTAGCCCTTATTTTATGCTTTTTGTGAATTTCTCGATATCGTTTCCATACATCTTCATCCACATAGCATCGTCTCCGCTAAACATTACTAGCTTTTTCTTATCAATATAGTAGGGCCAGCTCATATGGTTGTGTAGTTGTATGAGCAAGTTCTTATGTATGCCTTCCTCTCCTATAACAAACGGATAGGAATCGTATTTGCCTTTGAGTAAACTAAAGCCTAACTTGGTCATTCTGAGACCAGATATCTTATTGTCTGTTAGTTGTATGTTTTTGAATACCATGTACAATACTTCTTTAACCGAATACTTTTGTAATGTATCGTATTCTAATTGCAGTTTTGTTGATATTTGATACTGCAGGCTGTCTTTCATCTTCTAAAGTAGAAGTAAACACTACGCCTTACATGTCCAGATTTAACTTGCTCTCCACTACTGTGAACAGTTGTATTGCTATTAGATATAAAGTATCCGTTGTTTGGTACGAAAGGTACTTGATATTCTTGTATGCCGTCATAGATTATAGTGCCTGTATTGGGCAATGCTCCTTCGTCTGACGGTAGATATATTTGCATAGCGGCACTGAGTCCATCGTTGTCTACATGCTTTGGAATGTTATATGATTCTCTGTCTTCCCACAGGCTTACACCCATGGAATGGAACTTTGTATCCATTGCTGTTTCAATTGCTTTCTGGATAGCAAATCGGTCCTCATCAGACATAGCTTCATGATTCATCGAATCTAGCCGCCATGACGTTCTTTTTCTATGCTCTTGTCCTGGTACTGGCCCTGGTTCTAATTCTAGAAATGCGTTACTTAGTTCTTTTAGTGAGTCATCATCAAATACATTGTGTAATCTTAGTAGCTTTTCACCGTCTGATAATACAGTTGTGTCTGCATTAAATATTGCATTACATATTGGAATTAATGACGTCTTCTTCATTTACAACAACTCCTGATGTCAGTCTCACCACCGTGAAACTATTAGTATTAAACATTTTGTTTAATTTTTCGGCGAGATTGAATGCATGTCCGCTGTTACTGAAGGATACTTTCTTATATTTAGGTCCCGGATAACTTACTAACTTGTTTAAAGTACGCATATTAATAGGGTTGTCTTGATAAAATACACTATAAATTGCTTCGGCGGCAAGTATCTGCTCTGCCTTGTAAGTGTCTTTGTGTACTGCTTCTAGCAGTATTACTGGTTTTGGTCTGCTCATCTGTGTGTCTCTCCGGGACCTCATATAAAAGTCCAACACACTTATTTATCTAAAAATGTAATTAAAACGTCTGTTAATTTTTAAAGTAGAAATTCATAGGGGTTGTATGAAATAACTTAAACCCAGCACTATTCAACGAATGATGGGAATCACCAATTTGTTCTACACAAACCATCCGACAATTATCTAACTGCGTCCAATCAATAGAACCTACCAATGCGGCATCCATACCTTCAGCATCAATAACTACTAAGTCGAAGTCTTTACCAACATAATCTAATAACTGCTGAAAACTTAGTGTATGTGTTAATATCTGTCGTTGTTGACGTTCATCTTTAGGTATAACTATTTGTTTGTCTAACCATTCTATTTCTAGGCTTGACATGGCACTTCTGCCAATGGACAAGTAAAATGGTGATAGTTTCCCGGTAGTTGGTGTAATTGCTGAGTTTACTATGGTAAGATTATCAGCATACTTCTCTTGTCGGCTTATTAATATAGTAATAGCAAAAGGATCTGGCTCACATACAACAGCCTTCCATCCGGACTTAATTAAGTTCCATGCTGGGTTGTTATCTCCTTGGTTGACACCAATTATTAAAGCCCGACCAACTGGTATGTCTTCAAATTGTTTGCTTAGAAAGTTCTGCTCAATATTTTCAGCACGATTGACCATTTTAAGGTATGAGGGGTTCTAACTCGCCACCTTCATGCATCTCAGTGATGATATCGCAACCACCAATCAGTTCACCTTTAATGAATAACTGGGGGAATGTGGGCCAGTCGCTAACACTAGGAAGTGTTGCTCTGATGTCTGGATCTGCTAAGATGTCAACAAACCCAAATGGTTTACCAATTTCTTTAAGTATGTTTACAACTGTAGCACTAAAGCCACATTGAGGTTGATAAGGGTCACCCTTCATAAACAATATAACA
>Ga0302120_10000725_pt1 | contig 15192 bp, 10 predicted proteins | sample AG5_Bottom_MG_FD_203118 | JGI IMG/M metagenome (GOLD analysis project Ga0302120, IMG submission 203118) | Marine microbial communities from Western Arctic Ocean, Canada - AG5_Bottom | ecosystem: Environmental > Aquatic > Marine > Oceanic | place: Canada: Western Arctic Ocean | collected 2017-10-01 | reverse complement strand
CTGCCGCTAAATGGCTGGGTGCTTACAGTGACCTTGCAAGTGTTAAGGCCAATGCCGACAAAGTGGGCGGCAAAGTAGGTGAAAAACTGCGTGCGTCTTTTGATCTCTTGGAGTTGTCAAACAGGCTAGTACAACTTAAATTTGATGTTGACATCCCGATTGATATCTTCTCCGACGAGCCCGGTGAGGACTCAGTAACACTTGCAGCGCTTTACCAAGAATATGGCTTTTCTATGTGGTTAAGACAACTGGGCAATGTTGGGCAAGCGCCAGCAACGGCCCAAGTTGAGGCGCCAATTGAAGCTGAAGAGAAGACTCTTGAGAATAGTGAATTACTGCAAGGCTACTCGCAACATCTTGTTCTGAGCCAGGGTGATTTTGACGACTTATTAGGGCAATTGTCAGCTTGCAATTCGTTTGTCTTTGACTTGGAAACTAACAGTCTTGATTATATGGAGGCACAAATTGTTGGCTTCGTCTTTTTAGTCGACAAACAAAGTTATTATTTGCCGGTTGCGCATGACTACATAGACGCCCCAGCACAATTATCAAGGCAGGCGACCTTACAATCTCTCAAGCCCATTCTTGAAAATACTGAGATTGGTAAAATTGGTCAAAATCTGAAATATGACGCCCATGTGTTGGCCAACGTCGATATCGATTTAAACGGCATTGTTGACGACACCATGGTCAAGTCGTACTGCCTTAATTCGGTGGCAACGCGACACAATATGGATGACTTGTCCGAGTTTTACTTGAGCCATAAAACCATTCATTTTTCTGATGTTGCTGGCAGCGGTAAAAAACAACTCAGTTTTAATGAGGTCAGCCTTGATCAGGCGGCACCTTATGCTTGTGAAGATGTGATTGTGACCTATGAGCTGAACAAAATCCTAGAAGAAAAAATTGAGCAATTCCCTAAATTACAGGCCCTTTACCAAACTTTGGAGTTGCCACTGGTGAAAACTATGCTCAAGCTTGAGCGTAATGGCGCACTGATTGATGTGGCCTCTTTGTACAATCAGCAGGTGCAAATCAAAGCGGAGATGGCCAAGATTCAGGCGCAAGCTTTTGACATTGCGGGCGTTGAGTTTAATTTAGAGTCGCCAAAACAAGTTCAACAAATACTCTTTAGTGAAGAGGGTTTGGGTCTTGAGCCAAAGAAGAAGACGCCAAAAGGTCAGCCCTCCACCAACGAGGAAGCGCTGAAATTGCTCGATCATCCTTTGGTAGACCTACTCATGTCTTATCGAACATTGACTAAGTTAAATTCTACCTACCTTGAGGCCTTGCCAAAGCAAATTAACGCCCGCACGGGACGTTTGCACACCTCTTACCATCAAGCGGTAACCGCCACTGGGAGACTGTCTTCTTCAAAGCCTAATTTACAGAATATTCCGATTCGCTCTGAACAGGGTGCACGTATCCGCAGCGCTTTCGTCGCAAGCGAAGGTAATATTATAGTAGCGGCTGACTACTCTCAGATTGAGCTGAGGATTATGGCGCACATTTCTAAGGACAAGAGTCTTGTGGAGGCCTTTAATAACAATGTTGATGTTCATAGTGCAACCGCTGCGCAAATGTTCGGTACGCCACTGAATGAAGTCAGTAAAGATCAGCGTCGGAATGCTAAGGCAATTAACTTTGGCTTGATTTATGGCATGAGTGCATTTGGATTGGCCAAACAAATTAATGTTTCACGCACTGAGGCGAAAGAGTATATTGATGCCTATTTTGAAAATTACCCTGGCGTTTTGAAGTATATGGATTCCACCAAAGAAATGGCCAAAGAGTTGGGCTTTGTCGAAACGATTGAGGGGAGGCGGCTGTATTTGCCGCAAGTGAATGCTAAGAACAAGATGCTGCAACAGCACGCTCTTCGCACGGCAATTAATGCGCCGATGCAGGGCTCTTCGGCCGACATTATTAAAAAAGCAATGCTTGACATTCAGGCTTGGATCGAGAGTGAGGATAACGGCGTCAAGATGCTAATGCAAGTGCACGATGAGTTAGTGTTTGAAATGCCTATTGACAAAGCACAGGCTTACGCAGAGGTGATTCGCGCCAAGATGGAAGATGCTGTAGAGCTTGATATTCCTTTGGTGGTCGATGTTGGTATTGCCGATAATTGGCAAGAGGCGCATTAAGCTTTGTTAAATGTAGCGGCTTAGCCAGACATTTTAAGAATTTAACGTCTAGATAAACTAAAATATCGACTATATTCAGTCGAAATACAATCCTGCAGGTGATATGAAAGAACAGTTACAAGAATTACTTATTCAAAGTTTGAACGCGTTGTTGGCTGATGGCGTTATTAGTGAATTGCCTACCCAGGTTCGATTGGACCACACCAAAGATAAAGCGCACGGTGATTACGCAACTAATGTTGCATTGATGCTGGCCAAGCAAGCAAAGTGTGCGCCAAAAGTGCTGGCTGAGCAAATCATCATCAAACTCAGTGATTCACCGCTAATCAGTAAAACTGAAATTGCCGGCCCTGGATTTATTAATTTCTTTTTGTCTGACGCGTCAAGCAATGCTGTCGTCACTGAAATTTTGGCCTCTGCTGATGACTACGGACTTTCTGATGTGGGCATCGGCAAAAGAGTCTTGCTTGAGTTTGTTTCTGCCAATCCAACAGGCCCACTACATGTTGGCCATGGCCGAGGCGCGGCTTATGGCGCAACGATTGCCAATCTTATGCGAGCCGTGGGTTTTGAGGTTGATAACGAATATTATGTCAATGATGCCGGCAGGCAGATGGATATTTTAACCGTCAGCATCTTTCTGCGTTATTTGTCTATTTTTGGCGAAGAGCTAAGGTTTCCAGACAATGGCTATCAGGGTAATTATATTCAAGATATTGCCAAAGGTGTTGTCGCCGAGTGTGGCGAGCGCTGGCGCAAGAGTGCCGCAGAATTGTTTGAAGGTATTTGTAAAGACGAAGCCGAAGGTGGCGACAAAGAGGCGCACATCGATGCACTTATTGCGCGCTCTAAGCAGTTACTAGGTGAGGGCTATCAGGCTGTTTTCAGGGTGGGTATTGATTCGATTTTGGGCGGTATTAAAAACGATTTAGCTGAATTTGGTGTTGACTATCAACAGTGGTTTTCAGAGCAGTCACTGATTGACAGTGGCTTGGCTAAAAAAACCACCGACACCTTGCAAAAAACTGGCCACATCTACGAAAAAGACGGTGCCTTGTGGTTTAAGACAACGGATTACGGTGACGAGAAAGATCGCGTGGTTGTCAGAGACAACGGCATTCACACCTATTTTGCCTCCGACATTGCTTATCATTTGGAAAAATTTGATCGTGGGTATGACAAGGTTGTCAATATTTGGGGCGCTGACCATCATGGCTATATTGCCCGAGTTAAAGCCTCGATTGTTGCACTTAATCACAACCCTGAAAAACTCGAAATTTTGTTGGTGCAATTTGCCAACCTGTATCGCGGTGGCAAAAAAGTACAAATGTCGACCCGTAGTGGCTCGTTTGTAACACTTGAAGAGTTGCGAAATGAAGTCGGTAACGATGCCGCACGTTTTTTCTATGTGATGAGAAAATCAGAACAGCACATGGATTTCGACCTTGATTTAGCCAAATCAAAAACCAATGAAAATCCCGTTTTTTATATTCAATACGCACACGCTAGGATTTGCTCGGTGCTTAAGCAGGCTGGAGAAAAAGAAATTACAGTGAATACCAGTGATGCAGACTTATCTCTGCTTGTTGAAGAGAGTGAAAAATCTCTGTTAAAAGAACTGAGCCGCTATAAGGGCGTAGTAGAGTCTTCGGCATTGCAATACGAGCCGCATCAGTTAGCATATTATTTGAAAGATTTGGCGTCGTGTTTTCACAGCTACTACAACGCCTGCCTTTTCTTGGTGGACGATGAGCCTTTGACACAAGCGAGACTTGCCCTAGTTATTGCCAGCAAGCAAGTGTTACTGAATGGCTTGTCCTTATTAGGGGTGAGCGCGCCAGAATCAATGTGAATGAAGGCCTTGCCAAAGTCTCAACTGACCAAAAACAAAGAGAGCAAGCGCTCAATGTCCGCGATTCCTTTATCGTCCAAGCGCCAGCAGGTTCCGGAAAAACCGAATTACTGACTCAGCGTTATTTAAGCCTTTTAGGGGAAATTGAACAGCCAGAAAGTATTTTGGCAATGACCTTTACCAACAAAGCGGCAGACGAACTCAAGCATCGCGTGTTGCAGTATTTGAGTGACGCAAATCTAACCCCACCCCAAGAGCCTCACAAGCTTAAAACTTTTGAGTTGGCTAATAAGGTGCTTGTGCAATCTCGTAAACAAGGCTGGGATATTTTAAATAACCCGTCCCGAGTCAAAATAGGCACGATCGATGCACTCTCGAGTTTGATTGTCTCAAAATATCCAACAGTTGAACAGTTGATCCCGCCCAGAGTAATGGCCGATCGCTATGAGTATGAGGCGCTTTATCGCAGTGCGGCAGAAAACACTTTTAAGCTTTTAGAGGACGATGAGTTTCAAGAGTCGATAGCTAGCGTATTGTTGCATTTGGACAATCATGTTGAGAAGTTTTACCGACTGTTGACGCAAATGCTTGCCAAGCGCGAACAATGGCTACCAAGGCTTTATCAGCAAGGTGCACTTGAGATTGATGTATTAGAGCGAACCGCACAAAAAATCATTAGCGAGCATTTACTAAAATTAGAGGCTATTGCCTCAAGTTTCTTTGATGAAGGTTTTTTTGGAGTGATACAAGCGAATGAACTGGTTGTCAATGCACTACCTGAGGCTAATATTGAGGTGTTAGATGCCTGGATTGGGTTGGCAAACTTATGCCTAACATCAAAAGGTCAATGGCGCAAAACCGTTAACAAGAGACAAGGCTTTGATCCTGCGTTAAAGGAGCAAAAACAAGCCTTTATTGCAACACTTGAAAGGCTCAGTCCTGAGGATGAATTAAGAGAGGCCTTATTTGAGTTGACTTTATTGCCAGAGTTGCATCATAACGAGGTGGATCATCAAATTCTGAGAAATATCAGCCAAGTATTGAAACTCGCTGTTGCCCAGTTAAAGCTTTTATTTGCGACCAATAATGTCTTCGATTTTGCCGAGGTGGGCCTTAATGCGTCAGAGAAATTAGACGGCTTAACAGGGGTTGCCGATGTTGCTTTATTTTTGGATTATAAGATTGAGCATTTGTTAATTGATGAGTTTCAAGACACTTCTTACTCGCAATTTTCTTTAATAGAAAAGCTGCTGTCTAATTGGCAGGATGACTCTGGAAAAACTCTGTTTTTAGTGGGTGATCCGATGCAGTCTATTTATCGTTTTAGAGAGAGTCAAGTGGGTATCTTCCTACAGGTGAAAGAAAACGGTATTGCAGACATTAGGCTAAAATACCTACAACTTAATACCAATTTTAGGTCAATTAAGAGCATTGTTGATTCTAGCAATAGATATTTTTCAGCCATTTTTCCCAATAACGATAATGTTGTTAGTGGCGCTATTCATTACGCTCATTCTCAGTCACTCTCAGAAAGAACTGATGACAACGCTGTGCGTTTTTATCCCTTCTTATCCGATATGGCTCAACAAGAGGCGATGCAAGTATGCGAGATTGTTAAAGACGCCCTTGCGGATAATTCCGTCGATGAGATAGCGGTTTTGGTTCGCTCTAGAAGTCATCTTGAGGGCATTATCAATGCCTTTAAATTAAACGGTATTGACTATGAGGCTGTTAAAACAACCGCACTACGCTCACATTTATTCACTCGAGACCTGCTCAGTTTGACACGAGCTATGCTGTCCCTTGGCGACAAACTTGCTTGGCTAGCACTGCTTCGCTCTCCTTGGTGCGGCTTACTTCTTAAGGATTTACTAATCCTTGGTGATTTAGATGAGACGACTGTTTATCATCAGTTAAGTGATACCAATATCATTGCGGGTTTGAGTGATGATTCAAAACAGCGCGTACAAGTTGTTTTGTCAATTATTGTTAGAGCGATTCAAAGTGATGGGCGATTTTCTTTTGTTGAGCGCTTTAGTGGCGCGCTTGATAAGCTCGACCCACAAAAAAGTTTAAGCGATGAAAAGCGCAGTATTAAATCGCAATTCCTCGGTATTTTACACCACTGTGAATCTCTCGATAGTTTGGCGCTCGAGCCAATAGAGGCAATGCTCGCAGAGTTGTACGCCCCTTCCCGTGCGGCGCGAGTTAAACTAATGACCATTCATCAGGCCAAGGGACTGGAGTTTGATGTTGTCATTATGCCAGGGCTTGGCAGGGCAGGAAAATCCGATACATCACCGCTGATACAGTTAAAGGCCCTGGCTAATAGAGATTTGTTACTGGCGCCGATTAAGTCGGCCTTTGACAAAGATGAAAGTAAAACTTACGCCTACCTCAAACATCTAGATAAAAAACAAAACCATTTTGAAATGATGCGATTGCTATACGTTGCAATGAGTCGTGCAAAAAAGAAAATCCACTTGCTGGGGCATGTGAAAGAAGACAAGGAGTCGGCAAAAAATACTTTGTTGAATTTTATTTTGCCTTTTTTCAAAAACTCAATGGACATGCCGCCGGCACTCACTGAGAATGCAAAGAAAGATGTCGAATCCCCTCAGTTAGTGCGCTATGAATCTTACCCAAGTGTTGACGATATTAATCCTGAAATTGCTGACGAATCGTTTAATTTGTCACAAAACCTTGATTTAGCGTATCAAAGCGCCTTGGGCACGATTGTCCATCACTACCTTGAGTTTGAGGTTTTTGCACCAGATGAAAAAAGTATAGAAACGAAGTTATTGCAACTTGGTGTGCCGAGTAAATTGCGAGGCCTTCAAAGCGACACAATACTGAAATTATTGGATAACACGAAAAAAGACCCAATATTCGATTGGCTTTTTCAAAAAAGAGACAGCACCCAAGTAGAGGCAGAATTTGGTAGTGCTGAGGGCTCAATTATTATCGATCGGTTATTTGTTGAAGAGGGTATTTTGTGGATTATCGACTTTAAAACCGCCTCGCCAGCCGCTGGAGAGCCAGCGGATATTTTTATTGGGCGTATAAAAAAACAACATCAAAAGCAGTTGCACCATTATCAAGGCATCCTTGAAGGTATTTTTCAACTGCCTGCAAAATCAGCAATATACTGCCCATCCATCCCTAAGCTGATTTGCTTATAAAGTTGAAAATGACTAGACAACACCGGGCATTCCCCCTATGATTGGCATCATTTTATAAGTCTATTATTATAATGAGTGAACCAAGCGACATTATCGGCTGGCATGACTACAGTGACAGTTTTGGCGGCAAAAAAATAACCACCATTAATCCGGTTGTTCAAAGCGGCTCTACTGTTTTGTTTGATAATTACAAGGATATGCTTGCGGCGCAAACCGGCGAGTACTCTGGGGTAGCTTATGGAACAGGTGGATTAACAACGCAAAAGGCCTTTGAAGAGGCGTTTTGTCGGCTTGAGAGTGGCCATACGACCAAAGCTTTTCCGTCGGGCGTTAGCGCTATTATTAACACTTTCATGGCGTTTACTCAGAGCGGCGATGAAATCTTGCTTTGCGACAATGTCTATGGTCCAACGGCAAGATTTTGCTACACAGTGTTGGCAAAATACGGCGTCAAGATTAGCTCACTTGCCTCTGATGTGGGCGGCGAAATTGAAGCCCAAATTACCGATAAGACGAAGTTGATTTTTCTCGAGTCGCCGGGCTCTAATACGTTTGAGATTCAAGATATTCGTGCGATTACAAAAATTGCCAGTGAAAGAAATATCATTACTGTGATTGACAATACTTGGGCAACGCCGTTGCATCTTAAGCCACTTGATTTAGGTGTTGATGTGTCAATTCACTCAGCAACCAAATACATTTGTGGCTATTCTGACTTATTGATGGGCGTTGCCACGGTTAATAAAAAATACGCCGCTACTTTTGATGCTTTTTATCACAGCCTAGAAAACTACACCAACCCTCACGACTGTTATTTGGCTTTGCGTGGATTGCGGACATTGGAAGTGCGTCTTAAGGCGCATGAGAAATCCGCCTATGAAATCGCCCGTTGGCTTGAAGAGCATCCGCTGGTTGATAAAGTCATTCATCCAGGACTACCATCTCATCCGCAACACAGCTTATGGAAAAGAGATTTTTCCGGCGCTGCAGGCCTTTTTGCCTTTACCTTTAAGCAAGACTACAGTGTTGAGCAGATTGGTAATTTTGTTAATTCGCTAAATATGTTTGGTCTTGGATTTAGCTGGGGCGGTTTTAAGAGTTTAATTACTGCCGGTAAGTTTAAGCGGGGCGGCGAGTGGAGTCATGGCGGCAAGCACCTCATTCGTCTCAACATCGGCCTTGAAAATTACGATAATCTAAAAACCGATTTAGAGTTTGCTTTTAAGTCTCTTTAGTCTAAGCCTTACGACACTCTCTTATCGTTAAGAATAGTGATGCGCTGCATATGACGAATGCTTGGTAAATAATCACAAACTGCGTAATGATGAGTGATGCGGTTGTCCCAAATAGCAATCGAGTTATTACACCAGCGAAAGCGCACTTGAAATTCCGGCTTTGCCATATGCTGGTACAAATAGTGCAAAATTCGATCGCTTTCACCTTGAATCATGCCAACAATATGGCGGGTAAAAGATTGATTGACATTGATGTACTTCAGCCCAGATACGGGGTGCGTATCGATAATTTTATGCACAGCAGAGCCGGTGTCTTTGAGAGCGTTATTGACCGCTTCAATGCCGCCTTTTTTGTAAAAATCGTTTCTAAAGGTGCCCATATCGTGCATTGCCTCAAGTCCCTCAAGGTGTGTCTTCCACGCATCTGGCAGGTTGTCATAAGCTGCGCTGGTGCTGGCCCAAAGCGTATCCCCTCCAATTTTTGGTACATTAACGCCGTGTAAAATTGTGGTAAATGGTGGGTTGGCTTTAAAAGTAAGGTCTTTGTGCCAATCATTGGTGTCTGGCACACTGCCACCACCACTTTTCAACAGTACGATGTTTTTATAGCCTTTAACGTGTGGGTAAACCGGATGTGGGGGTTCAGGTTCGCCAAAGCTTTCAGCAAGCTGTATGTGTACTTCAGGCGTTATGTCTTGGTTGCGGAAAAAGATGACTTGGTTGTCAATAAGCGCATCATAGATTTCATTACAGACTTTGGTTGTTAGGTCATTGTTGAGCGAAACACCCGATATTTCAGCGCCAATTGCACTGGTAATTTTCTCTATTTTGAGCATGATTTATCCCCCCCGGAAAAAACGACACTTTAACCGAAAGATTTGAAAAAATCAATGAATTTTTTTCAGACATCGTATGCACCTCTCAAGAGTCACGCCTCAACCACCATAAAATCAGCAAGAGCTGCAACATTAATAATGGCATGACCGACAATAATGTTATCTCCCAGCTGAAGTTAAAAACAAACCAGCCAGCCGATAACGCGGCCATTGCTTGAAAGCCAAAAATTAGAAAATCGTTTAATGACTGTACTTGGAATTTTTCATTTTCATTGTATGCTCGTGGCAGTAAGATTGTGCCGCCAATAAATAGAAAATTCCAGCCCAATCCGAGTAACACTAAACCAATCCAGTAGTTGGCTAGCGAGCGATCAACGTATGCAACAAAAACGGCAATAAAAAGAACAATGACACCAGCAAGTAGCATGCGTGAAATGCCAAGATATTTAACAATGAATGCGGTGAATAAGGACGGCAGAAACATGGCAACAACATGACTTTGAATAACGCGCTTGGTTTGCTCCAGTGAAAATCCATCCATCACATGCATGCTGACGGGTGTGGCTGTCATTATAAAACTCATCACGGCGTAACCAGTAATCGCTGAAGAAACGGCGACAATGAAAACGTTTTGCTTCAAAATTTCAATTAACTTGCGCTTTGAATGATCTTCTTCTGTATTGAATTTTTTTGCAGGATTAAACAATAGTAGTAGACCAAAGGCCGCAACGAACATTAGTGCAAGAAGTAAGAAAGAGCCGATAAATTCCACGTTAAACCAATCTTTTCCTAGGGTTGCAGCCTCTGTTCCGAGATAAGCAGAAACCAAGCCACCTAAAAGAACGATCGCTGCAGCACTGGCTTTTTGGCTACTATCAACGCTCTCAATGGCAGCAAATCGGAATTGGTTCATAGTAGCTGTGGTGCTACCAAAGCCAAAACTTGAGAGACAAAAAAGAGCAAAAGATTTTATTATTAGCGCATAAATACTCAGACCAATTAAGGCAATGGTGAAAAGGCAAACGCCTAAAAAAACCTTTCTACGACCAAAGAAAGACATTAATCGTACAACTGGCACAATACTGGACGCCGTGCCAACAACAATCATGGCAACTGGAAGAGTTGAAAGACTTTTCGTTGTAGTAAGTGCGTTACCAACGATACCGCCAACAAACACAATGAAAACCCCTAGTGACATAAATAACGCTAGGCTTAAGGACAATATCCATACATTTTTTGGTAGTTGTAACATAAGAAAATGGCTTTGTTTTTAGGTGAATTATAAACCCATTTGAACTGACAATGAACCGTGGTATGATGCATCAAAAATTACCATCTTTTTGATCAATGGGAATAGATTAATGGAAGCTTTTTGCGATTATTGGTTTGATTTTTTGACTGGCTGCTATTGCGAAAGTGATGCACCTAGAAAAAATACTTAAAGCACAGTGCTTCTTGAATAAGGATTATAAATCGGAATGACTAGTATTGAAGAAATGAGGGGAGGCATCAGCCACCAAGAGGGTTTTTTTGATGGCGTACGTGGCGCGCAAACCTACTATCAATGTTGGCTGCCAGAAGGTGAACCAAAAGCAGTGCTATTTATTGTTCACGGCTTGGCTGAGCATTCCGGCAGATACATGCATATCGTCAATCATTTTGTTCCTTTGGGTTATGCGGTGTATGGCCATGACTACTTTGGTCATGGTAAATCTGAGGGAACACGAGTTTTTGTCAAGCAATTTGAAGACATCACCAAGCCACTGGAAAAGTATTTTGATATGGTGCGTACATTCCAGCCCAATAAGCCTATTGTTTTGGTGGGGCACAGCTTAGGTGGCCTTATAAGTTCAAGACATTTGCTTGATCATCAGTCTAATTATGTGGGTGCGATATTGTCTGGCCCATTGATTAAGCCATCAGACCAGCCTTCGCCATTTTTGCTTTTTCTTTTAAACTGGGTGGCCGCCATCATACCAAAATTGGGTGTAAGGCAACTAGAGTCTGATGTGATGAGTACGGACCCAAAAGAAGTCGAAGGTTACGTAAGTGATCCCTTGGTGCACCCGGGAAAGGTCACAGCAGGAATTTCGGCTGCAATGTTTGGTGCTATGAGCTATGTGACAAGCCATGCAAGTCAGATAACTTTGCCGCTGTTAATTGTCCAGGGAGGAGCGGATGCGACGGTCGATCCGGCGGGCGCACAGCTACTGCATGATACGGTTGGCTCTAGTGACAAAACCATCAAGGTGTACGAAGACTATTACCATGAAGTGTTTAATGAGCCAAAAGCTAGGCGAGGTAAAGTTTTTCAAGACATACAAGACTGGCTAGAGGCTCGCTTTTAGTAAAAAAATTATTTTTTAGTGGGGCGCTTCCAACCGTTGAGGGTTGCTTGCTTGTTGCGACTAAGCGTCAACTTTTCATCAGGAGCATCTCGATTAATGGTTGAACCAGCACCAATTGTTGCATTTTTCCCTATCGTGATAGGCGCAATGAGTTGGGTGTTTGAGCCGATAAAGGCACCGTCTTTGATGATGGTTTGGTGTTTGTTAACACCGTCATAATTGCAAGTAATAACGCCGGCACCGACATTAACACCCTCACCAAGAATGCTGTCTCCGACATAGCTCAAATGAGATACTTTAGAGGTATTGCCAATGAGTGATTTTTTAATTTCTACGAAATTACCTATTTTGGCGTTGTTGCCAATATGACTTTCTGGGCGAAGCCGGGCAAAGGGGCCGATGGCTGTATTGCTGCCAACGGTTGAATCCTCAATCATAGAGTTCGCCTTAATTTCTGTATTATCACCGATTTTAGCGTTTTTTATAATACAATTCGGCGCAATTATGACATTATCACCCAATTCGTTATCGCCTTCAAAGACGACATTAATATCAATGACACAGTCTTTGCCAAAGCTTAATGTTCCGCGACAGTCAAAGCGTGCAGGGTCTTTAACGCCAAGACCATTAGCCATGAATTCATTGACCTGTTTTTGTTGTACAAGTCTTTCTAATTCTGCCAATTGATTCTTGTCATTAACACCCATTACTTCTGCCGCGCTGTCGCAAATATAAGATGAAATAGTAACATTATTCGCATTCGCCATCTCAACAATATCGGTCAAATATAACTCGCCTTGCGTATTGTTTGGCTTGAGTTGATCCAGATAGCTTCTAAGAAGTGAGGCTTTAACAGCCATGATTCCGGTGTTAATTTCATTAATCGCTAGTTCACTTTTATTGGCATCTTTTTGCTCAACAATCCCGACAATTTGACCTTCTGCATTCCTTTTAATGCGGCCATAGCCAAAAGGATTTTCCAATACAACGCTCAACAGTGCAAAGCCTGTTTCTTGAGCTTTGCTAAGTAGCGTGCTCAGCGTGGCACTTTGAATAAAAGGTACGTCGCCATAGAGTATAAGGCAGATCGAGTTGTCATCAACATCTGGCATCACTTGTAGTACAGCGTGCCCCGTGCCCAATTGTTCTTTTTGCATGACCCAGTTAACACCTTGATTTTCAATGGTATTTTTAACCAATTCTGCACCATGACCAATGACAATATTTAGATTGGCGCTAAGGGGTAGTGCTGCGTCGATAACATGTTGCAAAAGGGTTTTGTTTGAGAGCTGCTGAAGAACTTTTGGTGTGTTCGATTTCATTCTGCTACCTTCGCCGGCAGCTAAAATAATCGCATTTATTGTTGGCATAAATAATTTTGGTTCATTTTGCAAGGCATTATAATTAAATGCCTAAGGTAAAATTCTCGTTTATTGAAAGACAATTGCCACTAAAAAAGCAATGTTACCCCTTAATTCTAAACAGAGGCTAAATGCGTAATAAATTGACAGCTGAATTCATTGGCACCTATATTCTGGTTTTTGCGGGAAGTGGCGCGGTAATGATTAACGATATTACCGGGGCGCTTGGACACGCTGGCGTGGCACTCACTTTCGGTTTTGTTATTGTTGCATTAATTTATAGTTTTGCTCATGTCTCAGGCGCTCACTTTAATCCTGCGGTAACCATTGCCTTTTATTCGATGGGCGAATTTGATCGTAAGCAAGTTTTGCCCTATATAAGTGCGCAAATACTCGGTGGCATTGCTGCAAGTGCTACACTTTACCTCTTACTACGAGAAGACTTTAATCAGCTCTCAGAAGTAAGCTATCTTGGCGCAACCCTGCCACACGGCTCGGTGGCGCAGTCTTTTGGGTTTGAGTTTTTGCTTGCCTTTATTTTAATGCTAGTCATTAGTGCTTCGGCCGTTCACGGCAAGGCCATCAAAGATTTTGCCGGCATTGCGATTGGATTTACCGTCGGCCTAGAGGCGATGTTTGCCGGACCAATAACAGGTGCTAGCATGAACCCTGCGCGCAGCATTGGTCCGGCGATAGTGAGCGGTCATTTTGAGCATTTATGGCTCTATGTTGTGGCAACAATATTGGGCGCCTTGGCAGCAGCATTGATCTTTGTTAAGCTGATTCATTCAGATAAACATGAAGGTGGCCAGTGAAAAAAATCTTGATACTTTGTACCGGCAATAGCTGCCGTTCCATCATTGCCGAGGCGCTAATTAATGCTGAGTTGGGTGGTGATATAAAAGCTTTTTCTAGTGGTGTAGCCGCCAGTGGCAATGTCCATCTAAGCGCTCAAAAAATACTGAAAATTCACGATATTTGGCGTGATGAATACCATTCCAAAAAACTAGAAACGCTTATCCATATTGAATTTGATTTGGTGGTGACTGTGTGCGACCACGCCAGTCAAACTTGTCCAGTATTTCCGGGTACAACAGAAGTTGTACATATTGGTTTTGAGGATCCAGACGGCGGGGATTATCAAGCCTTTGAACTTTGCTTTAATCAAATCAAGGCAAGGTTGCTGCCTTACGTGCGAAATGCACTTATTTAGTTTTTTTCTGTTGCAAGTTGTTTTTAGACATTAAAATACGCAACTACTATTTATGAATTCTGGAGCCGGTATTAATGGCTAGAAACGATATTTCGGGTTTATTTGGAAAATCTCCAATTAATCCATTGCAACAACATATGAAGCAAGTGCATTTGTGTCTGAAAGAATTTACTACTTTTGCAAAAGCTGCCAGCAAAGGCGATTGGGAAAAGGCCGAAGCATCTCGTAGTTTAATCGTTAAAAAAGAAAGCAAAGCCGATGAGTTGAAGAAAAGGCTGCGGATGAATTTACCAAGTACTTTTATGATGCCGTTTTCTCGTCGTGATCTACTAGATCTTTTACTGATTCAAGACTCAATTGCCAATATCACCAAAGACTTGGCGGGTTTAATGTCAACGCGAAGTATGTCTTTTCCAGTAGAAATTGCACAAGATTTTCTAGATTTAATCACTGTTTGTGTCAATACATCAGCCGCTGCTCTAGAGGCGATTAATGAGCTGGATGAGTTGCTGGAGACTGCTTTTAGTAGTCGTGAGAGAAAAATCGTTGACACTATTGTCTCTAAAATTAATGGCTTTGAGCATGAGTCTGATAACGCTCAACACCTGATTCGAACCAAACTATTTGCCATGGAGACGACATTACCACCTGTAGATGTAATGTTTTATTACCGCGCCATCGAGTGGCTGGGTGAAACGGCTGATGCATCCCAAAAAGTGGGCTCGCGTTTAGAAGTAATGCTAGCCAAATAATAGGGAGTTAGAGATGGAAATTATTACGCAGAATAGCGAAATCCTTATTATGTTGGCCATTGGTTTTGGTCTTTTTATGGCGTGGGGTGTGGGCGCTAATGATGTGGCAAATGCCATGGGTACTTCGGTCGGTTCGGGTGCGATTACAGTCAAACAAGCCATCATTATTGCAATTATTTTTGAGTTTGCTGGGGCAGTACTTGCTGGTGGCGAGGTAACAGCCACGGTCCGCAAGGGAATATTGGACGCTTCGGTTTTTGTTGATA
>Ga0302120_10000719_pt1 | contig 15211 bp, 10 predicted proteins | sample AG5_Bottom_MG_FD_203118 | JGI IMG/M metagenome (GOLD analysis project Ga0302120, IMG submission 203118) | Marine microbial communities from Western Arctic Ocean, Canada - AG5_Bottom | ecosystem: Environmental > Aquatic > Marine > Oceanic | place: Canada: Western Arctic Ocean | collected 2017-10-01 | reverse complement strand
ATGTATGATGTCGATGATGATAATGATGGAATTCCTGATCGTTGCCATCAAGTCGATACCAATGGAGATGGGGTTGGTGATTTACCGGTGTCCGGCCCAATCGAGATCCCGGGAATCGATTGTGAACTAGATTATGATCGTGATGCAGATGATGACCGCTATCGAGTCATCGACCAAGATTACGATTTGGTATGGGATTGGCTCGACCCAGATATGGGAGGAACTCCATTTCCTGACAATCCAGTCGGGGCACCCGCCCTTGATCCAAACGACGAACCTTGGGATTTGGATAATGATGGAATAATCAACGAACTTGATATCTTCCCAAATGTTCACCAGGACACTGTAGATGGCTGGGATTGCCCAAGCCTTACCAATCCTAATCCACAGAATCCTCATGACAATTGTTACTTATTGAGAAAATCGTATACTGGTTTTAATGACTGGGATGGTGATGGAATCAATAATTGGGATGATGTCGATGATGATAATGATGGGATTCTAGATTGGCTCGATATGGATGATAATTGTGATTTCGATGATGACAATGACATGCATTTGTTGAATGGTTCGCTCTATCGAGACGACGGACCTAACCATCTCGACACAGACATCGATGGCGATGGATTACAGAATGATGAGGATTGGGATGATGATAATGATGGAATTTCTGATTATTACGACCCAGATGATGGAAATTGTGGAATTCAAGACTTCGACACTACTGATATTTTTGATTCGACTTATCCAACTGACGATGGTGATTTGCTCGATGGTTCGAATGATGGCCAGATATATGCACACGATATCGCCCATAACTTCTATTGGAATCAATCATGGATGTTTAATCCATTCACTTCTGAAGATGGATTTATTTTGAATTACAATGGATATGATTCGGCAGTCTCACCTGATGATAGCGGAAAGGTCCCAGAACTTTATTGGCATGTTATTCAACGTTGGAGTGCTTTCAATGGCGGCAATTTCTTTGATATAGATACTGATGGAGATTCTCTAATCAACGGAATCGATATCGATCAAGATGGAGATGGACTGCCTGATTGGTGGGATCAGGATGAAGGTAATGATGGGCAACTCGACGTTAATGACATCAAATTTGGTGGTACTTTTGATGATAATGAATGTGGCTCTTCCCTTTTCCTCGCATTTATGGCAGGATTAGCTGAGGAACACGTTTGCGGTTTGTTCTATGCATGGCTCTACGGAGCACCGATTATTAGCCCAAGTTCAACCAATCAAGGCCAATTGGTTTACACATATCCATACAGTTCTCGCCCAGATTCAGAATATGATGATGGTCCATATAATGGCAGTAATTCTCAGGGGCAATGGACATGTAACAAGAATTGCTTCTGGTTTACTTTCGACCCAGGGAGTAATCCTAGCCCAAGCTCTGCCGTAACATACAATCAAATAGCAAATAACCGAGATTTGTGGATTGCTTACGTTGGCTTAAACTACGGCTTTTTCCAGTGGAATTCTGATTCAAATGCAAATTGGTTCCCCGATGAAAAGGCTGATTTACTCAATAATGACGTCGATCCAGATGATGATTGCGGAGCACCCGTTTCAGGAAATATGAACCCACAATGCATGTTCAATGATACAGCAGACTTGGACGATGATTTCGACAATGTTTTCGATCATTGGGATGTCGACGATGATAATGACGGTATCTGGGATTATTTCGAAGTTGACACAAATGATGACCATGATGACGATGCTAATACCGAGCCGGCTGGCAATTTCTTCATCGGTTCAAATTGTGATGACAATGATGATGATGGGACAGATACCGACCCGGATAACGACGGATGGTACCAAGCTGTTTGGGATGTTGGAATACTAGGGCAAGGATTACTACATCCGAAGTATTACGATGTCGACAATGACAACGATGGTGTTCCGGATGGCGAGGATCCAGATGATGATAACAATGGAATTCTCGATGCAGACCAGGAACTACTTTGTTTCGTCGGAGAAGAACAATTTGTTTGGGATCACGATAATGATGGAATATTGAACTGGGCTGATGATGATTGGGATGGGGATGGGCGAGTCAACACTCTCGAATTGGCTACAGCGACCCCTCTAATTTCAGCATGGGATCACGATAATGATGGGTTGCGAGATGATATTGACTTGGATGATGATTCAGATGGAATGGAAGATGCTGACGAAGTTATGCTTTGGCCATCTCGATTCAATAATCAATCAACTAATCCATGGGATCATGATGATTTCGGAGGCGGCGAAGGTATTGCTAATCCAACAGATCCTCAAACCGGCCCAGATGCAATCGATGAAGATGACGATACCGATAATCGCACAGATACGGATTGGGATCAGTTTGAGGAAGAGGATGGAAATACTTCTGACTGGGATTCTGACAATGATGGCATCTTAGATGAAGATGATAAAATACCTACTAGAATTACACTAACCGTCCCAGAAGTAATGTGGCTGGATTATCGTTATGCTGTCAAGTTCAATGGTACTGTAAATTGGCTAGATCCTGAGCAGGGTGTCTTCATGCCAGCCCCAAATCTGCCCGTTCAAATCCATATTGATTGGGCTCGTAATGGTACAACTGCTCTTGAGACAATCGATGTTCTTACCGACGAGAACGGTAATTATGTGGTTGGTCAATTCCTCTTCCCAGAGGATTTGACAGTCGGTTCTAATTTGACTTATAATGTATATGCAGAAGTAACTGAAATGTTCATTCACGATGGTGCTGCAACAGAACCGGTTCCAACCGAAGTCCGAGCGAACACAACAATTGATTATGTTGCATGGACATATTTCCGTAGTGATGAACAGCCACTCTTCATCGATTACAAGGTACACTATACTGCAGATTGGGAGAGAGGTAAATTTGACAACAGACTCTCACATGCACCGATTTCGTTCACCGTCCACGGTGGCCCATTTGGTAATGCCACTCATCCTACTGTGTTCGATGGTTATGGCTACGGTTATCGATCTGATTCAGGAGGGTGGGTTTCACTCTCCTTTGTTCAATCGAGCGGAAGCCAAGGTATTTGGAAACAGGTTCAATGGAATTCAACAATTGATAATGGAGTAGGAAAAGTTCCTGGTGCTTATGAGGAAATTGTTTGGGATAACACTTCAAAATCACACAGCATGATTGGAATATATGAATATACAAACACCAGTTTACCGATTGGCGACTATCTTTTCATTGGTATGTCTCGACCCGATTTAGGTGCAGAATGGCCTTGGCCATATCTAGAGGGCGATGAAACAGATTCATTCGCGATCCGATCAATGCATAGAATGTATATCGAAGCAGATGTGATAACCCCATCCATCCGGCCAGTTTACTTTTGGGATTCAACTCAATTCACCGGCTCTTCTTTCGGAGCATGGCGAGCATTATTCCACTCCCCGTCCTTGGCTAATGCAGGCCTTGATTTCGGTACAGAAAGTCTTGGGAAACCATATGCTATGCTCTGGGATGGTACGCCTGAAGGATTGACGGGTGAGTCTGGTAGATTACGCCCATTCCTCTCTTCGAATGGCACTCATTGGTTCATCGCAATGCAAAATGGGGGGGATTTCAACGTTCCACCATGTGGACCGATTGACCCAAGAGATCCGGAAAGCGATGCGAGATGTGAAATTGTACCAGAAATGTTCACAGGAGAAACGTTCAGAATTATTGGAACGGTTTGGAACCGAACTATGACCGCATGGCCTCACGACCCTATGGCTCTACAGGTTGATGTAGATCACAACGGTGTTTTCGCAGGTTCCCAAGAGACTGGATTTGCGCGTGCTCCAGATATGGTGAACGGCGAAGCAGTATTCGATTACAACTGGACCTGGTATTCTCAATATGCAGCGGGCGTATTTGGAATCCGTGCAGATTTTACAAATTCGAATTTCTACTTTACTGGAAATCAATCGAATGTTCTCGCGCCGACAGGTGCATATGTGAACATCTCAGTCATTGGTACTACCGATTTCCAAATGAATCTGATACCACGTCTTTATCGAGGACAAAATACAACAATTGAGGCACGGCTCATCGACAATGCGTATCAGCCTGTTCGCGATGCTCCAGTGAATTTCACTTGGTCTGCAGACGGAACTAGCGATATAGCGATAACCGATCATAACGGTGTTCTTCAAGTCAATTTGACAATTGATGAAATGCATCAACTCGGTAATTTCACTCTAAGTTACACATATCCAGGCGACACATATCGCCAAGGCAGTGCTCACGAAATCAACCTCTGGGTTGTTTCTCGAACATTTGTGTCTCTCCAAAGTACGACAGAAAATCGTCTTTCGAGTGGAGATTATTGGGAATTCAGTGCTCAGGTAACAGACGATAATCGAACCGCCGCTATCAAGGATAAAGGCGAATTCCTCGATGGATGTGATGAAAATGGCGGAGAAATTTTAGTGATTCTTGAAGGCGTCGATTTCGAACAACGCATTCATAGGCAAATCGTTGAGACGCTTTGCCCTAATGCGGGTTCAATTAATTACAGAATGTTGTTAGATCCACAATTGCTCAGAGATGACCCTAATTCCTTCCTTCCTGACGGATTTGGACCAGTCAATGTCATCCTTCGTTTCGCAGAAAACCTTCCCCATGAAGGTTGTGAACCTCTCGATGAGGAAATGTTGAGAATTTCAGGTGCTTGGGATCCTTGCGACCAAATTCTCAACAGCGATCATTATCGAAAGATTTTCCGTCACGATGAGCGTGGATTCAGCCTGATTGGCCGCACCACGCTTTCTGTTGACGATCAGATTGTTTACACCTCTGAAATCGACCCAGTTACTGGCCAAGCTATCGATAAACCGATGGTTGTTACCGGTCAGTTAATCGATGAGCTTGGCTCGAATCTATCGAACCGAGCAATCCAGGTTCAATACGAAATGGTCGGCTCTGATTTAGGCGTAAAATCTTGCCAAGGTGATATAACTGACATCAATGGCATGTTCGATGTAATTTGCCCACTAAATGACGTTCAAGCAGGTCAAGCGAAGGTAACTGTGAATTTCCTTTCATATGAAACCGGAGATCAATATCGATATAAAAATTCGAGTTTAACGAAGTTCTTCCCTGTCTTTTCTAATTCTACAATGACCTTCCAAGAAGTAGGGCCATTCCGTACTGATGTCGACACATATCAATTCCAAAACGGAACTGTTTTCCCAGTTCTTTACCTAAAGGAATCGTTCCATATCGATGCAATGTTGACTCAAGTCAATGGTAATCCAGTCGGAGGAAAGTGTCTCAACATCTACCTCGACCCTGAAACTAATACCCGTCCTATCGCAACTGCCATCACTCGTGATGGCACTGGTGAAATTGAATGGTATTCCGGCGATCCGGATGATAATCCAAGCCGCCGTGGTGTTGAGCCAAACGGAAACCAGTTAGAGGGCTTCAGGACGATTAGAGTTGCATATGAGCCGACTAAGGAATTACCCGGAGGTTGCCGGGCTGAGACGACCCCAGTCGTCAATGGTTCGTTCCAAGATGTCGAAGTTCTAGTCAGAAGCAAGGTTGATATTTTGCTGAAGAACCATTGGTCAAATCCATTGGGTTACCAGATCGGTGATGAAGTCGCTGGGGCCGTGGCAATTTTGCGAGACCGTTTGGATGTTTCAGTTGAAGGTGAAACTGTTATCTTCACCTTTCAGTATTGGAATGGCACAGGATGGGAAACAAATAATGTTGAATACGCTGTGACAAATGAGCATGGTGAGGCGAATTTCAGCTTTATTTACACCGGAGAAGAAGTGCCTGGAGAGCTCGATATTACTGCTGTGAATGGCAAATGGCGAGTTCTGATTCATTTCCAAGAATCGTCGTTTTTCCAAGAAGAGTTCCTTAACAGCACACCGGTGATTTATCTCGGTGAGCCTCTTGTTGAACAAAACGCGAATTTCTTCACGTTCAAGGTCTTGACAGTTATTGGAATTGCTCTAGCATTCGCTGTCCTAATCGGTGCGATAATGTATCGAAATTACAATGAGCGCCGCCGAATCGAAATAATTCGTGGAATCCTCACAGATTCATTGATGTCATTGAAAGCATCGAATGATTATATTCAGACAATTTTCAATTGTTACAAGGATTTAGTTCGTTTCTTCCGCAGCCGTGGAGCTATGAAGAAAGTCTATGAAACAACTCGTGAATTTGAGGATGCAATAAATGCCATGCTTGGAGGAATAATGCCACCTGAAGATTTGGATACATTGTTTTCAATCTTTGAAGAAGCGCGATATTCAGACCACGAAATCGGGGCGGATCAAAGGGATCGAGCAATTGCAGCTCTACAGGCGCTTATCAATCATCTAAGCAATGCTCTCGGGGAGAGTATGTTGAACCGAACATCGTCTAATGAATCGACCCTTTATGGCTCGCGTGTGAAAGCCGGTGAGTTCATCGATTCTGAAGGTAACACAAGAATTGCTGGAATTGATGAAGAAAATGAGAACGACGGCTTCAGCTTATGAGGCCGGACGTAGGAATTGCACGCCCAATTATTTGGGCTACAACCCTCACATGTCCGCAGCATGTCGAAACACCCCTTAGGGGTGGTAGTAGCATTCATAACAGGTAGGCAGGTGGCCGCGATACCCAAGAAACGTCGAGGGAGTCATTATGATAAAGAATACGAGAAAGACCAACGCTGCCCTTATCGCCTTAATCGGTGATTTGAGAGCACAGAGCAGGTCTACCGGTTCTGCACTATGGCGAGACGTTGCTATGCGATTGGAAGCCAGTCGCAGCAACTGGGCTGAACCAAACCTCAGCCGTCTATCGCGCTATGCTGCGCAAGAGGACACAGTCCTCGTGCCAGGCAAGTTGCTCGGTAGCGGTGATGTGGTTGGAAAGCCTAACGTCGCCGCCTACAGTGTCAGTTCTGGAGCCCGCTCTAAAATTGAAGAAGCAGGCGGGCGTGTAATCACGATCCGTGAATTGATGAACGAAAACCCAGAAGGCTCGGGGGTGAGAATCCTTGGCTGAAGCTGGAACACTTGTTTACGATGCAACCGACAAGGTTCTCGGTAGATTGGCTAGCCATGTTGCAAAGGAATTACTTTCCGCGCGAAAGGCTGGAAGCCCACTGCGAGTTATCGTTGTGAACGCAGAACACGCAATCGTTTCGGGACCCAAAACGACGGTTTTCGCAGATTACGATTTCAAGTACAAGTTGAACCATCCTCGTAAGGGGCCGTTCTTCCCAAGAATGCCTGACCAAATCATGAAGCGCACTGTCCGTGGAATGCTGCCGTATCAGAAGAATAGCAGTGGTCGAAATGCAGTAAGGGACCTTCGTGTACTTATCGGTCAGCCAGCAAACCTCTCTGGAGAGGAATTGCCTGACGGCCACGCATGGGGAGACACAACTCATCTAAATCGCCCACTACCATTGAAGTTCGTTCGATTGGGCGAAATTTCATCCTCACTCGGTGTGGATGCAACACGTTGGGGAGGTCAATGAATATGGCAAAGAAGCAGAGGAAAACCGCTGTAAATACCAGTGGAAAGAGGAAGACTGCGATCGCTCGAGCAACCGTCCGAAAAGGACAAGGCCGTGTTCGTGTTAATAGCCAACCAATTTACATCATGGAGCCAAGCCTTGCTCGTCGTAAGGCGCTTGAGCCGGTTCAAATTGCTGAAGGTATGAACCGCTTAGCTGATGTTGACGTTATCGTCAATGTAGAAGGCGGTGGCCAGATGGGACAAGTCGATGCGATTCGTACAGCAATCGCCCGCGGATTAGTCCATTATAACGGCGGTGCTGAGGGTATTGATGAAGAACTTCGAGATGAATATCTACGGTTCGACCGTAGTTTACTAGTTAACGATCCACGCCGAAAGGAAGCGAAGCACCAAATGGGTCGCGGCGCTCGGAAGAAGTGGCAGAAGTCGTACAGGTGAGGTGAAGAAAGATGTTGATTCCAGTTAGATGTTGGAGCTGTGGCAAAGTCATTGCTCAAAAGTATAGTGAATACAAAGAATCTATTGCTCTCGGAGAAGATGCTCAAATCGTTTTGGACAAACTCGAAATCGAGCGATACTGCTGCCGAAGAATGTTCGTTGGCCACGTCGATCTAATCGACGAGATTGCTCCGTTCAGTATCTCTCGTGAGACGACATAAGTCGTCAGTTAGTGCTTTGACCTAATCCTAATTCGTTAGGATTACCCAAAGGGCCTGTAGGTTAGCTTGGCCTATACTTCGCGGCTGGGGGTCGCGAGACCCAGGTTCAAATCCTGGCTGGCCCACCAACAATGAAGACTAGTGATAACAATCATTCACTCATTAAGAAAGTAGAGTAAAGAGAGGGTTTTAGGCACTTAACCCGCCTCGAAGTACATGGTTGGAGAGCGCCCAGACGTAGGTGATGAGCGGGCGCTCATCGAATGGTTATCCGAGCAAATTTCTTATCATTCAGACCTCTATTACAACGAAGCCTCTCCGGAAATATCAGATGCTGAATTTGATGTATTATGGGATGAATTAAAGTCTTTAGATTCAGAAAATCCACAATTGAATCGTGTCGGGTCAGATCCACCGGCTGGAACCGAAAAAATCACCCATCTTTTTCCTATGAGTAGTCTTGACAAAGCCACAGAATCGGATGAGATATCTCACTTTGTTGGCCAAACTACCGCCCATGGTAGGCAATTTGTTTGTCAACCAAAACTTGATGGCTCAGCTCTCTCATTAGAATATCGTCGCGGACGACTGGTCAGGGCAGCGACGAGAGGCAGTGGTTTGCGTGGAGAGGACGTGACTGCCAACGCTCGTCGAATAGCTAACATTCCCGAATCACTTAGTTGGCAAGGAGATTGTCATATTCGAGGTGAAGTCGTGATGCCACTGGCAATTTTTAGACATAAATATTCTGGAATTGCTCCGAATCCCCGAAATCTAGCAGCTGGTTCTCTACGGCAAAAAAATATCGAATCAGGAAAAGGTGATGCTGCTGATTTGATATTCCTTGCCTACGATGTCCAATTCCCAAGCAATGAATATCGTCATCCTGATAGCCCAGAACCACCAAATTATATTTTCGACTCCGAAGCAAATGAATGGCTTACTACGATTGGAATTGAAATTGCTGGAAATACCGTAGTCAAAGGAAATGATGATGATTCGACATCAAACTTAATCATTGATGTGACCAAATATTGGGCTGAACATCGAGCAGATGCGGATTGGGAGATTGACGGGATAGTCATCAAATTAGACCAGCTCGAAAAACGCGGATTGCTCGGTAAAACCGCACATCATCCCCGTTGGGCATTGGCGTGGAAATTCCCGCCAGAAGAAGCATTTAGTGTGTTGATGGATGTCGATTGGCAAACCGGCAGAACAGGAACGGTAACTCCGGTTGCTCGTGTTGCACCAGTGGTGGTTTCAGGAGTGACTGTCGAGAATGTAACACTACATAATTCAGGTGAATTAGAGCGTTTGGGAATAAAAATTGGTGATAAGGTAAGAATAGTTCGACGAGGTGATGTAATTCCTAAAATCATTGAAACCCTCGGCGCAGCAAAAATTATTGATATTAGCGGTCTCTCTCATGCAGATGGCTCCGAATTTATTGGAATTTTACCAAATATAGCCGAGATTTCTATCCCGAAAATCTGTCCCTCCTGCTCCTTCGAATTAGTCGAAGATGGGGCATTTATTCGTTGTAAAAATCTTGATTGTGCATCTAGGCTCGAGCGCTCGATAGTATATTGGTGTCGCTCACTTGAGATGGATGGGATCGGCGAAAAATTAGCAGCTCAATTAATCGCTGAAGGATTGGTCAACACACTTGCAGATCTCTATCGACTAAATATCCCAGATTTACTCCAATTAGAGCGGATGGCTGAGCGATCTGCAACGAAGGTAATCGATGAACTAGGTGCGACTAGATCGCTAACTCTCAGCCGATTCCTATCGGCATTAGGATTACCCGGAATAGGCCCAGAAATCGCCGTTAGTATCGCAGAAAAAGTCGGAACAATCACAACTCTTCTTGAGTTGGTTGAAGCCCGCGATGATAAAGTCGGTGAAGATGAGACTGGTAAACCATTCAAACATAATTTTGCGATATCACAATTAATCGAAATTGAAGGAGTAGGTACGACTGTTGCAACTCAATTATTGAATGGAATCGCAATTAGATTAGCAACAGTCGTCGATTTGACAAATCAACTAGAAATTTCAGACCAATCGGCCCCCACCTCTGAGGGAAATTTTTTCGGCCAAACATTCTGCATAACAGGAACATTGAGTCGGCCAAGGAAGGAAATAGCATTGTTAATTAAGGCAGAAGGTGGCAAAGTTGTTTCTTCTGTTTCGGGTCTATTGAGCGTTTTAATCGCTGGCGAATCTGCAGGTTCAAAACTTGAAAAGGCAACCCGATTAGGTGTTCGAATATTGAACGAAGTTGAATTCAATTTGTTAGTCAGTGATGTAAATTCGCAACCGGAAACAACAAAAAAAGACGAAGAAAAGCGCGCAACGCTATTCGACTATTGATTATCCATACATTGTTGTAGGTGCCGAAGATGCATCTTCTGCAACTGGATTCAGAGTCGCAGCCATCATGTCCCGAATCTGTTGTTCAAGTCTCTGAGCCTCTTCTAACAAGGGTTCAGGATCGAGATGAACAGCAGGCAATAAACCATCTAGACATTCAATAATTCTCGCAGCAGCTCTTGCATCTGGAATCGCACCATTTCCGATTTTACCAGAAGATTCAGCTAAAATCGCCATTCCTATCGAATTGCGTCGTCGACATTCACCCATCATAACTCCAGTCATTCCACCAACCACTCCTTGTTGCAATAAAGGAACTTTAAGATCTGTTAAAATCTTGTGCGCAGCGGTGGTCGAACCGATACCGAGCAGAGTTTCAGTTGAATCATCATCATCGAAAATTGTGTGCTTATGTTCAATTCCTAGGGCATAGGCATCTACCATAATCATTGGACCAGTATTATTTGTTTTACACCAATTCAACAGGGCTTCGGTAAGTGGTAAACATAATTTAGAAGAAATTTGAATTTCCGATGCAATCAAAATTACTTTATTGCATTCCTTCATACTACAAATCGGCTCACCTGAGTAAAATCGCAATGGTGGTAGGGGCAATCCTTCCTGAACCAAACAGACCGGCGGAAGAGAGGGATGGCGTACTCCGCCGACCAATTTCAATTCTAATTTTTCAACTAAATAATGCGCTACGATACTGCTAACGAAGCCAAGTGAAGGAAAACAACATACGATTAGCGCACCAGAAACATCGATTTCGGGGTCGACTTCAACCGCGGGTGCCTCAGACATTGTAGGACAGTGAGTGGTGAAAGGTGTTAATCGTTATGACTGTAAGAGGACCTTATATCGTAGCGAGCATGAGGTATTGAAGATGGTTGAGGAATTTATCGCACATCAATTATCACCTTCTTCTTGGAGTAGATACGAGGAATGTCCGAGGAAATATTGGCTTTCACGTCAACGTCTACCTCGTAAGGCAAGCATGCCAGCCGCTATGGGAAATGCAGTGCATAATTCGGTCGAGGATATTTGTAATATCGATGTGGGCGACCGAGACGAAAGCGAAGTCGGATGGCTTCCTTCTACTGCGAAGGCGATTCTCGACCGCCATTGGGCGATAGAGAAGAAAAATTTTCTTGAAACTCCTCGTCATCCGAGATGGAAAGCGGAGATGATTACCAAAGCACATGATGGACTAATCGGTGCTTTGAACATATTATTTTCTAAATCACCAGTCGGTGAGATCGGCCTCTCGGAGGTGACGATTGGTCAATGGAAGCAAATTCAATCCATAATTTTAGCAAACGAAGGAACTTTGGTTTCAGAATGTGGTCGATTGATGGGTAGGCTAGATTTATTGATCGCTGATATCGATAAGGAAGGAATTTCTCGAGGGTGGATTGTTGCGGATTTGAAAACCGGCAGACCGCCGAAAGTGAACTTGAATGAGAAGGTCAGCCGTCAATTACGATTTTATCGAGATTTATTGAAAGAAATAAATCCAGATCATCCTGAAGTTTCGGCCGAAGGATGGTATTCTGCAAATCAGACGATTCATCGTGCTGATGGTGATTCTGTGTTGCCAGCCGCACTTATCGCCTGGGAGGGAATGCGACCGACAGATGAGCCAATGGAAGCGACTCCTAGTGAGCAAGCCTGCGGGTTTTGCGAGTACAAGGCTTGGTGCCCAATTTGGTGGAATGCAAGGCGTGATGGAATTTTGCCTCCAGGACCGATGTTTAGGGACGAAGTGGTTCGGGTGATAAGATTCGACTCAGATGCAGGTGCTGCATTATTTGAGAGAATGCCACCAATCGGTCACGATGGTGAAGTAGCCCGTTCTGAACATAAATTCGGGGCGATTATTCGTGATCAAGCCAAAATTCAGATGAATGAATTACTGAATTCTGGATATAAAGGTCCGATTTTTCTTGGCAGTTCTAGAGTCGATGGAAAAATAGTCCATCTCGGCGACTGGAGTGAGGTATTGCCATGGTCGCCCTTGCTCTTTTCTCAACGCGAGAATCAGTCGAGAATGTCTTCGCGTAATTGATTTGAAATCGTTTGTGGAATTGGACTTGAAGGTGAAAATAACCAATTTAAATATCGTTGATCAATGACCTTTAATTCCTGTAAGGTTCTACCTTTATATTTGCCAAAGGCAATAACGATACCATTTTCACTTTCACGTAAATTACCCCCAGTTCCAGGAATTGGTTCGAGGTCGACAAGTCCAGGCCCAAGGGTATCATCTATCTTTTGACCCGATAAAGAATCTTGTAAATCATCTAGAGACCCTCTGAACCAACGAGGGTTTGCCTTCATCATTTCCCACAGAAGAAGTAGAGTCGCACCAGCATCGGCACTTGCTCGGTGAGCATTATCCAAGCCGATTCCAAATCTTGTACAAAGATGACCGAGAGTGTGTCGGCCAGGAATTCGCAAACGCTTTGCGAGGACTAATGTGTCGATAATAGCTCGTGGTTTTGGTGTTTCAACACCTGCGCGAACACATTCCATTTCGAGAAAAGTCCAATCGAAACGAATGACGTTATGTCCAACGATTACAGCATCATCCATTAATTTTGCAATATCAAAAATATGTCGAGCAAATTCTCCTGATTCGCGCACATCAGAATTTGTAATTCCATGAACTCGAGTTGCTTGCTCGGGAATACGTTTACCTGGATATACCAATGATTGCAAATGGATATGGCTTCCATCACAATCGCTTCCAATCAATGCATATTCAACAATCCGCTCACTTCGTGGATTGAAACCAGTAGTTTCCAAATCAAATCCAAGAACCCGATAGCCGGTGAGCATTCCGCTAGACACGAAGGTATCGCCGTGGGCATTGTCCATGAACTTCTTGCCCGTTCCCTTACAATATTGAAAAAACCCTCTTCATATTCTGTAATAACCCAACATCGCTATGAGGGCAACATCACGCAGAACTGGATTGATGGGCACCTCGCAGACGATGACACTCGGCATCGGTGCAATGTTGATACTCGTCTCAGTGGCTGGATGTACCGGTTTATCGGCCACAATTCCTCGGGCAGATATTTCAGCCGACCTAAACGAAGTAAATGTAGGTGGTACTGTAAACTTCGATGCTCGAGATTCCTCTTCTCCAGACCCCACCATCATCAAGGATTTCCTCTGGGATTTCGATGATGGCGGCACTCGCACCACAAAAACGGGCATAGTTAGTCACATTTTCCTAACAGCTGGAAATCACGATGTAGAAGTTGTCGTAGTCAATGATAGAGGTGAACAAGACCATGCTACCATTACGATTTTTGTGAATTCCCCTCCTACAATTCTCATTGAATCGCCATCTTATGTCAGAACCGGTGAATCTGCAACGCTCGACGCCACGGATTCGTTCGATCCTGAAGGTGGCCCACTTGAATTCATTTGGGATTTCAACATAGGAGCGGATTCAAACGGCGACGGAGATTTCCAGAACGACGCAGATGCAACCACTTCGATAACCTCTCTTGATATCTTTGAATCAGGCAACCGCACGGGCAAGTTAACCGTTGTCGACGACAAAGGAGGGGTTTCGACAGAGATTTGGACGGTGAAGGTAATCACTCGTAATTTCCATATCGTTTGGGAAGAACAACATGTCACAATCGAGCGTTCAGGATATCTCAATCAAGGAGATTCCATCCAATTTGAACACGAACCAGGGGCTGGCGCAAGGATGATTCAAGTCAATGCAACCCTTACTCTCGCCCGAGATATTCTACCGATAATGTGGCCCGAAGATAATTTCACACTATCTCTGAGCGTTCCGATGACTGGATGGAATACATTTTCTTCTACAACTCACGATAATATCACTGAAAATGCAACTTCGTCAATTGAAAGAAGTGAGATGAATGACCGCCCCGAAAGCGGATATTCCACTCAGGCTGACTCAGATGAGTGGTTGACTGGTGATTTGTTGAATCAAGCTGGACAGCGCTTTGGTCAAGGAACTTGGATTTGGACAGTCACAGCCGACCAATGTGACCCTGACTTTCCAGTAGATGGCGTCGATCCAGATGGTGGTAATGATTGGAAATTGGTTATTGAATACATCATTCTTGTTCCACGAGTAAGTGAGATTGGAATTTGAGTAACATCGGCTTTGGTGCGAAGGGCTTTCAAGTCGTTCTCGGTGGCAGCATCATGGTCAAGTCGATGGAGATAACCAAGGTCTCTATTCGCGATCGGTTGATTGCGGATGTCAAGGTATTGATGGGCGACCCAACCGACTATGATTTTTCTCCTAGGGCAGAGATCGATGGAAATGTCCTAAGCATCAAGAACAACGGAGTTGAAGATAATGCAACATCTTTCGAACTCGATGAGGAGATGATGCAAATTGCAGAGCGCGACAGGATGGTCGAACTACGAATTAAATTCAGTGTTGAAGGGATGCATGGCACCCTCATACACGGGACTGCAAATCCTCGTGACGGTCCTAAATCAAAGAAATTAGCACAACCAAGTTGGAAAACTGTTTTGCCTTTGAGCCTGTGAAGAAGTAATTCTTCAAACCGGCGAAATTAAACAGGAGTCGCCGGTCGACCGGCTCACTGGACCCATAGTGTAGCCTGGATATCACTGGGGCTTG
>Ga0302120_10000718_pt1 | contig 15213 bp, 10 predicted proteins | sample AG5_Bottom_MG_FD_203118 | JGI IMG/M metagenome (GOLD analysis project Ga0302120, IMG submission 203118) | Marine microbial communities from Western Arctic Ocean, Canada - AG5_Bottom | ecosystem: Environmental > Aquatic > Marine > Oceanic | place: Canada: Western Arctic Ocean | collected 2017-10-01 | reverse complement strand
TCTCCAAGAGCACCTCCTGCTCATCATCCTTGCCGTTCACGCTCGGATCGTGCTGGGTCGAGATGACGACCGTGTGCACGCGAACCGGACGTCCGTCCTCGTACTCCACCGTCACCTGACTCTTGCTGTCGGGGCGCAACCAAGGCAGCGCACCACTCTGACGCAGTTCGGCCAACTTCTCCACCAGGCGGTGTGAGTAGTGGATGGGGAAGGGCATCAGCGTCTCGGTTTCGTCGCAGGCATAACCGAACATAAGTCCCTGGTCGCCGGCACCTTGTTCCTTGTGCAGGCCCTCCCCTACGGAGACACCCTGGCTGATATCCGGCGACTGCTTGTCGAGGGTGACCATCACCGCGCAAGTATCGCCATTGATCCCGTAGTCGTCGTTGTCGTAGCCGATGCGCTTGATTGTCTCACGCGCGATCTCCTGGTAGTTCACGACGGACCGAGTCGTGATTTCGCCAGCTATCACGCACAGACCTGTAGTCACCATGGTTTCGCATGCGACGCGGCTTGTGGAATCGCCGGCAAGAATGGCGTCTAGAATGGCGTCTGATATCTGGTCGGCCACCTTGTCGGGGTGTCCCATCGAGACGGATTCAGAGGTGAAGAGGGTGCGGGCCATGAGAGAAGGGGGTTGGGCTTGGATGACTGTGGATGGAGGCCCCAGCAAGGGGCCAAGGAGGGGCCAGGGAGGGGCCGAACTTCGACCCTATCGACAATCCCCTCTTGAGACATGAGTCCCGCAAGGTGGAGCCGGGGGGGTGATGGACGGGGATGGCCGCAACGGGCGCAAAAGTGACATGCCATCATACCCTCCCCCGGGCCCCCTGGAGCCCTCGCAACTCATGCTTCTCCAACTGGAGTAGATGCTCGCTAGAGCCTGAGCCCGCAACGGTCCGCCAGGACTCTCAAGCTCCGGGCCGTAGCCCCCTTTTGGGCCTCTACGGCCTCCCGGCCAGCCTGCCCCATGAGTCTTCGCTGCGCTTCGTCACTAAGCAGCTCCTTCAGAACCTCTGCGAGGTGCGCTGAGTCCCGCACGATTCGGCTACCGCCCGCCTTCTCCAGAAGCCCAGCCTCCTGGGTAAAGTTGTCCACATGGGGCCCGTGGAGGACGACTCTGCCGAGGGCTGCAGGCTCCAGCATGTTCTGCCCCCCATGGGGCACGAGACTGCCCCCTACAAAGACCACGTCCGCAAGACTGTAGATGCCTTCCAACTCGCCGATGGTATCGACGATCAAGGCCTGAGTCTTATCCAGCACCTCGCGCCCTGCCCGTAGCTCCGTCAGGAGTTGGGCACCCAAACCCAGAGCCGCAAGGTCCGAGAGGACCGCTCGACCACGCTCGGGATGGCGGGGGACCAGGATCATGCGGGCGCCGGGGTCAGCCTGACGGAAGGCCTTTGCAACGAGCCCCTCCTCGGGGTCGTGGGTTGACCCCGCAACAAGCACGGACTGGCCCGGCTCCCCTCCGACAAAGTGACGCAGTTCATCCAGCGAGTGACTGTCAACCACCGGGCTTGTATCCAGCCCGTCGATTTTTACGTTACCCGTGATCACGACACGCTCGCGGGAGCCGGCCAGATCGGCGAACCGCCCGGCATGCTCCTCATCCTGAACGGCGAACACGGTGATGCGATGGAACTGAGGTAGCGTTGTCCCAAAGCGCTGGTAGCTGGTATGGCTGGAGGGCGTGATACGCCCACTCACGATGGCCACGGGAACCTCTAGACGATTGGCTTTGCGCAAGAAGTTGGGCCAGATTTCCAACTCCATGAGAACGACGCAGGAGGGCTGCACTCGGTTCATGAAGCGCGCCACCGACCACATGTGGTCCACGGGAAAGCGCACGACTTTGTATTCGGGATAGCACTGACGGGCCACCAGCATGCCCGTGTTTGTGGAGCTGGACACGACGACCTCACAGCTCTTGGAGAGTTCCGCGACCAAAGATTTGGCCGCCTTGACCTCCCCCACCGACACCCCGTGCACGAGAATTCGCGGCATGCCTGTCGCGGGCGCCAAGTGCTTCAAATTCAGGGTCAGCCTCCCTCGCACCATACGCCAGGTAGGCGCATGCATGAGGCTTCGCACGATCCACCAGGGACTCGTAAGAAGCAAGGCCATGGTCCAGAGCACGTCATACACCCAATAGAGAAGTGTAATACGAAGCCCCGCGTGGGGATCAGGACCTAGGGGCGCGCTCACTGTCATGGCTGGCTACCCGCCTCGGAACTCACCCGGCTCCGTGACACTTCTTGAACTTCTTGCCGCTGCCGCACGGGCAAGGATCATTGCGCCCTGTCCCCTCGAACCCTGTGGGCGCCGATGCGGGCGCCGGTGAGGCTTTTTGGGTACTTCCCCCGCCGCCAGCCCCGCCCTGCCCGCGACGCATCACGTCAAAGGCGTTGGATGCAGGTACCTGCGGCCGCATGGCCCTGCGCGCATTTTGCTGCTGCATGCGCTGGCGCAGAGCCGCAAGCTGTTCGGGAGTCGGCGCTGTGGGGCCACCGCCTGGCACAGCCTGGCCCGCACGCACCATGCCGCGCGGCATGAGTCCTCCCTCTTGAGGTTGCTCGTCACCCTCGCCCTGGGATTCCTCGGGTCGCCGGGCCTGGATACGAAGGATCAGACTGGCCACCTCGTTCTCAACTGCGGGCAGGAGCTTCTCGTGGAACAGCTCGGTGCCCTCCTTCTTGTAGGCCACCTTGGGATCCTGTTGGCCATAGCCTCGCAAACCGATACCCGCCTTGAGCGAGTCCACGGCATGCAGGTGGTCCTTCCATTTGGAGTCAATGGAGTTGAGCAGCAGGTATTGCTCCACGCGCCGGGTCAGTTCATCTCCCATCTCCGCCTCGCGCTCGTCGTAGCGCGCCTTGAGACGCTCAAGAACCGAGGTGCAGACCGGATTCTCGGTATCCGTCGCTGACACAGCTTCCGACTCAGAAGTCTCAACGTTGAAGGTCTTCTGGCACCACTCAGCGAAACCGGCAGGGTCGCCGGCGTAAACACGCGAGGAGTTCTCCACCACATTGCCGATCATGGTCAGGATCTTGTCCTTGAGACCCTTCTTCTCAAGCACGTCCTGGCGCACGGTGTAGATCGTCTTGCGCTGCTGGTTCATCACCTCGTCGTACTCAAGCAGAGACTTGCGCACCTCGAAGTTGCGGTCCTCTACCTTCTTCTGAGCTTTCGCAATCGCCCGGCTCACCATGCCAGATTCGATCTCCTGCCCCTCGCTCATGCCCAGCTTCTCCATCGCGTTGGTCACCCAGTCGCGGTAGAAGATGCGCATCAGCGGATCTTGCAGGCTTAGAAAGAAGCGGCTTGCGCCTACGTCGCCCTGGCGCCCAGTACGACCGCGCAACTGGTTGTCGATCCGGCGTGCCTCATGCCGCTCAGTACCGAGCACATACAACCCGCCGCTCTCCAGCACCTGGGCCTCGTCAGCGTCGCACAGCTCGCGAACCTCCTCGCGAATCTTATTGATCTGCTCTAGCTGGTCTGCCTCGCCCTCCGTCAGCCCATGCTCCTCAAGGGCGAGCCCCAAGCGATATTCGAAGTTGCCGCCCAGCTTGATGTCTGTTCCCCGGCCGGCCATGTTGGTGGCCACGGTTACGGAGCGTGCCTCACCGGCGGTGGCGATGATGTGCGCTTCACGCTCGTGGTTCTTGGCGTTCAGCACCTCATGCTTGATCTGCACTCCCGTCAGCAAGCTGGAGACGTGCTCGGAGTTCTCCACGGATGCGGTACCCACCAAGACCGGTTGCCCGTTCTCGTGCAACCGCTCAATCTCTTCGACGATGGCGTTCCACTTCTCATCCTCGGTGCGATAGACGACGTCGTTGCCGTCGTCCCTCGCGATGGGCAGGTTGGTGGGAATCGAAACCACATCTAGGTTGTAAATCTTGTGGAATTCACCCGCCTCGGTGAGCGCCGTCCCGGTCATGCCGGACAGCTTCTCGTACATCCGGAAGTAATTCTGGAAGGTGATCGTAGCCAGAGTCTGGGACTCCTTCTTGGGTTCAAGCCCTTCCTTGACCTCGACCGCCTGATGAAGCCCGTCCGACCAACGCCGGCCCTGCATCTTCCGACCTGTGAACTCATCGACGATAATGACTTCGGGCCTGAGCTCGCCAGTGTGCCGATCCTCGGCGGGCTCAACCACGTACTCCTTGTCGTTGGTGTAGAGCTCATAGGCACGGATGGAGTTCTCGAGGTAGTGCGGCCAGTCCTCGAACCCGGGCTCGTAAAAAGACTCGATTCCGAGAAGCCGCTCGGCCTCCTCGATACCCGCCTCGGTCAGTGAGGCGCTCTTCTCCTTCTCCTTGACCTCGTAGTGCACATCTATAGTCAATTGGCGCACGATCTGGTCGGCCTGGATGTACTTACCTACGTGCTCCTCCGCCGGACCGGAGATGATCAGCGGAGTCCGGGCCTCATCGACCAGGATCGAGTCCACCTCGTCCACGATGACATAATACAGGTCGCTCTGAACCTGTTCATCGACCGTGGTCTTCATGTTGTCCCGCAGGTAGTCGAACCCCATCTCGTTGTTTGTCGCGTAGATGATGTCGCACGCGTAGACGGGCTTGCGATCGCGCGGATCCATCGCGGACTGAATGGCTCCAACCGTCAAACCCAGATAGTTGTAGATGGGACTCATCCAATGTGCGTCCCGCTTGGCCAGGTAGTCATTGACCGTGACGAGGTAGACAGGCCGCCCGGCGAGGGTGTTGAGCGATAGAGCCAAGGTCGCCACGAGGGTCTTGCCTTCACCAGTCATCATCTCGGCAATGCGGCCCTGGTGGAGCACATAGCCCCCCACGAGTTGAACGTCGTAGTGGCGCAGCCCGAGCGTGCGCACCGAGGCCTCGCGGACCATGGCAAAGACGTGGGGTAGCGCCTCATCAAGAGTGCTCTCCCCCTCTGCGATTGCCTCCTTGAGCCGCACCATCTCAGCCTGCATGGCTTCCTGATCGAGCCCCTGCGCCCAAGACTCAAGTCCGTTGATCTGAGCGATGACCGGCTGCATGGAGCGCACCATGCGCTCGTTCTCAGATCCGAAAAGGGACTTGAGACTGCGGCCGATCTTTTCCCCCGTGAGGGATATCTTGTCTGTGAAATCGTCCCAAATCATGGGGTGATGGGCGTGAAGCTTTGGATTTTGGAGGCCCGCTGAGACCTCGGGGCGGGGTATCGGGGGGGTATTAGACGAGGTGAGGGGGAGAGGGACAACCCCCGCAGGCAGAGGTGGGCTCCGCTTGATTACAGACGGGTACCCACACCCCGCACACCCTCACCCTCACCCGATCAACCCCTGGATCATTTGAAACAACACTCCCCGCGTGTACGGCTTTCGCAACAGGCCATTCGCCCGGGTCATGGTCTCCAGGTCAATGTTGCTCGCCGTGGCCAGCAGGATAGGCATCTGCGCGAACTCAGGATCCGCCCTCAGGGTCAGCATCACCTCCTCGCCGTCCAATTCGGGCATCGAGTAGTCCAGCAGCAACAGATCCGGCACATCTCCTCCCTTGAGACGATCCACCACCTCTTGGCCATCGAACGCTGTATCCACCACGAAACCCCGCGCACGAAGGAGGGCGGCCAACCCCAAAGCCACGTCCCGCTCGTCGTCCACGACCATGATGCGCCCCGAGCTGCCATTCTCAGCTTCCGTGCCAGCGATGCCCTCAGCGAGGGAGCGCAACTCCTCGTGTGTCGGCAACCCCGCCCCAGCCCAAGCTTCCTCAATGGTCTCCTTCAGGCGCCGGTTCTCACGGCGCACCTCACACCACGCTTCGTAGTCCGGCATCTCCGGCGAGACCTTCAGAGCATCGTGAGTATCCACGGAGAAGAAGTACTCACCATCCAGGATGTACTCCTGCACCACCAACTTCATGAACGGATAGCCGTGATTCCCCAGCCGAACCACATGGCGGGGTAAGACTCCCTCACTCCTGCCGTCCGGAGAATCGAACAGGGCTGAGGGCTGTTCAAGGCTCACCTGCTTTTTCAGCTCCTCTGCGGATCGCGCAGGGCTCTTGCCCAAGGCCGCGGGAAACGCATGTTCGAAGTAAATGTCGATAGCGCGCGCCATCATCTGCGACGTGATCTCAGCCAGTCGCATGACACACATCCATTACCATCACCTGGGGGCCTCCATGCAGCCCACCACATCCAGCACATTTTTCACGCCCGCTTCGTCCAGGAGTTGCTCGACTTCCCCCGGCAACCGGCCGAGCATGGCTGGATCGGAAAAACTCGCCGTACCCACCTGAACCGCATGGCAGCCAACAGCTAGGAAGGCCAGGACATCCTCTGCATCGGCGATGCCCCCACAACCCACGACGGGGATGTCGACCGCTTGGACACACTGCCAGGCACAGCGCAGAGCAACGGGCCCCATGCCGATCCCCGAATAGCCGCCCATAACCGTCGCCAAGGACGGCTTCCCGGTGCGCCAGTCCACGCCCATCCCAAGCAAGGTGTTGACGGCCGTGATGGCACTCGCGCCTCCCGCCTCTGCACCGCGGGCGATCTCATCGATGCGCGTTACATTTGGCGAGAGTTTTGCCCAAAGGGGCTTGTCCGTAACGGCGCTCACCGCCCTCAGCACTTCCTCTGCCCGAGCAGGATCCGTACTGAATGGAAGCCGGCCTCCGTCCACGTTCGGACATGAGAGGTTGATCTCCAGGGCAGAGATCACGTCGAAGCCCGCCAGGGCTTCTGCGGCAGCGACGTAATCCTCTACGCTCTCGCCGCCAATGTTCGTAACGATGACCGTCCCGGCACTCTCCACCTCCGGAAGGACGAACTCGATGTAGGACGCAAGCCCGCGATTCTCCAATCCGATCGAATTCAGGAAGCCAGCTTTGGTTTCCGCGATGCGTGGGGCGGGGTTACCGGGACGCGGCAGGCAGGTGACCGTCTTGCTGACCAGGCCCCCCAGCATCTCCAGGGGGACCATGTGCTGCATCTCCACCCCATGCCCGAACGTACCGGATCCGGAGAGAATCGGGTTCCGAAGAGGAATTCCCGCAAGATCAACCTCCATGCTAGCCATGGTTGGAATCTAGCCACCCAGAGCGGCCGGAGCAACGCAGTCCTGAAACTAGGTTTCAGGACCCTCAGGATCCGGCCCCAAGCCCACTTCCGGTTCGGGCCCTGGGACATCCCCTTCCTTCTCAGCCACCAGCCCGGAGAGGAGCAGGAGTACCGCCCCCACCGTGATGCATGAATCGGCCACGTTAAATGTGGGGAAGTGCCAGCGCAGCCCTTGGAAGTAGACGTCGATGAAATCCCTCACCGGCCCAAAGGGGCGCCCCGCCTCGTGATCGTAGGGCCTGTGAAACAGGTTGTCGTAGAGATTGCCCATCGCCCCAGCCAGGATCAGCACCAGGGCCGACAGGTAGAGGCTCTGGCCCCGGGGCGCTCGGAAGACCAACACGCCAAGTACCAGGATCGCCACCGTCCGCAATCCGACAAGAGCCGTAGGGATCCCCTTCAACTGCCCGAAGGCGGCCCCGTAGTTCAGGTTACGCATCATGCCCAACCAGTCCCCCACCAGAGGGTAGCGGTAATGTCCGGTGTCGTCCCGCACGAGGCGGCCCTCGGCGCTGGCCTCGGCCAGGAACTCAAACGCAGCGCTCTTGCTCCACAGATCCAAGACCAACAGCCCTGCCACTACCAGCAGGCACCACCCGTGCCGGCTTCGGGAAGGAGGCTGGAGGGGATCCAGTGCGGCTTGGGAGGAAGTAGGCATGGGGAAGAGGGCGCCGAAGTATAGGCACGCGCCGGGGGGCGGTCGAGTCAGCACTTGCATCGATACCGAGGGAGACGCACCCTGCTTGAGTGACCCCAGCCCAGGAACACCCCATCCCAGCGGCAATGGGCGCGGACATCGCCGACTATTTAGACGCCGCCCGAGCCGAAGCCGGCCTGGCGCGCACCTCAGTGCGCAGCTACCGCGCCGACCTAGAGCGCTTTGCGCGCTGGGGAGGGCGGCGAGGCATGGCGCTCTGGGCCGACCTCGACACGAGCGGTGTCATCGATTATCTGGCCAGCCGTCGGGCGGAGGGGGCCGCGGAAGCCTCTGTCGCTCGCGGCCTGGTTTCCCTGCGCATGCTCCTACGATTCCTCGTGATGGAAGGGGCCCTGCAGGGCGATCCCACCAGCCGGGTTCCAGCACCGGTGCTGCGCGAGCTCCTGCCCCACACTCTTTCGCCCGAAGATGTCGAGGCACTGCTCAGCGCCCCACGCGGCAACGGCTGGATGGCCCAACGCGATCGTGCCCTCCTCGAGTTGCTCTACGCCTGTGGTGCACGCATCGGAGAAGTGGTGCGCTTGCGCACGGATGACCTCGAACCCAAGCTGCGCGTCCTGCGCCTGCACGGTAAAGGGGACAAGATGCGCGTGGTGCCCGTAGGCGCCCAGGCGCGAGTCGCCGTGGAGGAGTGGCTCCGGTCGGGCCGACCCCAGGTGGCCCGTCACGACCGGCAGGCGGAGCTGCTGCTCACACGTAATGGGCTGCCACTTGACCGCACTAACGCTTGGCGCCGAGTTAAAGCTGCGGCAGCCGCAGCTAACCTGCCCCGCAGTATCACCCCCCACAGCCTGCGGCACTCCTTCGCGAGCCATCTAATCCAAGGCGGCGCCGACCTGCGCTCGGTCCAGGAGATGCTGGGACACGCATCTATCCGCACAACAGAGGTCTACACGCAGCTGGACGAGGGCCACGTACGCGCCATCCATCGCCTCCATCATCCACGTGGCTAGGGCACGCGCCTCAGTCTCGAATGGGCTCGATTTTCAGATTGCGCCAGAGAGTGACGGACCCCTTGAATGTGCCCACGGCCCAAGCCCCGCTCATGTCCCGACCGAGAATACTGAACGGCGATAGGGCCACGCCCGCGACGCTCACATAGGCATCTTCACCAAGCGCTCGGATCTCGAAAGGCAGCCAATTACGGAGCTGGAAGGTCGTGGTCCAACTCTTGGACTGCAACATCTCGAAGTTGCCTTTCTCATGTGAGTGATCCCACACGGAGATGCCCGTATCCGAGTGGATGGAAACCTGTAAGAAGTCCTCGCCCAGCCGCCCGAAGAGAACGTTGGCCTGGGCCGTGCTCGTGCGCGGATCCAGGAATGTCCGAAACTCACCGCTAATTCTGTAGGGCGGCTCAGGAATGGTTTCGAGGCGCCAGGCAATCGCGTTACCCACCAGGGGAGCCTGGGCCCAGCCTTCTGGGTGTCGTTGCAAGGCCGGCTGAACGTCGTCCCAGGCAGGCCGGCGCTCCCGAAGCCAACGGTAAAAATGCGCTTCGAGCGCAGGGACACCACCGTCCCCCAGCCAATCTTCCAGGACGGGTAGAAGCGCCGGCCCGGACAACCCACGGGTCAGGCGGAACCGTAATAGGTCCCAGGCTTCTCCTCGAGTTGCCAGATGCTCCATCAGGAATTCAAAGAGCACCGCTCTCAGGCTCTCGACAGCGGACGCTTCAAGCTCGCCCATGTCGTCCGCGAACACTTCCTCCAGCACGGGTAGCTCCCCGGCCGCGATCATGCGTCGCACCACGAACATCTGCGTGCCCAACCAGATACTCGAGTCCCCCAAGCCGTCCGTGCCACTTCCAGCCAGCGCACGTGTGGCCAGGTACTGGGCAGCACCATCGGCAAACCAACGAGGCGCCGTGTCCGCGCCCCCGGCGAGATCCTGACGGGTCAGGTGCGCGACTCCTGCGCTAGCCCGTCGAAGGCAATCCGTCGGAACCCCCAGCTCGACCAAGGGGCGATCCGCTGGGAAGGGGCGCATGCGTACGTGCACGGTGCGCGAAGCCCAATGGGTTAGATCGACCGTCCCCGGCGCAGAGCCGGGAGAGACACTATCGACCCCGGCGATGTAGCCGCTGGCCCCCTTGCGGGTGGAGTAGATGAGAAGTTGGAAGGGCACAGCCTCCGGATCCGGTTGCCCGGACACGGTGGCCCCGAACATAAGTCCTCCTTGCTCCCTCACCTTCTGCCCCGCGAGCAGTAGCGCATCGGGAAAAGCCTGGCCCGTGCGTTCGGAATGGAACCAGCACAGAACCTGGAGATGATCGCCTTCAGCGATCATGTAATCCGGCTGATCCTGGGCCCCCGCAAGGGCCATGAGAGCCAAGCTGGCCGGTAGGAGTGCCTTAAACAGTTTCAACATGGGATCGTGAGAAGCCTACGGGGCACGCAGCGAGATTCGAAACCCGGACTCCATTTTTCGCTACATAGATTCTCAGCCGGACAGACTCTCCCGGATACGTCGCGCGAGGGCACGATCGATACCCGACACCCCACCCAACTCTTCCACACTGGCCTGGCTGACCCCGGCTACGCTTCCAAATCTACGGAGGAGGGCCTTACGCCGGGCGGGGCCCACCCCCCGGATTCCATCAAGGCGACTCGTCACCCGACCACGCTCTTTGCGGTGGTAGGTGATGGCAAAACGGTGTGCTTCATCGCGAATGCGTTCCAGTAGGAGCCGCGAGGCCGAGTGCGGCGCCAACTCCAGCGGCCCCACGGCCCCTGGGACCCAAACTCGTTCCTCAGTAGCCGGATGCTTAACCCCCTTGATTGTGCGGGCGCGACGAGCCTTGGCCAGACCCAACATGGCCACTCCCCACGCACCGGCCTCCTCACGGGCCTCTAGGGCCTTGGCCAACTGGGCCTGACCGCCGTCGACGACGATCAGGTCGGGGAGGTCCCCCTCGCGTACGCCTCGACGCAAACTGCGCAGCACAACCTCGCGCATGGATCCAAAATCGTCCTGTCCCTCAACGTCGCGAATCTTGTAGCGCCGATATCCGGCCCGGTCCGCGTGCCCGCGCCGACTGCGAACGCGACTGGCCACCACATGGGAACCTTGAGTATTAGAGATGTCGAAGCAGTCGATCACCTCAGTACCGGGCTCCAGATCGAGAAGGGTGATCAATTCATCCAGCGCCGCCTGTTCGCGCTCGTCCTGATTGTTGGCTTGCTCCAACTGACGACGGGCATTTTCCCCTGCCATGTCCAGGGTCCGCAACCTATCCCCTCCAGTGGGCACGACGATCTTCAACTGTTCGCCCAATTCCGATTCCAGCAATTCGCGTTCCGCTGGCCCGCAGGGCAACACGATCTCCTCGGGAGGCTGACGCCGACCGGCCGCATAGAGGGCTGTCAGAACGACGTGCATCAACTCCTCGTCGGGCAGGCTCGAACGAAAGCGATGGCTACGGCTTTCACTAAGTCGCCCCTCGCGGAACGCCAACCGATGAATGAGAGCCTCGTTACCGCGGCGAGCTAGACCCAATATGTCCCGCCCCACTTTGTCCTTGGGCCGCACACCTTGGCCTTCGACGGTTCGGCGGAGGGCCTGCAATCGGTCCCGCCACGTGGCTGCCTTCTCGTATTCCCTAGCGGTCGAGGCGCGTCGCATGCGTCCATCCAAGTCCTCTTCTAGCTCTCGTACGTCTCCGCCCAAGACCTTAGCTGCGCGCTGCACCAGCGCCGCGTACTGTTCCTCGTCCACCTCCCCCACGCAGGGGGCGCAGCACAGGCCCATCTGGTGTTGCAGGCAGGCCCGCGAACGATGATTCATGACAGAATCAGGGCAGTCCCGGAGGGGGACCACGCGCTGCAGGTCGGCCAAGGTACGCCGGACGGCCGAGGCCGAGGCAAAGGGGCCAAAGTAACGACTGCGCCCACCCTTCTTGCCTTCCTTGGGGCTATGAGCACGCACAAGCTTGAGTCGCGGGAAACGCTCGTCGTGATCAAGTCGCACCATCAGGAAGGACTTGTCGTCCTTGAGGTGCACGTTATGGCGCGGCTTGTGGCTCTTGATGAGCGTGTCTTCGAGGAGCAAGGCCTCCTGCTCGGTGCGCGTAACGATCGTCTCGACCGACTGCGCGTCCTGTTCTAAAAAGAGGATGTTCAGGCGACCGTCACCGCCGGGCCTGCGATATTGGGTCAAGCGCGCGCGCAGATCGCGCGCCTTGCCCACATACAAAACCTTCCCCTCAGCATCGCGAAACAGGTACACCCCCGGGCACCGGGGTACCTTATCCAGAGACCATGCTGGACCGCTCACCGGGCCACCGTCATCGCTTCAGTTCCATGTTTTCCAGTTGAGTGAGACGATCGCGAAGGCTCGCGGCCTCTTCGAAGCGAAGCTCCTGGGCGGCCAACAGCATATCAGCACGTAGGTGCTCGATCTCACCACGCAGGCGCGTCAACGGCCAGGTCTCGGCCTCGTCCACCTCACTACCTGGCTCGGCGACCTGAGGCACGTCGGGGTAGTCCATCTCGTACATGGCCTCGATGCTCGCTCGGATAGGCTTGATAATCGTCGTGGGCTCGATCCCGTGCTCCTCGTTGTAGGCCCGCTGGATAACCCGGCGCCGTGCAACCTCATCCAAACAGGACTGCATGGAATCCGTCACCCGGTCGCCATAGAAGATCACACGCCCTGCCACGTTGCGGGCGGCACGTCCGCAAGTTTGGATCAGGCTCGTCCGGGCACGCAGAAAGCCCTCCTTGTCCGCGTCCAGAACGGCCACCAGGGCAACCTCGGGAAGATCTAAGCCCTCCCGCAAGAGGTTGATGCCAACGAGCACGTCAAACTCCCCGGCCCGCAGGTCGCGCAGAATCACCGAGCGCTCAAGCGCATCAATCTCCGAGTGCAGATAGCGCACGCGAATACCCAGCTCGGAATAGTAGCTCGTCAGCTCCTCCGACGAACGCTTGGTCAGGGTCGTCACCAGGACGCGCCAGCCCGCGGCGATAACCTTGCGTAGCTCAGCCAGCAGGTCGTCCACCTGGGTCACCGCTGGACGCACTTCAATGGGAGGGTCAAGCAAGCCGGTGGGTCTCACAACCTGTTCAGCGATGTGCGTCCCGGAGTGCTCAAGCTCGTAGCGCGACGGCGTGGCAGACACATGCACCACCTGGCGCAACAAGCCCTCAAACTCCTCGAAGCGCAAGGGGCGGTTGTCGAGGGCGCTGGGCAGTCGAAAGCCGTACTCCACAAGTGTCTCCTTGCGCGATCGGTCGCCCTTGAACATGGCACCGACCTGAGGCACGGCCACGTGGCTCTCGTCCACGAAGAGCATCCAGTCGTCCGGGAAGTAATGCAGGAGAGTGAAAGGCGACTGGCCGGGCGAACGCCCGTCCATGAAGCGCGAGTAGTTCTCGATCCCATTGCAGACGCCCGTGGTCTGCAACATTTCAATATCGTGACGCGTGCGCTGCTCGAGCCGCTGAGACTCAAGCACCTTCCCCTTGCGCTTAAAGGCTTCGAGTTGCAGTTCCAACTCCTCCTCGATCAGGGGCAGAGCGCGTTCCACTCGCTCCTGCGAAGTGACGTAGTGGTTGGCCGGATAGAGCACGACCTGCTCATGCTCCTCCAGCACTTCCCCGAGCAGGGGGTTCACCATGGTGATGGCCTCGACCTCATCCCCGAAGAACTCAATGCGAATCACGCGGTCTTCCTCGTAGGCCGGAAAAACCTCCACGACATCTCCACGTGCACGAAAGGTGCCTCGCCGAAACTCCAGGTGGTTCCGTGCGTACTGCATCTGAGTCAAGTTGCGTAATAGATCGTCCCGGTCCAACTCTTCGCCGCGAGTGACATGCACGGCCATCTCGCTGTAGTTAGAGGGCGAACCCAACCCGTAGATACATGAGACCGAAGCCACAATGATCACATCCCTGCGATCGAGCAGGGAGCGCGTAGCACTGTTACGCAAACGCTCGATGTTCTCGTTGCGATTAGCATCCTTCTCTATGAAGGTGTCCGTCGAGGCCACGTAGGCCTCGGGCTGGTAGTAGTCGTAATAGGAGACGAAGTACTCCACCGCGTTGTCCGGGAAGAGCTCCTTGAACTCGGCGTACAGTTGTGCCGCAAGCGTCTTATTCGGCGACAGCACGAGAGTCGGCTGATTGAGACGCTCGATCACCGAAGCCATGGTGAACGTCTTGCCGGAACCCGTAATACCCTTGAGGGTCTGCTGCGGAACCCCCTCCCGGAGGCCGCGCTCAAGCTTGTCGATCGCCTGGGGCTGATGGCCCGTCGGCTCATAGGGGCAGATGAGTTTGAAGGGCCGCGGGTCCATGAGCCTCTACTTGTACCCCATCCAGTCCCGACCCGGGATCGGGAGGTGCCCGTCAGAGGCCTCATCTTGCGCCCCCTGCAGCCCCCCGGTACCTTGTTCCACCGGTTCGTGCCTCGGCCTCATAGTCCGTAGCCTGCACCCCCGCTGACGGGTACCCCCCGTGAGGAACTGCCCACCATGATCATCGAATGCACCTCTTGCGGCGCCCGCGCCAAACTTCCTGATAGCAAGGAAGGCGCCAAGGTTCGCTGCGGCGAGTGCAGCCACATCTACGTGGCTCACCCCCCCGGAGCGCGTCGGGGCTCCAAGGCCCGCAAGGAGGACCCCACCAAGTACTTCATTGGTGGCGGCGCCATACTCGTCTTCGGACTCGTGATGCTGATGGTCACTCGCGGCAATAATGATCCGCCCCCGGTGGTCGATGTCGCTCCTCCCGTGGTTGACGAGGACACCGCGCCCAGCACCGGCTGGGACTCACCGCACGTTCTTTTCGCACGACAGATGCACGAGCTAGCCTTCTCTCGTAACACCTCCAAGCTCTTCGTGCTGCTGGACTTCGCCAAAGTGCGCGATCACGAGGTCACCTCTGCGGCAGCCGCATCTGTCGGGGAGGAGCAACCTGCTACCTTGGCCGGCTGGACGGGCCTCGACGGGGAAGCCCAGACGAGCTACCGCAACAAAATCGTCGACGACCTGACCTCCACGGAAGCCGAAATGGCCGTCTCTACCTGGAAGCCCTACGACGGCGACATCGTCGCGGAGACGGAAAACTCCGCCATCGTGCACCTGCACGTGCAGTCACGCAGCGGTGATCCGGACCTCTCCGATCGTTGGATGGAGTGGGAGTTCCTACGCGGAACGGACATGCGCTGGAAAGCCTGGCGCTGGGAGCGCTGGATCTCACCAGAAGAACAGAAACGCGAACGTGCGAAACGCACCAAGAAAACCGTACGCAAGACCCTTACCGATGGCTCCGAGGTCATTGAGGGGGTGGTACGTGAAGAGATCGCCTACCACGCCGAAACGACCCCGGAACAGATCACTGAGATTGAGAGTTTGATCGGTCAATTGATCAACACGGAAGCGCGCC